>Ga0209594_1000462_pt1 | contig 24599 bp, 18 predicted proteins | sample AshMeaCrysSpring_FD_184126 | JGI IMG/M metagenome (GOLD analysis project Ga0209594, IMG submission 184126) | Groundwater microbial communities from Big Spring, Nevada to study Microbial Dark Matter (Phase II) - Ash Meadows Crystal Spring... | ecosystem: Environmental > Aquatic > Deep subsurface... | reverse complement strand
AAGTTATTGAGGAAAGTATAGAACAATTAAAATTAGAAAATGAAACAACGGGTTAAAACCCGTCGCGTCGAGTTTCATCCTCCCCTTGAAAGAGGGAGGCTTTCACTCTCCCGTCTTTTCTCGGTAAATTTTTAGTATATGGTTCTGCTGGTTTAGGAGGTAGTTTGTTGCTGAAAGGTTTAGCAGAAGAAAAGGCAACTGCTGCTAATACTTCTGCAACTTCTACCACACAAAAAGATAACCGCATTATTGCTCAAAGTGGAGACACTATTAAAGTGGGAATATTGCACTCTTTAAGTGGCACTATGGCTATTAGTGAAACTACCGTAGTAGAGGCGGAAAAATTAGCTATTAAAGAAATAAATGCAGCAGGAGGAGTACTAGGAAAACAGATAGAAGCAGTGGTAGAAGATGGTGCTTCTGACTGGCCAACTTTTGCGGAAAAAGCAGAAAAATTAATTGATCAAGATAAGGTAGTTACTATTTTTGGTTGTTGGACTTCTGCAAGTAGAAAAGCAGTTAAAGATGTATTTGAATCCAAAAATCATATGCTTTGGTATCCTGTCCAATATGAAGGTCAGGAATGTTCTAAAAATATTTTTTATACTGGGGCTGCTCCTAATCAACAAATTGAACCTGCGGTAGATTGGTTATTAGCAAATAAAGGGAAAAAATTCTTTTTAGTAGGTTCTGATTATGTTTTCCCCCGCACAGCAAATACCATTATTAAAGAACAATTAAAGGCTAAAGGTGGGGAAACAGTAGGGGAGGATTATTTACCTTTAGGCAATACTGAAGTTACCCCAATTATTACTAAAATTAAACTCGCAATGCCTAGTGGTGGGGTGATTTTTAATAGTTTGAATGGTGATAGTAATGTTGCCTTTTTTAAACAGTTACAGGGTGCGGGATTAACTCCTGATAAATATCCAGTAATGTCAGTGAGTATTGCTGAAGAAGAAGTGCGTCAAATTGGTAAAGATTTTCTCAAAGGACAATATGCTGCTTGGAATTATTTCCAAACTGTGGATACTCCTGCAAATAAGAAATGGGTGGCAGATTTTCAAGCAGAATATGGGGCAGATCGGGTAACAAATGACCCAATGGAAGCTGCTTATATTATGGTTTATTTGTGGAAACAAGCAGTAGAAAAAGCGGGAACTGCTGAAGATTTAGAAGCGGTACGTCAAGCGGCTGTTGGTCAATCAATGGAGGCTCCAGAAGGATTGGTGACAATGAAACCTAATCATCATATTGCCAAAACTGTGCGCATTGGTCAAGTAAGAGATGATGGTTTGTTTGATATTGTTTGGTCAACTGAAGGTCCTATAGACCCTGTTCCCTGGAATCAATATGTTCCAGAAACTAAGGGTTTTGCTTGCGATTGGACTGACCCAAATAAGGGTGAAAAATATAAAATGTGATTTTTATATTGCGATTGAAATCGCAGCTATAGAAACAAAGTCCGCCTACGCGGACTTAATTGATTATTTGAGTAATGAAATTTTGGTGAAGAATTGCCAAATTAAAAGGCACTCACAATAAAGTTGGAAAATAGAGAAAATGTTACCAATATTAGATGGTTTATTTAATGGTATTTCTATCGGTTCAGTTCTCCTAATTGCTGCTCTGGGTTTGGCAATTGTTTTTGGACTCATGGGAGTAATTAATCTCGCTCATGGTGAATTAATGATGTTGGGAGGATACGCGACTTTTGTTGTCCAAAATATCACTAAAGAATTGGGCGATCCCTGGTTTAAATTTTATATTAGACCTCTTGCGAAACCGTAAAAAACCCCACCCCAGCCCTCCCCGCAGGTTCGGGGAGGGAGCCCTACAAACTAGGCATTTTCCCCCCCCTTACCAAGGGGGGGTTGGGGGGGGTTAACACCACTTTTGCAAGAGGTCTATTATCTTAGCCATACCGATCGCTTTTTTAGTTGCTGCTTTGATGGGTTTAATGTTAGAAAGGTCGGTGATTCGTTTTCTCTATGGCAGACCTTTGGAAACTCTTTTAGCAACTTGGGGAGTAAGTCTCATTCTCCAACAATTTGTCCGCAGTGTAAATTGGGTAATGGTAATAGGAATTGGGGTGTTTTGTTTGCTCTTTTTTGGCGCAAAATTTGCTTTGAGTCGCTTGACACTGGGAAATTGGGCTTTATGGTTAATGGGTTGGTTATCTCTGGGAATTGCTATTGTTAGTGGTATTTTGATAGGAAAATCAGAAAATGAAGCTTTAACAAAACCCTGGTTTAGTGCTAGAAATGTTGATGTTACTGCTCCTGAATGGTTAAGAGGTGGACTACCTTTAGGTGATTTTCAACTCCCCTATGCTCGTCTTTTTATTATCGGTTTGACTATCATTGCTGTTATTGCTATTTACTGGTTTTTAAATGCTTCTAATTGGGGTCTGCGTATTCGTTCTGTTACTCAAAATCGTACCATGAGTTCTTGTTTGGGAATACCAACTGCAAAAGTAGATGCTCTTACTTTTGCTTTGGGTTCTGGACTTGCAGGAATTGCAGGTTGTGCTATTACTTTATTGGGTTCTGTTGGCCCAAATACTGGACAAAACTACATTGTTGATACTTTTATGGTGGTGGTTGTTGGGGGAGTAGGAAACTTGTTAGGAACTATTGTTGCTGCTATGGTAATTGGTATCTTAAATTATGTCATTGGTACGGGGATTTTGGCTTTAATGATTGTGCAAATTGAATCTCTTAAACCTTTGGCTGATATCTTTCTGTTTTTTGCTACTACCAGTATGGCAAAAGTGTTGATATTTGCTTTGATTATTGCCTTTTTACAAGTTAAACCTGCTGGTATTTTCCCTCAAAAAGGACGCACTGTGGAATTGTAAAAAATATGATGAAAACTCAAAGTGTGAACAAGCAAAAACTGTTAATAGAAGCGGGAATAATAGGGGCGATCGCTCTTATTTTAGTTTTCTTTCTCCCCGCTTTTATCTCTGCTTTTCGTCTCAAATTATTAGGGCGTTTTTTATCTTTAGCCATCGTCGCTCTGGGTATTGATTTAATTTGGGGTTATACTGGTTTATTAAGTTTGGGACATGGCATCTTTTTCGCCCTCGGTGGTTATGCTTTAGCCATGCACCTCACTTTACAATTACCTGATGGTGAGTTACCAGAGTTTTTTAGTCTTTATGGGGTAAGTGAATTACCTTTTATCTGGCAACCTTTTTATTCTTTTCCTATTACTGTTTTAGCCATAATTATTATTCCTAGTATTGTGGCTGGTTTGCTGGGATATTTGGTATTTAGAAATAGAATTAAAGGGGTTTATTTCTCTATTATCACTCAAGCATCTTTATTAGTATTTTATAACTTTTTTAATGGTCAACAAAAGTTAATTAATGGTACAAATGGACTAAAAACTAGCACTCAAACTATTTTTGGAGTTGAAGCGGGTTCAGACCCAGCTCAGGTGGCATTTTATCAAGTAACAATTCTCTTGTTAATCTTAACTTATTGTCTGTGTCGTTGGCTCACTAGCGGTCGTTTTGGACGCTTATTAGTGGCAATTCGTGATGATGAAGTTAGGGTGCGTTTTTCGGGTTATAATCCTACTTGGTTCAAAGTAGTTGTTTTTGCAATTTCTGGTGGTATAGCTGGGGTTGCTGGGGCACTTTATACGGTACAAACTGGTATTATTACTCCTAGTATCATGGAGGTTGCTTTCTCCATTGAAATGGTAATTTGGGTAGCAGTAGGAGGAAGAGGTACTTTAATTGGCGCAATTATTGGCACTTTATTAGTTAGTTTTGGTCGCAGTTTGTTGAGTGAACAATTCCCCGAAGTTTGGTTATTTTTCCAGGGTGCTTTATTTTTAATTGTGGTGACTGTTTTACCTAATGGTATTGTTGGTTGGTGGCGTGAAGATGGTTTAAATTTAATGCGGCGGGTTTTTGGCAAGCAAAAACGAGTTATTACTTATCCTAATATAGATGAAGACCCAGAAGTGCAAAAAGAACGAGAAGAAATTGGTTCTTAATTGGTTTGAACCTGGGGTGTTGATTATTGGCAAAATATAAAAAAGTAAGTTAATGCACTTTTTGACTTGGTAACATAGACCGCTTGGGGTTGAAAACCCCAAGCTCATAGCTAAAGTCCGTTTAAACGGACTAAATGTAATAGGTTTTTTATAAAAATTTTTAGTCCACTTTAGTGGACTTGAGCTATTAGCCAGGGAATTTATTCCATGGCGGTCTAGGGAACTCACCAAAAATACTTGTTTAAAGAACATTTGTATGTAGGCGTAGCGCAAGCCGATAGGCTATTTATTTGTTCTAATCAACCCAAAAATCAACACCCCAGTTTGAACCCCACCCCAACCCTCCCCTTATTAAGGGGAGGGAGAAAATTTACCCCCCGCGATTTCGGGGGAATTAAATATATCTTTTATTAAATATTTTAGAAAACAAGAGAAAAACATGGAAAATCAAGTACTAAAAATAGAAGATTTAACTGTAAATTTTGATGGGTTTAAAGCCCTAAATAATTTAAATTTTTCAATGGATACTGGTGAGTTGCGAGTAATAATTGGCCCTAATGGTGCGGGAAAAACTACTTTTTTGGATGTGATAACTGGGAAGGTACAACCAACAGAAGGTAGGGTGATTTTTAAAGGTCGTAATTTGCGTCGTATCCCCGAACATAAAATAGCTCGTATGGGTATTGGTCGTAAATTCCAAACTCCTCGGATTTATCTTAATCTTACTGTGAGGGAAAATCTGGATTTAATTTGTAATAAAAATAAAAATGTTTTTTCTACTCTGTTTGCTGGTTCTGTTCCCGAAGAAAAAAGAAATGTGTTAAGCTTATTAGAAACAATTGGCTTAGAAGCTAAGGCGGATTTACAGGCAGCTTTTCTCGCTCACGGAGAAAAACAACGGTTAGAAATTGGGATGTTAGTAGCTCAATCTCCTGATTTATTATTAGTAGATGAACCTGTGGCTGGTTTGACTGATGAGGAAACGGAAAATGTGGGTGATTTATTATTAGCTTTGGCTGAAAGTCATTCTATTATTGTGATTGAACATGATATGGAATTTGTAAGGCAAATTGCGCGAAAAGTTACGGTGCTGCATCAAGGTTCGGTACTCTGTGAAGGAGATATGGATGAGGTGCAAAATGACCCCCGTGTGATTGAGGTATATTTGGGACAACAAGAGGAAGAATGAGTGAATCTAATTTAATGTTAAGAGTGGCTAATATTAATGTCTATTATGGTGAAAGTCATATTCTCCGTAATGTTGATTTAAGTGTGGGAAAAGGAGAAATGGTGTGTTTAATAGGACGAAATGGAGTTGGCAAAACTACTCTGTTAAAAACTATTATGGGTTTGTTGCTTCCTCGCACTGGTGAGGTTTATTTTGATGATGCACCAATTAGTAAAATAACTACTGATAAAAGGGCTAGGTTGGGTATAGGTTATGTGCCCCAAGGTAGGGAAATAATTCCTAGAGTGTCAGTGAAAGAAAATTTGTTGTTAGGGTTAGAAGCTCGTCGAGAAGGTAGAGGGAATAAAAAGGATATTCCCGAGGAAGTTTTTGAGTTATTTCCTGTTTTGAAAACTATGTTAAATAGGCAAGGTGGAGACTTAAGTGGTGGACAACAACAACAACTGGCGATCGCCCGCGCTTTGATGGGAAACCCCAAATTATTATTATTAGATGAACCCACCGAAGGTATCCAACCTTCTATTATTTTAGAGATAGAAGCTGCCGTGCGTCGCATTATTGCTGCTACGGGAATTTCTGTGCTTTTAGTTGAACAACATCTCCATTTTGTCCGCCAAGCTGATAAATATTATGCCATGCAAAAGGGCGGAATTGTTGCATCAGGAGCTACCAGTGACTTAAGTAATGAAGTGATTCAACAATTTTTAGCTGTATAAATAGCAATTAACACTTGACAAGTGTTGAATTTATTTCAAGTAAAAATCCCTGTTAAAAATCCATTTCTACAATGAATTGTTTCAGGATATCTTCCATTTCTTCATCACTTAAATTCATAGTTTGTTGTGGTCCTGATAAAAACTCTTTAACAGTAATTTTCTCATCCCGAAAATCTTGGACAAAATTCCTAATACTTTCTAAGGATGCTAACTCATTTTCTATCATTTCTATCATTTCGGTAACCACATCGAAACCTTTTCTTTTCCCTTTGCGATAGTCTTTGACTAACTCTCCTTCGGCGGTATTTTTAGCTAAATTGAGTTCTTTTTTCAAATATTCATATTGTTGATGCAGTAGTTGATTTTCTTTAATTAATAGCCGATATTTTCTCTCTAATTCATCTTCATTTTCTAAGTTTAATCCTTCTTCAGTTACCTCTTTACTTGCTATTTCCATTAATTTTGCCAAGTCATTATCTTTATATGCGCGGTTAATTTCTTTCATTATTTCTGTATGGCGCATTTGGGTTTCTGGGTCTGTTACTTTGTCAGGATGAAACTTTGCTGCTAAACTTAAGAAAATTTGGCGCATTTCCTTAGAGTTTGAGCGTTGTTTTTCTGAAGTTTCTGTTGATTCTTGTTGAGTTTTGTTTGTTGTTTCTTCTTCTTCCTCAAACAGGTCATCTAAGTCTAAGTATTCTTCTTTTTGGGCTTTTTCTGCAGGACTAATTAACCCTATCAACTGAAGATGTTGATAAACATTTTCTATGTCTTTTCGTGTGTTATAGCCCATTTTTCTAGTAGTAAATATTTCCTTAAATAACTGATGAATTTCTTCATCTATAAGATATATTTGCTTATAATATGGGTCAGCTTTAATAAAAATTTCCCTAGCAATAGTGCGCATTTGTTCCACAAAATTTTTAAGTTCGGTTCGCTTTTTTTTAATTTGTTTGAGTAACCATTCTTTCTCTTCTAAAAGTGACTCTATTTGTGCTATTGAAACAAGTGTTAAATTTGTGATTGCTGGTTGAGCATTGTTGTTGTTATTTTTGCTACGCTTTGTCATTGCTAGTTTTTTTGATTTTTGCTGTCATTTTAACATTTATGGTAAATAGTAAATAGTCATTAGCTACTTGTAATAATATATTTTTGTAAAACAAGTGACTAATGACTATTTTGAGTAACAATTATGGATATTATGCTGGTTTTTGTTACAAGTTTTAAGTTACTGCTTTGGGGTTGTTGCGCTTTAGAGGGAGCTAAACCCTAATAGGTGAGTGTAACTGGCAACTTGGGTTATTAAGTACCAGAAGTCCAGGAATTAATATATTCTACCTGCTCTGGAGTGAGAGTATCGAGCGCCATGCCCATAGCTTCTAACTTCAAGCGTGCGATTTCCTGGTCTATAGCTTCGGGGATAGAATAGATACCTGGTGCTAATTTACCTTTATTCTGCACCAAATATTCACAAGCCATTGCTTGGTTAGCAAAGCTCATATCCATTACTGCACTGGGGTGTCCTTCTGCTGCTGCGAGGTTAACCAGACGACCTTCACCAATTACTACAATAGTTTTCCCACTGGGGAGTTTGTATTCTTGGGTAAAATTGCGCACTTCTCGCATTCCTGTTGCTTTTGCACCCAGATATTTGAGGTCTATTTCTATATCAAAGTGACCTGAGTTACAAACCATTGCTCCGTCTTTCATCACCTCAAAATGTTCTGGGCGAATAACGTGCTTATTTCCTGTTACGGTAACAAATAAATCTCCTTGAGGTGCTGCTTCTGCCATTGGCATTACACGGAAGCCATCCATTGCTGCTTCTATCCCGCGTACTGGGTTAATTTCCGTAACTATTACGTTAGCGCCCATTCCCTTAGCGCGCATTGCTACACCTTTACCGCACCAGCCATAACCTGCTACTACTACTACTTTTCCTGCTAGTAAAACGTTGGTTGCTCTTATTACACCATCAAGGGTAGATTGACCTGTACCATAGCGGTTGTCAAAGAAGTGTTTTGTTTCCGCATCATTTACATTCATGGCGGGGAAACTGAGTACTCCCTCTTTTAACATTGCTTTGAGGCGGACGATTCCTGTGGTAGTCTCTTCTGTTGTCCCTATAATATCACTTATTTGATCTTTGCGCTCTTGGATTAGAGTTGCGGTAACATCCCCACCATCATCAATGATAATATTAGGTTTGTGATCCAGGGCTATTTGTACGTGGCGGTGGTAGGTTGCGTTATCTTCCCCTTTCAACGCGAATACAGGGATACCATAATCTGCCACCAAGCTTGCAGCTACATCATCCTGAGTTGAGAGAGGGTTACTGGCGATAAGTACTGCATCTGCACCACCTGCTTTAAGGGCGATCGCCAGATGTGCTGTTTCTGTTGTTACGTGGCAGCAAGCTATCAGACGAATGCCTGCAAATGGTTTTTCTTGTGCAAAGCGATCTCTTATTTGCGCCAATACAGGCATTTCTCTACCTGCCCATTCTATCCGTTGTTTCCCTTGAGCTGCGAGTCCTAGGTCTTTGACTTCGTGTTTCAGCTTAGTAGCAGTTGCTGTCATTTAGTTTCCTTTTTTACAAATCTTAATTTGTTCATCACATTCTACCACAGTCATTGGTGATTGGTGATTGGTGATTGGTCATTTGTAATTATTTCTCGGTTCCGAGTTGTATTTTGTATTGCTTGTTACTGAAAATCAACATAGTTTTGAGCGTCAAGAAAGTGCAGCCCTACATTGCTATAAATCATTATGTACCTTCTCAAGTAATTCCTCTAATTCTTCTCCTTCAATTACCTCAGTTGCTAATATTTTTTGGGCTATATTTTCCAACAATTCTCGATTGTTATTTAAGATATCCAAAGCTTGCTGATGACCATTTTCGACTATTTCTCTTACTTCTTGGTCTATAGCTTTAGCTGTTTCATCACTCACAAGACGACGCTCATTATTCCCATTACCTAAAAAGTTATTTTGTTGTCCTTTTTCATAAGCTAAAGGACCTAAAACTTTACTCATTCCATAGGTTGTTACCATTCTTTCTGCCAAATCTGTAGCGCGTCGCAGGTCATCTGATGCTCCATTGGTTACAGTACCAAAAACTATTTCTTCTGCTGCTCGTCCACCCAGTAACATGGCGATTTGTTGGCGAAACTCTTGTTCATCCATTAAAAATCGGTCTTCGGTGGGCATTTTCAGTGTATAACCTAATGCTCCCATCCCACGGGGCACGATGGAGATTTTAGCTACTTTACCACCTCCTGGCATCACTGCTCCAACTAACGCATGACCTACTTCATGATAAGCTACAATCTTTTTCTCTTTATCACTGAGTACCCGACTTTTCTTTTCTAACCCTGCAATTACTCGTTCGATCGCCTCATAAAAATCTTCTTGAGCAACTGTTTCCCGTTTATTTCTCGCAGCTAAAAGAGCTGCTTCATTTACCAGGTTAGCCAAATCAGCACCTGCAAACCCTGGAGTACGCGTGGCGATCGCTTTTAAATCCACATCTGGGCCCAACTTAACTTTCTGGGCATATATTTCTAAAATCTTCAGTCTTCCTGGTAAATCGGGACGATCCACCAATACTTGACGGTCAAATCTTCCTGGGCGTAACAGAGCTGCATCTAAAGCTTCTGGGCGGTTTGTTGCTGCGAGTACAATTACTGTTGCACCCCCTACTCCAAACCCATCCATTTCGGTTAACAATTGATTGAGAGTTTGTTCCCTTTCATCATTGCTTCCACTTTGAAAACCACCTCCACCGCTTCTTGATTTACCGATCGCATCTAATTCATCTATAAAAATGATACAAGGGGCTTGTTTTTTCGCTTGCTCAAATAAATCCCTTACCCTTGCTGCACCTGTCCCCACAAACAACTCTACAAACTCTGAAGCTGAAATACTAAAAAAGGTTACTCCTGCTTCCCCTGCAACTGCTTTTGCTAAGAGGGTTTTTCCTGTACCTGGGGGACCCACCAACAGCACCCCTTTAGGTATCCGTGCGCCTATTTTATGAAAGCGATCGGGGTTTTTCAGAAATTCTACTATTTCTGCTAGTTCTATTTTTGCCTCTTCCACCCCTGCTACATCTGCAAATGTTATTTTCTGAGATTCTCCTTCCACATACACTTTAGCCTTACTCTTACTAAAGGAAAGTGTACCCCCAGAATTACCCCGATTGAGGAAAAACTGCCATACACCTACAAATATTATTGGTGGTATTACCCAACTTAACAGAGCGTTACTTAACCAATTTTGTTGTGGTGGTGGTGGTGCACCAAATTCTACCCCGTTGCGCTCTAATCTTCTGACTAATTCTAAATCGAAAATGGGGGTAGTTGCTAAAAACCGTTCTGACTCCCCATCTTGTTTGAGTTGATAGATTATTTGATCCTCTCCCAAACGTGCTGCTTTTACTTCTCCCTTTTCTACTTGTTGGATAAAAAGACTGTAGGGTACTCTTTGAATGCGCTGGTTAGGAAACAACCTCGGCCACAAGATCCCTCCAACAAGTAATCCACCGCCTAGAAGTAGCAGAAGATAGCCTATTTGTTGAGAGTTAGGGAATTTTGGTTTCTTTTTTAGACCCATTGTTTTATTATTTGACTGATGCTTATCCCAGAACAACCTTGCTTTTAGATTTTACCGCATTTTTTTGGATCATCCACTTCTTCATACTTGAATCTCCACTATGGTAGTAATCATATCTTATAAGTAGTAGGGGCGGGTTTAGCCAAAATCTTTGTCATTACAATTGCTCTTTCAATCAAAACCCGCCCCCACCCAGGTAATTAATTTTTTTTTATAATAGCTATTAAATTTAAATTTTATTTCTCGTTATTAATTTTCCTAGTAGTCAATCATTTTGATTACACAAACAATCAAAGGACAAGAAAAACTCTATCAAACAGCTTTAAATATCAGATTTTTTTTGACAATTATAAATCCTTAATTCCAAGCAAAAATCAGCAAATTGTTAGCAGGCGATCGCCTTTTAGTTTATCAATTTTCCTCTGAATATAACGGAACAATTGTAGTCACGTTTCTTGCTTCAATTTTGACCTTTCTGTTCATTTTTCTCTTACCATTTTTCAATTATAATTATACCAGGCAGTGAAAAAAAATCATATAAAATTAGAGCAAAGAGTAGCAGTTACCATTTTCAATGGCAACTACTTAATTAATTTATACTAGCTGAGGAACGCAAGGCGTTAACTGTGTATCTATTTTTCTTATATGGTTAATAAACCAACTCAGTAATTGATGATTTACTGTCATTACTAATGTTAAACTAGGTCCGTCTTTTTCTAACCCTTGTCTTACTTCTTTTAAAGTATTAACAAATGTAGCATGAGCTACTTTGTTTTGGTCAGCTACTGGACATTTAAATCTGTGCATACATCCTTCTTCATAGCTAAAGTGCTTCTCTACATAAACATCCAAAAAATCCAATATCTTTCTTACCTCTTCTTTTGCTTGATTTTTCTTCATTGCATCAATTAATAGGTTCATTTGGTCAATTAATTGTTTATGTTGTTCATCTATTTCTGCTATGCCTACTTTTAATGAGTTATCCCATGTAAATCCCATTTTTTATTTCTCCTAACTAGATCCATTTTTATGCTAATCCAGTTTACTCTAAATCTCTATTAATCTTCTTATTTCTTTAGATTTTTTTAATAAACTAAATATTAGTCTTATGTCATTAGTCTTATATCATTAGTCTTATGTCATTAGTTATAGCGATTCTAAATCATTTGTAAACAAAAAACAGTTTTTATGGTAAGATGAGATATCCACAATAACAAAAGTTTAATAATAATAGAAACCCAAAATAAAATTAACATTCTTAAAAATTTCCTGAAAAACCAATCTAATGGTCAGGAAACAAAAAGAGCATTCTATAGTCTAGCAAATCTTAGACGTCTCATTAGGATTGATTAGCAAATGGGTTAATGCTTTTAATTTTAGCGAATTAAATGGTTTAAAATCAAGTTATCAAGGTAAAAAAATGACCCTGAAAAAGCTAAAGTTATAGAATAATTAGTTCAGAAAAAAGCATGAGATATTTATTAAAAACAAAACAATATGACGTAGTTAATCTCTTCAAAGTTATTATCAACTTCTCAAAAACCATAAAATATCATGGCAAAAAGAAGAACAAATAAATCCTAGAGTTAAGAAAGAAATTACTCAAATAAAAAAAGAAAAAAGATGAAGCAGAAAAACCGATGGCTAAATATTCCGATCTCCTAAAATTAAACTTAGTTAAAAGTACATTTTGAATTAGCAGAAATTTATGAGTAAATAAAACAACGAGCGATCGCTCATGATCGTTATATAGCAGTAAAAAAATGGTTAGGACAATGACTTCATAAAAGCAGCCCGAAGACAAGGGGCGCCCATCCCCTTGCCCCCTGTCCTAACCATATCCCTCACTGCTATATTTGCGAAACTCAATTTTTCGTAGCGCAAAAAAACAGGGAACTTTGTACTAGCGTTCCCTGTTAAAAACCGATCGCCCTTCGAGGAAAAACAATCAAAATATTTAAAGCTTGGTTAATGTTGTTACCTTAGGAAAGACCCCTCCCTTTTTTATAATAAAAATGTGGGCTTTTTTTTTATCAATAACTCAAGTCATCTAACCACTGCAGTATTTGTTCCAACTAATATTCTACTTAGCACTTATTTCTTTATCTGGTTAAGAGGCGATGGAAGCTGTAGAACGTCGCCGACGATAAGACGATGATGGAGACTCAGGTTTGTCTGGTATTTGCAACAACAACACAACCAATGGACTACATTGCAGTTCTCGACGGGATAATCTTTGTAAACTGTTTTCTATTTCTTTTTGCAAACCTTCCCAGTTAACCTCTATTTGGTCATCTTTTGAGTTGCTAAATTGATGCCAGCGTTCATTCAATATTTTATCAACGGTTCTGCTGATTAGTTCAATGAAGAGCGATCGCTCTACCCGATGAACTACTCCTCGCAGGTGAATTTCTGGTTTAGCTATTTGTTGTCCTTCCCAATTTACTGCTACTGCTACAGTTACTACTCCATCTGCTGCTAATTGTTGTCTTTCTTTCATCACATTTGGCTGTATCACTCCTGATTGATCTACTAACTCTATGCCTGAAGGTACTTCTCCTGCAATCCTTATACTCTCTTCTGACAATTCAATAATGTTGCCATTATTCACCACCACCATATTCTCTGCTGGTATCCCCATTGCTTTAGCCATTTGTGCGTGTTGTACCAGCATTCGATGTTCTCCATGTACTGGCACAAAGAACTTAGGTTTAGTCAAAGCTAACATTAACTTATGATCTTCCTGCGCTCCGTGTCCTGAAACATGAATCCCTTGATTGCGACCATAAATTACATTTGCTCCCTGCATCATCAAACGATCGATAGTATTTACCACAGAGATAGTGTTTCCTGGTATTGGATTAGCTGAAAATACCACCGTATCCCCTGGGCGAATTTTGATCTGACGATGTTCTCCTTGAGAAATGCGAGTCATTGCAGCTAAAGGTTCTCCTTGTGAACCTGTAGTTAGAATCAACACTTTTTCATCTGGGAGACGGTTAATTGCTTTAATTGATTCAAAAATCTCGTCTGGACATTTTATATAACCTAAGTTACGAGCATGGGCGATGATATTTAGCATTGACCTTCCTACTACTGCTACTTTACGCTCATGTTTGACTGCCAAATCCAGTACTATTTTTAGTCGATGGACTGATGATGCAAAAGTTGTTACCATTAACCTTCCTGGTGCAGTGGCGAACACTCTGTCTAAATTTGGATAGACTGACATTTCTGAGGGAGTGTGTCCTGGTACTTCTGCGTTGGTTGAGTCACTTAATAAACACAACACTCCTTTTTCTCCATGTTCTGCTAGTTTTTGCAGATCGAAGTGTTCTCCATCTACTGGGGTATGGTCTATTTTAAAGTCTCCTGTGTGAATTATCACTCCTATTGGTGTATGAATTGCCACACTGAAACTGTCAGCTATTGAGTGGGTATTGCGGATAAATTCTACAAAGAATGATTTACTTATTCTTACTATTTCCCTGGGAACTACGCTTTTTAATGTTGTTGCCTCACTTAACCCTGCCTCTTCTAATTTATCCTGTAATAAGGTCATGGCTAATCTTGGCCCATAAATTACGGGGATATCAAATTGTTTGAGATGATAAGGTATTCCTCCTATGTGGTCTTCGTGCCCGTGAGTTACTATCATTCCTTTGATTTTATGGCTATTTTCTCTTGCATAGCTCATATCTGGCAGTACAATATTCACCCCGTGCATTTCATCAGTAGGAAAACCAATCCCTGCATCTAAAAGTATTATTTCTTCTTCATACTCAAATATGCAAGTGTTTTTTCCTATTTCATGCAGTCCTCCTAGAGGAATTATCTTTATTGTTGGTTTTTTTCCGTTTTTTGTCATTATTATTCCTTTTGTTGTTTGTTTTGATAATCAATATTTTTTTCTCTACTTTTTCCCTCAAATCTGTCTATTTTTTATCTGCACCAGATTTTTTTGCTCATCTTATAATTCCTATTTTTTTTCCCCCAGCCACTTATTCTTTTTTCTTTATTAACTTTTTCCAATCCCTTTTTTTCTAACAAATCTTCTTTTTTTTTGATATCTCTTATACTTCTTTTTCTTCTTTTACTACTCTAAATTCAAGTGACGGTCCTCTATTTTTTTTGCCGATCCAGTTTTTTTTAGATTATGGGAGCTTTGAAAAAATTATCATTTATTTTTCTGCTCCTCTTAATCTCTATATCAATGAAAGTTCTTTGATAATTTTTTCTAAGTTTTCCTTTAATTCTGGTTTCAATTCCACCAAAGGTAAACGCAGTTTGCCCACTTGCCAACCAAGTAATTCTAAAGCTGCTTTAATAGGAATTGGGTTTGTTGTGCAGAAAATAACTTTAAATAAAGGATATAATTTTAGTTGAATTTCTTTTGCTAAATTAGTGTTTCCTGATTCAAAAGCTTGAATCATCTCTTGGAGTTCATTTCCTACTAAATGACTTGCTACGCTTACTACTCCTGTTGCACCTACTGTAAGCAAAGGCAAAGTTAAGACATCTTCTCCAGAGTAAATTTTAAATGATGCTGGTGTTATTCTTGCGATCGCACAAGCATTTTCTATATTTCCACTTGCTTCTTTAATTGCCACTATGTTATTTATTTTTGCTAGTTCTCCTACTGTTTCAGGTTGGATACTTTGACCTGTTCTCCCTGGTACATTATAAAGCATTATTGGTATATCTGGACAAGCTTGAGCGATCGCTTTAAAGTGAGCATACAAGCCTTCCTGGGGTGGTTTGTTGTAATAAGGTACTACCTGTAATGAACCATCTAGACCTAACTTAGCTGCTTTTTGGGTTGCGGCGATCGCCTCTGCAGTTGAATTTGATCCCGTACCTGCAATTATTTTTGCCTTTTTACCTTTTACCGTTGTTTGTACCACTTTAAACAGCTCATATTCTTCTTCCCAGGTTAAAGTTGGTGATTCTCCCGTTGTTCCACACACCACCAATGAATCACTACCATTTTCTACTAAATGGGCTGCTAATTTTTCCGCTTCTGAATAATTTACACTGCCATCTTCTTTAAAGGGGGTCACCATTGCAGTGATTACCCTACCAAAACCTTGTTCGATCATTTTTTTCTTCTTTTTCTACACAGAACTTATTTTTGTTGAGGTCTGAAGCATATTTTTTTCCAGTAACAATTCTGCTATTTGTACTGCATTTAAAGCCGCTCCTTTGCGAATTTGGTCACCACAGATCCACATTTCCAGACCTGATGGGTGAGAAATATCCTGACGTATTCTACCTACCAATACCTCATCTTTTCCTGTAGCATCTAACGGCATAGGGAAATAATTTGCTTGCCAATCTTCTACTAATTTTACTCCTGGTGTTGCTTGTAAAAGTTCTCTTGCTTGGGACACAGAGAAAGGTTGTGCAAATTCTATATTTATTGCTTCTGAATGGGCTCGCAGTACTGGTACTCTAACACAAGTAGCAGTTATTTGCAAATCTGGAGCATTAAAGATTTTTCGTGTTTCGTTAACCATTTTCATTTCTTCCTCACAATAACCATTATCTGTGAGGGGAGAGTTATGAGGAAAAAGATTAAAAGCGAGGGGGTAGGGCAATACTTCTGGTTTAGGGGTTTCACCGTTTAAAATCCCTAAGGCTTGAGTTTTCACCTCTTCCATTGCTCTTGCACCTGCTCCACTTGCTGATTGGTAGGTTGACACTACTAAGCGTTTTATAGGTTGTATTTGATGCAGTGGCCAGATTGCCATTGCCATCAAAATCGTGGTACAGTTCGGGTTAGCAATAATTCCCTGATGAGATGCTACTGCTTCTGGATTTATTTCAGGAACGATCAAAGGTACTGTTGGCTGCATCCTAAAAGCACTGGAGTTATCAATCAATATAGCTCCTGCCGCGACTATTTTTGTTGCCCAAGCTTTTGAGATAGAACCACCTGCTGATGCTAACACCAAATCTATGTTTTTAAATGAATCTTCTGTTACTGCAGCAACTGTGAGCTTTTCTCCTTTAAAAGTGATGGTGCTACCTGCAGAGCGTGGGGATGCCAGTAGTTTTAACTCTGAAATAGGAAAGTTACTACGTGTTTCTAGAATTTGGATTAACTCAGCACCGACTGCTCCAGTTGCTCCAAGAATTGCAACATTAATTCCACTTGACAAATTCTTTTCCATTTGTTAACCTAGTTTAATTTTTGTTACGCGGGATTGATCATGGTATATTAGTCAATTTACCAGCTTAGAACAGAAAAAGCCAATCAATCAATAAATTGTTGCTAGGGAACACATTAAAACTGTACTAATACTAGACCTTGTTGGTTGGTCGGTTGTCAAATTAAGATATCACGGGGGGGTGATCTTCTAAAGATAAATCTCGCGCTCGAGTTAGCCACGCCTTAAAGCCGTGGGCTAAAAGCGAAAAAAGGTTAAAACCTTTTGTTTAAAAAATGCTATAATTTTAGAACATCAGCGACACGGATCGCTACGCTAGTAAGGAGAAATCCCGCTATATAGTTAGCCAACGTACTAGATCTAGATTGCAGGGAACACATATAACTGAAAGTAATAACAGCGTAGGAAGTGTTACCAACTGGCTTTGGCTGATAAAAAGTAAGCGCACAGCTAATCACAAGATTAGTCAAGGCGTGTAGGGCGTTTTTGACTGCGCCAAAATGATATTTTCTAGATCAAGAATTATGTAGAAAATATCAAAAGAAGACGGAGCGAGCCACGTATGAATACTGGCAAGCGAAATTTTTTGTGAATCCGCGTCGTTTTAACGGGCGGAAAAGTCAACTCCCTCACTAAATTTAGAAATAAAGTTGTCTGAAATCAAAAAAACGATGAAAGTAACCCAGGAAAAACTCCCTGATAGTCAAATAGGCTTGGAAATTGAAATTTCCGCTGAAAATACTAAACAAACATACGAAAAAGTGGTACAAAAACTGGCTCGTAGTAGCAAAATTCCTGGGTTTCGCCAGGGGAAAGTACCACGTCATATTCTGTTACAGCGATTGGGAGTGGAAAGAATCAAAGCTGCAGCTTTAGAAGAACTGGTTCAGAAAAGCCTAGAAGATGCGATCGCACAAGAATCTATTAAACCGCTGGGAAATTATCAGCTCCGTTCGGATTTTAATGAATTATTAAGTAAGTACAAACCTGGAGAACCTCTAATATTTTCCGCTGCATGTGATGTTTCGCCCACAGTAGAACCCCCAGACTATCACAGTTTAAGTGTAAAAGCTGAAGAGGTTGTGTTTGACCAAAATAAGGTAAATGACTGGTTAGAAAGTAAACGGCATGAAAAATCAATTTTAGTTCCCGTCGAAGATCGCCCAGCACAAATGAAAGATGTGGTAATAATAGATTACCAGGCTTATGAGCAAACAACCGAAGGGGAACTAGGGGAAATAATTGCTGATGTAACCGCAAAAGATTTTGAAATGGAACTCTCTGAGGAAAAATTTATCCCTGGTTTTGTAGCTGGAATTGTGGGGATGAATTTAGATGAAAATAAATCAGTAGCAGTGACTTTCCCAGAAGACTATCCTCAAAAAGAACTCGCAGGTAAATCTGTTGTGTTTAGCATCACTCTCAAAGAGATCAAGGAAAAAGAACTGCCAAAATTAGATGATGAGTTCGCTCAAGATGTAAGCGAGTTTGAAACAATGGATCAGTTGCGCGAGTCTCTGGAAAATCAATTTAAGAAAAGTGCAGAGAGAAGCACAAAAAATAATATTCAAACTGCAATACTTGAGCAATTGCTCGAACGAACCCAGTTAGAATTGCCAGAAACAATGATTCAGGAAGAAGTGAATACACTTCTTAGTCAGACGGCAGTGCAAATGCAAAATTATGGGATGGATATCAAAAAGTTATTTACTGCTGAAAATATCCCTGAAATGCGCAAACGAACTCGCCCCGAAGCGATTAATAACCTGAATACATCTCTTATTCTTAAGGAAATCGCCGAGCGCGAATCTATTGAAGTTTCACCAGAAGAGTTGGATGCAAAATTGGCAGAGCTTAAGGCAAAATTATCAGATCAAGATATTAACGAAGAGCGATTACGAGGGATCCTCTCAGAAGATCTGCTCCTTGAAAAAACTCTCGATTTTCTTCAAGAAAAGGCAACTGTGGAATTGGTGCCAGAAGGTTCACTAACTAAGTCAGAAGATGAATCAAGCTCTCAAGAAGACTCCGCAACAGTTGCAGCCGTAGCAGAAATAAGCGAGGAAACATCAGCAACAACAATAGAAGAATAAAATATCACCTCTTAGGTTAGGTCGCAAAAAACCTAGCTAAAACATAGACATCTCCAATATAAAAACTATGAAATAAGAAATATAAAAATCATAGTAAAATGAAAGGAGATGTCTTTTGTATTAATAAAAGCTGTGGAAAAAAAATTTTCCAACTATTTTAAGTTTTAGATCTTCAAGAGCCAACTTCTTGAGTCATAATGGTAATGACAGAATAAAAGCTAACAAAAAAAAATCAATAAAAATACAAAAAGCAAACAAACTGTATAATAAGCAAAAAGTAAAAATATATGCTTGAATCAAAAAAGTTAGATAATTTGATACTGAGCAATCGTTACCCAGAAATATACTCCGTTAGCAACAACGTAATCAAAAATGTCGTGCCAATGGTAGTAGAACAATCAGGTGTAGGCGAAAGAGCATTTGATATATATTCGAGGCTACTGAGAGAAAGGATTGTGTTTTTGGGAACGGCGATCGATGATACTGTGGCAGACTCAATAGTAGCTCAACTACTTTACCTCGAAGCAGAAGACCCAGAAAAAGATATCCAGCTATACGTAAACTCCCCAGGCGGAGCAGTTTATGCAGGAATGGCAATATATGATACAATGCAGCAAATACAGCCAGACGTTGTTACTATATGTTATGGAATCGCTGCTAGCATGGGAGCTTTCCTACTATCTGGTGGAACAAAAGGAAAACGTATGGCTTTACCAAGTGCCAGAATTATGATTCACCAACCTCTCGGAGGAGCACAAGGACAAGCTGTAGATATCGAAATTCAAGCAAAAGAAATCCTTTACATAAAACAAAGGTTGAATGAATTACTCTCAAGTCATACAGGTCAACCTTTTGAAAAGGTGGCAGAAGATACAGAACGTGACTTCTATATGTCATCATTAGAGGCAAAAGCATACGGTCTGATAGATAAAGTAATTTCAAGAGAAAATCCCCGCGCAGAAATTCCAGTAACGTCAATGAAGTAAGAGGCTTTCTTTCTATGTCAAAATACGACTCCCATCTAAAATGTTCATTTTGTGGTAAGTCCCAGGAGCAAGTAAGAAAATTAATTGCAGGTCCGGGAGTCTACATATGTGATGAATGTGTAGAATTGTGTAACGAAATTCTGGATGAGGAGCTGGTAAATTCTTCTCCTTCAGCTTCAAACTCTGGTCTCCGCTCGGAAGAAAAGCGGCAAAATCGTGGCAGTAAAGAGCAAATATCTTTAAACCAAATACCAAAACCAATAGAAATAAAAAAATATTTGGATGAACACGTGATCGGTCAGGATGAAGCGAAAAAAGTACTATCTGTAGCAGTATACAACCATTACAAGCGTCTGAGTGTTTTGGAAGCAAATGGTAATGGGAGAATCAATGATACGGTAGAACTCGCTAAATCCAATATTCTCTTAATAGGGCCAACAGGAAGTGGAAAAACATTACTAGCTCAAACTCTAGCAAAAATACTTGAAGTGCCTTTTGCAGTAGCTGATGCCACGACATTGACGGAAGCAGGTTATGTGGGAGAAGATGTGGAGAATATTCTCTTGCGATTACTTCAAGTGGCAGATTTGGATGTGGAAGAGGCTCAAAGAGGTATTATATACATAGATGAAATAGATAAAGTAGCAAGGAAAAGTGAAAATACCTCCATCACTCGGGATGTCTCAGGGGAAGGAGTGCAACAAGCACTCCTAAAAATGTTAGAAGGAACTATCGCTAATGTCCCCCCCCAAGGTGGAAGAAAGCACCCTTATCAAGATTGCATCCAAATAGATACAAGTAACATTTTATTTATCTGTGGTGGTGCTTTTGTGGGCCTCGAAAAAGTAATCGAGCAGCGACGAGGTAAAAAATCTATCGGTTTTATTCAGCCAGGAGAAGGAGAACCAAAAGAAAAACGTGCAGCAGATATGATGAAAGAAGTAGAACCAGATGACTTGGTGAAATTTGGCATGATTCCCGAATTTGTGGGGAGAATACCAGTAATAGCAGGGTTGGAACCTCTCGATGAAGAAGCACTAATCTCCATTTTGACTGAACCGAAAAATGCACTGGTTAAACAATATCAAAAACTATTGAGTATGGATAATGTTCAACTGGAGTTTAAACCAGAAGCAATTAGGGCGATCGCTCGTGAAGCATATCGTCGCAAAACAGGTGCAAGAGCTTTGCGTGGGATCGTGGAAGAAATAATGTTGGATGTAATGTATGAATTACCTTCTCGGAAAGATGTCCGCCGTTGTCTGATAACTAAGGAAATGGTAGAAAAGCGATCGACTGCTGAATTACTGTTACACCCATCTTCTCTCCCTAAACCAGAGTCTGCTTAAAATTGAGTAACGAGTGCAAACAAAAACCTTACTAAAGTTTATTAAACTTTAGTAAACCTTCACTTGCACTGGCCCGGTAAACGTTATTTAGGTCATAACACCTAATTGTGCATGATGCCGCGGAAAGAATTAAGGAAAAAGTGAAATGGGGGCGTTTGGTTAGTCCAGTTGATAATTATCTTGTAGTTGTTATAAAACGCCCCCATTTCACTTTTTCCTTAATTCCTTCGACGCTTGTAGCTCTGTTGTTAATAGTTAACCAGCTAAAAAGTATGGTTGTTGAAGCAAGTGCTATTAGCCCAACAAGCCTAAATAACCGAGCATCAGGATATTTTAAACCCGTAAATACGGAGATTTCAGTAATGAGTAATTTTGTATTTGTTCTCGATTCAAATAAAAGACCAATAGACCCTTGTCACCCCGCAGTGGCAAGAAAATTATTAAAGCGCAAAAAAGCCGCTATTTTCAGACCCTATCCCTTTACCATTATTTTGTCTAGAACAGTTGAGAGTACAACTCAGCAATATGAACTAAAATTAGACCCTGGCAGTAAAACAACAGGAATTGCTCTAGTTAAAAATTATCAAGTAATCTGGGGCGCAGAATTAACTCATAGAAGTTCAGCAATAAAGTCTAATTTAGACAGCAGAAGAGCTATTAGACGCAGCAGAAGAAATAGAAAGACTAGATATAGAAAGCCTAGATTTCTAAACAGAACTCGACTAAAAGGTTGGTTAGCCCCCAGTTTAGAACATAGAGTTAAAACTACTATAACTTGGGCTAAAAGATTAATTAGGTTTTGTCCGATTTCCTTTATTGCTCAAGAGTTAGTAAGGTTTGATACTCAAGCTATTCAAAATCCAGAAATTCAGGGAGTTCAATACCAACAGGGAACACTTTTAGGATATGAAGTAAGAGAATACTTATTGGAAAAATGGCAGCGTAAATGTACTTATTGCCAAAAAGACTCTGTGCCATTACTTCTAGAGCATATTATCCCAAAAGCTAAAGGAGGAACTGATAGAGTATCTAATCTTTGTTTAGCTTGCTCCCAGTGTAACCAAAGGAAAGGAATAAAAGACATTGAAGAGTTCCTAAAAAAGAAACCTTTAATTTTACAAAGAATAAAAGCTCAACTTAAAACCACACTAAAAGATGCAGCAGCAGTAAATTCAACTAGGTGGAAACTATTTAATAATTTAAGAGAATTGGGATTACCAGTAAGGTCTGGTAGTGGCGGACTAACTAAATATAATCGAACGAGATTAGGTTTAGAAAAAAGTCATTGGCTTGATGCAGCCTGTGTAGGTAATGTAGAGAATTTAGTAGTAAAAACTAAACAGCCATTATTGATAAAAGCTTGTGGGCATGGTTCAAGGCAAATGACTTCTGTAAATAAATATGGGTTTCCTCGTTCTAAATCAAAACAAAAACCCTTCGGGGGATGGAAAACAGGAGATATTGTATTGTTAATAACCAAAAAAGGAGAAATCTATAAAGAGCGATTGTTAGCGGCTAATAATCCTAGTGCATTTGAAATAAGAGTTAATGGTAAAAAAATTAAAGCCAACCCGAAAACAAATACCTTGATCAAGGTATTTTCCAAGGATGGCTACTCTTACAGATTTAGTGAGGTTTAATGAGGTTTAGTGAACTATTTCCCTATCTAATCCCACCTCATTAATTGTAAAAAACTAATGACTCAAAAAAATGAAAAAAGGCAAAATAAATATCCGCGGCGTTGAACATTATTACGAGTGGATTCGCCAACCAGATCCTGTTCAAACTAAACCAGTAATGGTATTTATTCATGGTTGGGGTGGTTCTGCGCGTTACTGGCAAAGTACCGCTGAAGCTCTATCAGATAAATTTGATTGTTTGCTCTACGATTTACGAGGGTTTGGACGCTCTTTATTGCCATCAAACCCTGAGTGTCAGTTAACTTATGAATTGGAAGAATACGCTGATGATTTAGCCGCTTTTTTAGATGCTTTAGGGATAGATAATATCTATCTCAATTCTCATTCAATGGGAGCATCTATAGCCACATTATTTCTCAATCGTTATCCTCAAAGGGTTAAACAAGCAATACTTACTTGTAACGGGATTTTCGAGTACGATAAAATAGCATTTGCTGCTTTTCATAAAGTTGGTGGTTATGTAGTTAAATTCCGTTATCAATGGTTTTTAAAATTTCCCTTTGCTGATAAATTATTTATGGCGCGATTTTTACATCGTCCCATTTCTAGAGATTTAAGTCGCGCTTTTTTAGAAGATTTTCTCTTAGCAGACTATCAAGCTGCGGTTGGTACAATTTACACTTCTGTGAGTAAAAAAGCGGTGGAAGTAATGCCACAAGAATTTGCCAAAGTGCAAGTACCAACCCTCTTAGTTTCAGGGGAAAAAGATATAATTATTCCCGCAGAAATGGGGCGAAAAGCAGCAGATTTAAACACCGCAAAAATTAAGTATGTGGAAATGCCAGATACTGCTCATTTTCCTATGTTAGAAGATGCACCAACTTATTTAGCTCATCTGCGGGAGTTTTTAGCAGTTTAAGGCTTTTTTTAGGGCGTTGCGTTTTTTGAGTAATGAATTATATGTTTATAAAAACTACTAACCAAACTAAAATCCTCTCCCCACTCCCTACTCCGTTCTCCCTACTTTAAGGTTTCATTCTTCAATTCAGCAACGCCTTTTTTAGGGGCGGTTTTGGTTTTGTATTAAAACTGCACCTACACCCATTTAAATACATTTTTAGACATTGCGTATAAATTTTTTTATTATAACCAGATGAGGTTTTAAACTCTCATAATTGTCGCCCACATTCGTTGCATTTATATCTTTGTTTGCCTCTATGATCACCATATTTATGCTTTTTATTGTTATTACATTGAAGACATTGCATGGTTTTATTTTTATTAAACCATAGACCTTTTGCGAAAATCCAAATACTAAAACTGTCATCAGTCCGCGCAAGCGTGCGGATCTCGGAGATCTGCACGCTTGCGCGGACTGATGACAGTTTTTCGTAATTTCGCAAAAGGTCTCATTTCTGACTTCAGCAACGCTAAAAATTCTGCATCAAATTGCGCAAAACGCACCAACAAAGTGTTTTCAACAACCTGGCGTTGTCCTTCCTGCTTTGCTTGTTCCCTGTCTTGTATAAAGTGATGATAAGCGCATAATTAACTCCCTGTCATCTTCATCTTGCTCTTGAGTTTCTTCTAAGTCTTTTTTCAAGCCCTTGACTAAGATTAAATTATTAATCCGCAAGGGGTTATCTAATGATAATTCATCAATTGCTTGTTTTTGTACATTTCCCTTTCCTAAAAGCCTTAACCCAAAAACGTTGAATCCTGTAACAAAACTTTACATTTAAGCTTATAATACTCCCTTGTGGCATATTTTCACCACCTGTAGCTCATCCGTCTGAACCAATGAATATAACTTATCTTTTCAGTCATAAAA
>Ga0209594_1000460_pt1 | contig 24712 bp, 23 predicted proteins | sample AshMeaCrysSpring_FD_184126 | JGI IMG/M metagenome (GOLD analysis project Ga0209594, IMG submission 184126) | Groundwater microbial communities from Big Spring, Nevada to study Microbial Dark Matter (Phase II) - Ash Meadows Crystal Spring... | ecosystem: Environmental > Aquatic > Deep subsurface... | reverse complement strand
CTGTGGGGCTGATGGAAAAACATATGGAAATGCCTGTTCAGCACATGCTGCAAAAACTATAGTTGTTTCTGATGGTGAGTGTAAAACAACAAACTCATGAACAATAGAGAATAAAAAGCTAGAAGAATCTACAGAAACCCCGACAGCAAATCAGGTATCTCCAGTTTCAACCACTGATTCAGATTACACAAATACAGGAAAGTATCAGATATATGAAAACAAAAGCTTTGGCTATACTCTTTCTCTTCCAAAATTTGCATACTATCAAGCATATGGAGCGAAAGATGGAGCAAATCATGTTCTTGCACTCGGACTTTCTGAGGCGAATGTTTCTGATATGTCCCTTGCTCCAGTAAGAGTGTATTTTTATAAAAAAGAACCAAGTACTGCAACCGGAACAAAAGTTATGGTACCAAGTGGAGTTATATTTGTTGAAGGAACAGTATCATCACCGAAGATTCAAACACTTATTGATACAATTACTCTGAGTGCGAGATAGGCATATATTTTAATACTTTTTCATATTCAGGCATCATGCTATACACCAGATTCCAAAAAGGCTTCTGGTGGTTTTTTTCTTTTAGATGTGCCAATTCATGGACGATAATAGCATCGATAAATTGTTTCTTTTCAGCAAGGTATTCTGCAAGTCTATAGCTAAAACAGAGTCAATTTTTCCCACTACAACTTCACCAGCGTTTTTCCGCGAGAGTTATTTTTATACTCGTATACTCTGGAAGGTTTGTATTCTTCCATAGTTCTTCCACTCGTTTTTCTATATAGGTTCTGAGAATTTTTTTCATGGATTTTTTTTCTATGGAAGAGTATGTTTTTTGGTGCGCATATCTTTCTTTTATCTTTTTTCTCGATTTTTCTATCCATGAAGTTTTTTTCATGATAAAATCCTCTATAACAAATAGAGGTGTACGTAGAGGGGAACGAACAATTAATTCGCCCATTGTGTCTATTTGGAGAGAAAGAGTTCTTCGTTTAGAACGAATAAGTGTATAGAATGGAATCATTTTTTATTTTTCTTGTCACCTTTTTTTCATACAATCGTCATAGTGTGTATATCGATATAAAATTTCCTTATGATTCTCTGAGCCCTTTCTCGCTTTCGCGAATGAGATACCCATGCCTTTTCCTTGCTATATGATGCATCATATAACCGTGTATATGCATTTATATATCATCGAACACTCGATACACATATGACAGAAGATATTGTATCGATGGTCTATATGAAAGCAATGAAAAGTGCAAAGTCTCTTAGAGCAAAAACTGAAGGAGAGTTTTTTTCATGGATTTTCAGAATTGCCTATACCACTCTCATAGATACAGTAAAAAGTGAACGCCTGCATGATGAACTCGATGAAGAAAGTGGGACTTTTGGTTATTCCCAAAATCTCTCTCATGATATAGATAATAAAAATAAGCTCGAAGAAGTTCTCTCATTCCTTTCGACTTTCTCTGAAAGAGATAGGGCAATTCTCACTCTCAGGATATGGGATGATCTCTCATATGAAGAAATATCTACTATTACAGGAGAGAGTATCGATAATTGTAAGAAAATAGTCTCTCGAGGTCTTGCGAAAATCACAGCAAATATATCGTATATGTTTATCCTCTCACTCGTTCTCTATTATGTTAGAAAGCACTAAAGTACTTCTCGAAGAAATATACATCATCGAACCGGCACTCAGAGAAAAAGAAGAAATAGTTGTAAAAGTTATCGCTGAGATGCAACAAAAAAAGCCAGAAATTATTATTGATGAGGCTTTTAAAAAGGCACTTCGTGCAAAAGTTATGAATGAGCTTTTAAAAAAAGAAAAACAACCAGCGTGGCATATCGTTCTTCCGTTTGTTTTATGACTTTCGATTGCTGCCTTTTGATTCTTTTTCATGAGCCAGTATATGGACAATTCTCATCCTTCCCTGGAACAAAGGCATCCAACTATTCAGAAAATTTCATTTCAGAATATCATAGAAAAAAAGTGAGAAAAAGCATTTGGAAGCCCAGTTCTCCAGTCATCTTCAGTTGCACAAACTTCCTCAAGCGCCTCTCATCCGAGAGTCCTTTGAGAAAAACAAACAAAAGAAGAAACCTCTCCCTCTGTTGTTCCATGAGTGATGATGGCAACTCCACCAACAACAAAGATGATAGCACCGTCAGATGCGATGATGCCATACCCAGCAGACTTCCCTTATTATACATATGTTTATACTGGTAGTCTTCCAGAGACACAAACAGGATTTACTGTATATAAAAAGAGTAACTCTCTCTGAGATAAAAAGTTTGCAGATGGCTTGCTTTCATCTCTATCTATTGACTCTGTAGCGCTTTCTGCATTCCAAAACGCAAATGTTACAAATATAACATTTTCTGAAGATAGAGACTATGGCTATACAGTAAATATCGATTTTAATACTATGAGTGTCTCCCTCTCTCAGAACTGGGAAAAATGGTCAACTCCGAAGTGTGATGCAAATGGTTGTGAAACACCAAAAGCACTTGAAAAGCAAGATAGCATTTCTTCAGATGAACTCAAGATAATAGGAAAGAAATTTCTCACTAAATATGGTATAGATATGAATTCCTATGGAGAACCAAAAGTACAAGACTCATTTCCGATGATTGCCTATGAATGAGTAAAGACAGAATCAAGCAATGATACTCCACCAGAACAATATACGCTCATCTATCCACTGCTCATAGATGGAAAAGAAATCCGCGAAGAATATGGTGGATACAAAGGAATCACTCTCACTATTGATACACGAACAAAAAGAGTTACGAGTATGTTTGGACTTGAGAAACAAACTCTAGAATCTTCATATTATACAGGTACAGTAAGTTCCGGAACACTCCATGACTATATACGCTATGGTGGAAAATATGAAACAAAGGCACTTCCAGACCAAAAAATAGTGGAAGTATCCCTCGACACTCCGACACTTCAGTATGTTCATGTTTATGGTGAATGGAAGGACGGTGTTTCTCCAGAATACTATATTCCTGCATATGTGTTTCCTGTAAAAAAAGATACAACAACTACTGGATATATTCCAGAACAGATTACCGTTCCAGCACTTGAGGAATTTGCAAAGATTGTTCCGACAAACATTCCGGTTGTTTCTCCTATGCCCCTTAGAATAGAAAAATCAGCACAATAAAAAATCCCCATAAGGGGACTTTTTATTTTTGCATGTATTTCTTGCGAGTTTCTTCGTCATAGTGTTCGAGAGCATATCGGAGCATGGTTCGTGGCATATTTTGCCCATGCATATCTAGAAAAGCAGATAGAGTATTCATGTTTATTCTTTTTCCTACTTCTCTGAGCATCCATCCACATGCTTTGTGCATGAGGTCGTGAGGATGATGTAAAAACTTTGCAACTATATAAAAGGTGAGTTTCTCATTTCACTTTTTTATCTGATAAAAACTTGCGAGAACGATAATTCTATTTGTCCAAAGGTGATGACTGTTAATGCATGAATCAATAAATTCTTGTCGTTCTTCATGAGTGAGTATCTCTTCAATATATGGTCAGATAATATGTTCTGCTGATACATCGACGAGATCCCAGTTATTTATCCTTTCTCGATGATTCATATAAAAGGTAGCCATATCTCGAAGGGGGTATCGTTTTTTCTTTGCCCATTCTGCGAGAATGATAACTCATGCGAGTCGTTCCTCATGATATGGACTCATGAGCAGATCTTTTATATCATCGAATCCAAGAACTTTTTCATACTGTTTTACGATTTTTCGTGTTTCTGGCACGGCGATTCCGAGAAATATATCTCCTTCCCCATACTCTCATACTCCTGTCTTAAAAAACCTCATAGAACCGAGAGACTTTTCTTTGTTCTGAAGGGAACGGAGATGTGTTTGGATATTTGACATACTTATCCTAGAGCTTTTTTCATGTGAATTTTATAGTCTTCGACATTTGGTTGATCGAATGGATTTACTCAAAACATCTCACCAAGTAGAGCTACCTCGAGCATGCGAGATGCCATCCAGCGCCCTATATCGTAAGCCCTATTATCTTCGAGGTATTCTACTGTATGAGGAATGTTTTTTTCTCACACTGCTTTTTCAAATCAGAGAAGTGCTGCCTGCATGATGGTAGTATGTTCCTTTCATACGATATTCGGAAGAATACTCGTAAATGGTGAGTTTGATACTTTTAACAGAGTACTTTCCTGACCTTTCAATCATACAATACTGATTACCTTATCACCTGTATGTGCTAGATTGAGTTGTGCAATTGAATGCAGATCAGTTGTTCCGATTGCAGTACTCGGGGTGATGCCAACACTCGTTCAGTCTGCTTGGACTTTCCCAATACTCTCAGCCAGGAGTTGTCTATACCACTTTCCGAGTGATTCTAGTTTTTTTGAGAAAAACCAGTGTTCGTGAATATTTCTGCCTGCAGCAAAAGAATTGTAAAGAAGTCTCGCTCTTTCGTTAATAGGAGAATCTGTAGGATTTTGGAGGTATAATTCTATAATTTCTCTCGCTCATCGTATGAGCTCATTTGTATCGTATCCGAGAAGTTCAAGAGGAAATATTCCGACAGAAGAAAGGACGCTATACCTTCCTCCTACCATGGGTGGAATATGGAGTCTCTCCCATCACTCAGTTTGTGCCAGGGTATCGAGTTTTGAGTGAGGATCAGATAGAGTAACGATACTTATATATTCTCGAAACCGAAGAAATAATCTCTTATAGAGAATATCTGCGAGTGCGAGAGTTTCTGTAGTAGTTCCTGATTTTGATATGACGATAATCACACATCTTTCTCATTTTTTGAGTTTCTCTTCGAACATGCTTATTCATCTTTCTGTTGCTTCTGAATCAACAGTATCGAAGAATTCTATATGCTTTTCAGCTGTCTTTCCGAGAGCTTCATGTATTGCAATCGTTCAGAGATTAGATCCTCCTATACCGATAAGTGCGATATTTTTATACTCACTATATTTTTCTGCAACTTCGCTAGATTTTTCCATGATAGTCGTATCGAATGGAAGGACAAATGACGCATGAGGCGTGCTATAGTCGAGAGATGGGATGATATCTTTGATAGCAGAATAAAGTGGCATAGGAAAAAAGTTACCACTTCAGTATAAAAAAAATGAGAGAAAAATCGAGAGAAAAATATTTTTATTCTGGTCAATATGCAGGTCTACTTACTAGGCTTCATATTGCTGGATCGAGCAAGAAAGAATTTCATCGCACTTTATTAACAACATCTTTTTCTACTCGGTAGACTATTTCTGCTGTATTAAATGAAGAAGAAAATTCGATAACTGCAGGGCTTCCATCCAGTCTATATATTCAGAGGGAATGCCTCAGGCAATCATCTACGAGAAGAAGTGAAGTTCCATGAAGAAGTCACCATCCATGTATCCACTTTTCTTTTCCAGAGGGGGTTGAGAATTCTATGAGGTCATTTCCCAAAAAAAGCCCTACTTTTCAACTCATTTTTGATACGATAGTAAGAATATGACTTTCTTTTCCTGTTTCTTCACTTGTTAGAGTGACGGAGCTTGTTATAATTCCGTTATACTTTTCCTGTAGAGTTTGTCAGTGCATATACCTGTAGTGAATAGTAATTCTATAATAAAATATTATACAAAGTCATTATTCAAAATATTTATCTTTTCCCCCTTTTTGAACGGGCTTTTGCTTTTGCTGCTTTTCGTCCTCCTGGTCCATATTTACTTGGTCATTGAGGTCAGATTTTGTAGCCTTTTTGTTCGAGGTTTTTTTCTTCTTCGTCATCTGCGAGATGTGGAGGGAGGGCAGGGCGGTGAGACATAATATAGGGGGGTTATTTTATTTTCAGACAATTTTTCTCACGGTATATACTGGTGCCGAAAATCATTTATAAAAGAATATCCATGATGCCAAAGTAGAGGGAACGAGTGTATGAAGGAGAGGGAAGTTTGGATCTATAAGTTTATGAAATTCACATATAGACTGTATCAGGTTGATTTTCGACTGCAGGCGTGAAGGAATATACAGTGTACATCTTTCGGGGTCAAGTGCCCATATATGATTTTTCTGTTCTTCAGCAAGATGATGGATTGTTTCTATAAAAAGTGATTCTACAAACTCCAGACGAGCTCGGTATGTCTCATGAATATAGTCAAAGTATCATGGTTCCTCATCCCATATTCTCTCAACAAGAGGAGTAAAATGAGCATCATTTGCAGCTTCCATCCGATATGTTGATTGTGTCTTGGTTGGTTTTATGAGTGACAATGTTCTCTTTCGGGTTTTGCTTGTTTTTTGAAAGAGTTTTTCAGTTTTTGAGAGATAGTCCATGATATCTCCATTCGTCTTCCTCATAAATCAATCTCTATGAAAAAAAGTCTTCACGACATATTCTCTCTCTGATTGATTATGAAAGAATGCCTTTAAAAGCAAATTTATCTCTCATTCCGATAACTTATTTGTACTCCATCATCTTTCGTTTTGGCTTACTCCTCTATAGAGAACCTGAGATGTCTCTGGAGTATGGATATGGACTTCTGCTTCTCGAATGTCAAAGTCCTCTATACCGAAGAGTTTTTTTGCGAGTCATATTTCTCCCGTTGCTTTTAGGTAACCTATGAGGATTCTCTTTTCTTCCTGACTCATTGTTCGTAGTCTTCTCTCGAGGGTGGATTCGGCTTCTTGTATATCTGCCTGTTGTATCTGTTCTGCGAGAGTTGCCATATCAGAGAAGATAGGGATAATAACTCTGGATGATACAGGAAGTCATGAGGAAGTCAAGAATGAAAGAAAAAATTTATGTTATTTTATAAACTTCAGAAATAGAGTGCTGAGATTATGCTTTTCATCTTCCGAAAGAGTACTAAAAAACGCTTTATCATATGTATCAACCGCATCCATAGATTCTTGAACTTTTTTCTTTCCTATTTCTGTGAGAGATATTTTATATGCTCTTTTATCTTCTGTAGCTGGAGTTCTCTGTATATATCACTTTTTTATGAGTGATTGTATTATAACTGAGGTTGTCATAACATCGATTCCCGTTTTTTCTGAGAGTGCTTTTTGTGTTGGTGCCTCTTCAAAAGTCACAAACCATGCTGTTGTCGTGAGTATGACAAATTGAGGATGTGTGAGATTGTGTTTTTTGAGAACATTTTTAATTCCTCCTTCCCATGTGGCATAGACTTTGTAGAGGAGAAATCCATGACTCGATTCTGGAGATGAGAAGTTAAATACTATTTCTTGTTTCATAGGATCACATTGTAGAAGAAATCAAACCAAAATCAAAAGAGTTAGAGTGTTTTTGCATATTCTACCTGTCGTTTAAAGGTCTCTGGAAGTTCTCGTATAATTCCACTTGCTACGACCATCACCCAAAACCAACTCATCCATCCATCGACTCGCATAGTGACAGATATTTCGAGTCATTCTGGAGTCTCTATGAGCGAATGATATCCATACATCTCAGCTCAGAAAAAGTGTGTGACATCGTCGAATTGTCTGAACTCTTCGAGATGGATAATCTTGATATCTGCTTCTGGTCATCCCTTTGGCTTGAGTGTATAGTGACTTCCCACTGCAAATGCCCCATGGAGTTTCGTCCACTCGATACCATTGTCCCAAATAGGGAAGGACTCTATATTCTGATAGAGTTTCCACATTTGTTCTTTTGTGACTTCTTTTGTCACGATTTTTTCTGTTTTCTGCCACATAGTTTGTAATGTTAAAAAAATAATAAGTACTTATATTATATAAATACTTATTATTTTGCAAGACATTTTTTTATTTTTCATTTATCAGATTTACGACGAGTTTTATCATCATTTCTTACCAATTACCCAATTCTCTTGCTTATCTTCTGGATGATATTGTTCCCACGGGTGACCTCTTCGGATTCCGCTGTATGGATGATATCCGAGCAGAACTCCTCGGCTCGAGAGATGGCTTCCGAGAGTTTCGTCTCGCCACCTGGTGCGAGTGCGACATAGCTCACACGAGCATCGCCATCATGCGCCTCACGCCTGACCAGTCCTATCTTCTCCATCGGGAGGAGGAGTCGAGTGATCCCTGATGCTGTGAGTCCGATAGTATCTGCGAGATCCACTCGTCGCATGCGCTGACCATCTGCCGACTGGAGTGCATAGAGGATAAGGAAATCTGACCATCCGAGTCCATTCAATTTGGCATCGAGCCGCCTCGATAGTACGGTCTCGATACGAGAGAGTGAGATAAAAAATGAAAGTGTAGGAGAGATAGGTGACATAAAAATATACTTGATAAATAGTTGATAAATCAAGTATATTGAAAGTGGATTGGAAGTCAAAAAATATTATAAAACAATTCACATAGATGTAATGTGTGATTTAATTTGCATTCTAAACCACTCTGTCGTTATTAGTTCACTTTCCCTTAAATTCCATGTAGAACGAATAGCACCACAATAATCTTTCATAGTAAAGTATTTATAAAAAACTTCAAAATCGGTAGTTGTATTTAATATGCCATATTGAGATGAGTTATAAACTGATTGGGTATATTCTTTTATCTTTTTATGACTCTGCCTCGATGATTCAATTTTCATTATTACTTCGGTTCTTTTCACTGAAAATTCTTCTGTAATTCTATTTATATAATCAATCATATCAAATTCCATGCCTTTGGAATTAAAGTATTCTTGTAGATTTAGGGGGTGATATAAGTAATTCTCAAAACAGTAATAATTTAATAGTCGAACATTGGTAGTGCTTTCAAGGAATTCCTTTTCCTCATCTGTTATAAAATCCTTGTCTAGTAGGGCAAATATACTTCTTCACGCGGCTTTAGATGTATCATATGCATAATTTTTGTCTGCAGAACCAATAAATTCAATATTTTGAAATCATAAAGCATTTAGAAGTTCCGCATTTTTGTTCTCACAAAATATGACAATTTTACTTGAGGGTGTACTATCAATCTTTTCCTGTAATGTTCTATTTTCTTTTTGTAATCTTTCCTTTTCCTCAAGTATTTTTATATAAGCTGATTCAAGTTCTTTTAAACTACTTCTTTCAAGATTTAGTACACTGATTTTTGACTCCAAATCTGATATAATCCGAGCCTCATCAATTATTCACAAATCATCATAGATATTTTGTAAGATATTCTTTTTCTCCGTATTTAATTGATTTTCATTTATTCAGGTTAAGAAAATTTCCTTTACTTTCTCTTTTGAAAATCCATTATTTTCATCATACTTTTCAATTTTACTCTGCTCATTATAGTCTTTAAAAACTCTATATATCGAAAGCTTATTTTTTCATTCACTATTTTGGATTCCTAAAAATTCTTTAGAGTGAGTTGTGATAAATATTTGCCTCTCATTAGAGTAGTTATCATAGAAGTCATTAGCAAGTTTTTTGGCATGTTTGTATTCATATGAATTCTCGGGTTCTTCAAATCACCAGATCACATACTTACCCTTATTACTTAATTCATCTAATATGTCTGGTATGAGTCTAGCCTGTACTCAATCTCATCTTGATGTAAGTAGAATGCTCTTTCAAGTATCCACTTCAATATTTTTTCTGAAATCCAATAATTCATGTTCTATTAAAAATGCAGCATTTAATCAAGTAGATTTTTTGAATTTATTGAAGAACTTTTCAGTTTCTTTTCGTACTGTTTCTTGTAAAGCATTTTTTGATTCTTCAATTATTTTACCTGATTCGGAATTTAATTTTTCTTGCAATAAGGCATATATTTCCTTAAAGAAAGAATAGTCTTTAATAGCTGGGACATAAAAGAATTCTATCTTATTTTGAAAAGTAGTAATAGATCTTGTCAGGCTGTTTAACGTATTTGCATGCTGATTTGTTCATTTTATTGTTTCAAGGAAAACATGCTTTTCTTTTAAATAAGTTGTTTTTATATTGTCATTTAATTCTCCACTTTTTGTTTTTGTCCATTTTTTACTTATCCAGAACTTTTTAGGTAAAATTTCTCAGTATGGTTTTTCCGAAAGGTCAAAGTGAATCTTAATTTCAATAAATAAATCTTTTTGTTTACTTTCAATTTTTTGTTCCTTTTTCTTTTGAGATTTCTTATTACTATTTTCTAATTGAAACTTAGAAAAATCCCGTTCGAACAGAAATCATTCTCAGTGTGCTACCTCTCAATTAAAAAAAAGATTGAGTGCTCTTAGGATATTTGATTTTCATGAATCATTTCAGCCTGAAAATATATTCAAGTCCTTTATGGATTCTATTTTAACAGCCTTATCTGAAAACGATCGAAAATATTTTATTTCAATTTTACTTATAAATTTCATTTTCTATAAAGTTAGAGAAAGATTATACCCCATCTCCCAATTCCAAATACTCCACCGTCGCGAGCTTGCCACCCAGTACTCCACCGAGATCACCATACATACCACCAGTATTTTTGATGACTTGTTCGAGGAGAGCTTCACGCTTTTTCCACCTGGACTCGAACGCTCGACGCTCCTCAGCGACTTGGTCTTGCATCTGACGGAATGCATCGATGATATTCTCGACCTTGTCCTTGAACTTGGCACTCGTGAGATAGTTGTAGAGGACTTCCATTTTTTCATCTTTGGAGACGAGACTTGTGCGGAGGTGTGCCATCGACTCTATCTGTCCACGGAGCATCATAGCTATCGGGAGGACATACGACCACTCGACGAGCCAGACTCATTTATAGAGACCAAATTTGTCGACTTCTTTCGGTAGTACTCCCGTCACGAGGATAGAGACATCAGCGTTCACACGCAGACGATCTTCTTTGAGTTTTTCGACCCAGCCATCAGACCATGCCTTCGTATTTTTTGACTCCCAGGCGATGACACCGACTGACTGTCCGAAATCGTTGCGGACTTCTTGGATGATGTCAGCACCCTTGATACCCTTCTCGACATCGGAGATGATATCGATAGGGAAGTTCTGCATGAGGAGTTCTTTGAGAGCGTCTTCCTGTATTTCTCATTGTATTTGCATACTGCCTTGGTTTGCTTTGCGGTTGGCATCTTCGACCGCTCGTTGTGTCATCTCGAGTTGTTTCGTGAGCTCGGCGATGCGCTTATCTGACTCGAGTTTCATCTTTTCATTTTCGAACTTTGCTCGTTCCTCGGCTTGTTTTTTTGCTTCTTCTTCGACTTTTTTTCGTTCTTCCATCTTTGCTTTTTCGAGTTCGAGGGCTTGATTTTTTTTCATGTTTTCAAATTCCTGAGACTGGCGGAGGAATTCCATTTCTTTTTTTCGAGATTCTTCATCGCGTTTACGGAGTGACTCGAGTTCGAGGGCTTGTTTTTGATTTTTTTCGATTTCTTCTCGGCGAGCTTTTTCTATCTCTCACTTTGCCCAGTCGAGAGCGCGCTTGTCTGCGTCTGCTTTGAGCTCTTTTTGGAGTTTTTCACGCATTTCATCGAGTTCATGCTTTTCGAGGTCAGAGAGGGAAAATTGATGATGACAATTCGGACAGGTGATGAGGTTTTGTGTGGACATTTTACCTTGTGTTAAAGAAAAAGTTATCTATAATCTGTATTATAGTTTTTTTCTCATAATTACCAGTCAATTTGAGCCAAAAAAAGATACTCATCGATATACAGAGAAACAAGGAAGAGCAATTAGATGTTCGTTCTTTTTTTCCTTCATTTTCTGCTCATGCGATAGAGGAACGACAGAAGACATGGGTGGATGACCTTCGAGAAGAAAGAAGTGAAACAATCGATATATCTGTTCCGATGAAGTTCCATGTAGATGCTTTTATCACACTCGGAACTCTCGATATATCGAGTACTCTCCTCCTCGAAAAAACAGCTCTGAAGAGGAAACTCATGAACGGACCAGAGAGAAATATGAAAATAAATCTCCTCGAACCACTCTATGTACCATATGGTTCACTCGATATTCGTGCGATGTGTCATAATTCTGTTTGGAATTCTATTTCCCCAGTTTCTGCGGAACTCGATTCTTTCGAATCTCAGACAGTCCTCGAAACTTCCAAAATTAGAATTCCTGGTTCGAGTCGAGAAGAATCAAAGAAATATGCAGATCTCTATGCTCGTAAACTCCCGTATCGTCTCCTTGCTCGTCGTACGAGTAGAGAAGCAAAGAGGTGGGTGAAGAAAAATAAACGAGGAATACTCTGAACAGTATTGACTGTATTTCTTCTCACAGTACCGACACTTTTTTATATTCGGTATGCAGTGACTGATGCATATAATCATCTCATGAAACTGTCTCCGCAAATGACTCGATGAGAGATGCTCGAGACGATTCACTCTGCGAGGATGGGACTCGAGAGGAGTCATGTGCTTTTTGTACCATTTTCATGGATACCAGAGAATCATATAAAGCTTGCTCGAGGTGCTATCGAGGGGTGACGAGATATAACAGAGGCTCTTTCACTCATTCTCCAAACTCTTCCAGAGTCATGAACAGGTGAAACTCGAATCGACCAAACTGATTCTATCCTCCCACAGTATCGTAGAGAAGCAAAAGATATCTATCTCCTTTCATCTCTCGGTATAGATACACCTACAGACTATCTCGAGAAAAATAAGGATGTTATAGAAACAGTTCGAGATAAACTCACGAGTGCAAGTGAAGTCTATGGAAAAATCCATATAGATTCTGAAATAGGGGAAAAGATAGAAAAAGTTGCATGACTTCTCTGAAGTGTGTCAAAGATTATTGATTTTTACCTTTCAGAAAGTGAAAATATACAGAAAATGCTCGGACATGAAGAGCCACAGAGGTATATGGTTTTCAATCAAAATCGTGATGAAATCCGTGCAAATGGAGGATTTCCATGATCGGTTATCGCATTTACCCTCTACAAATGAAATATCCTTGATCTCCGAACGGATGATATCTATTACTATGACTGGAACCTCTATCCATACAAAGAAATCCCTCCTCCAGGACTCTCTCTCCTTTCAAATAACTATTGACTCAGAGATGTAAATTATTATCCAGACTTTCGTCTCACTCTCGAAAAGACAAATGACTTTATCGAGCGATCTGGGGATGAGACACTCACGAGCGGTATAGCATTTCATCAAGGGGTAGTGGAAGATATTTTAGAAAAGATATGACCCGTAACGCTCAATCTTCCTTCATGAGAAAATCCTCAAAAACAAGAAATTCAAGGAAGTTGAGATATTTTGAAATGAGTTTACTGACTGGTAAATGAATGAAAAATATCGAAAAATAACGCAGAATTTCATAGTTTTTCAGGAGTTTTATCACTTCAATTTTCTCACGAGAATTTTTCTCTCCTTATGTCTCTTCTCGTAGAGGCACAGTACAATAGAGAAAATCACCCGAAAGATATACTTTTTGCTTTCGGAAAAGAACTTTTAACTCAAATAAAAGAGAAAAAAGCGTATAAAGTTGTTTTTGATACACTTCTCTCAGAATGGGAAAGATGAGAAATCCTAGTAGCCTCTCGCGATGATGGAATAGATGCATTTCTCGCGAAATATAGAAAAAAACTCCCTTGGGAATGTAAAGATTCTCAAACCCTCAGTGCAGAAGGAATGACTGATACATGTTCGTCAAACTGGGCATACCCCGTATGGACGAGTATTTCGGGAAATAAGTCAGACAGATATATTGAGCGTACCTATACGAATGAACTCACTCCTCTCGGAAAGTGTGCTTATGAAAATCGTGTCACACTCACAAATACATATGCTTATGGAAAGGCAGATACGAAAAGTATTTCCGAATATATGGATATAATTGGTATAGAACAAAAAATTGAACGAGAAAAACTCTTATTTATTCAAGGAAATACTAAAAATAAAGCATTTGTTCGACTGTATGTCCCTCGTGGCAGTACACTTTCTTATAGCGGCTCTGATATAACTAGTGTAGAAAATGAATTTTCTACAGTCTTTACATTTTCTCTCGATACGCTTCCAGCATCAAAAAGCTCAAAGACGATTCGCTATAGACTAGATATACCAAACTGCGAAACAAAAGATACAAAACTCCATTTTTATAAACAACCAGGACTCAGAAAACTCAACTATGAATAAAGTAAGTCCTCTGAATTTTACATTTTCTCGTGTGAGATGGCTGTTCTCGATTCTCATATTTTTTGTTGGTGTCCTCGTTTTGATATTTGGGATTTTTTTTCAGGAAAAACAAACAAATGATATAGTATTTCTGATAGATAATTCACTTTCCATGTCAGCTCTCGATATCGAATGAGTTGGTGCTATACGGATTTCTCGACTGGATGTAGCAAAACAATATATCCAAAAAGTCATAGAGAAAAATAGTGCATTTCATTTTTCTCTTGTTTCGTTTTCTCTCGTCCCTCAAGTACTGAGTCCACTTTCAGATGATCGAGATACAACTCTTTTGATTCTTCATTCTCTCGAAACAGTTCCATACGGACAACCAACAAATATTCGTGAAAGTCTTTCTCTCTTTCAAAAGCTCTATGGTAATTTTCGAGGAAAAGTTATCATCCTCTCTGATGGTGAAAATACGAGTTCCAGTTCTCTCAGTACACTTTCTCCTCTTTCTGATGGTGTATTTATCGGTATTGGTACACCAACTGGAGCAAAGATTACACAAGGGTATGATGGGGATGGGAAGGCGAGATACAAGGAATATGATGGAAAGCCTGTTGTTTCCATTCTCGATACAGATAGCATAAACAAGCTCGCAGGAGAACTCGATATAGATACTGCTTTTATAAAAAAACTTTCGGATATAGAAAGTATCAGTACTATTTTTCCCATAAAAGATAGTAATTCTATGAGAAGTATTCTTGGTATTTTTCTCATATGCATGCTTTTGAGTCTCTATGCTTCTCCTTATACTTTGTTGAAAAAATAAGCTAATTTCCTAAAGTCACTCATGAAAAAAACCTTGATGTTCTTTATCCTCACAATTTCTGTCTTTTTCTTTCTAGAAAAGGGAAATATCCTTCTTTTTCTCTCGAGTTTTTCTCCATGGTATGGGGAACTTTCCGAGGAATCTCGCTATAATCATGCACTCTTTCTCGCAAAGGAAAAAAGAGATTTTACAGGAGCTCTTTCAGCAATTTCAGAAAATAATAAACTAAAAACAGATACATATGAACTCAAAGCAGATATTTTGGTTATGCTTCATAAGAATGAAGAGGCTCTTGCTTTATATAAAGAGGCTCTTTTGCTTTCAGAAAATTCACGTATACGAGAAAAAATAGACCTTATAACACAAACATCAAAGGCTAAAGAAAACAAACAGACAAATACACAAACAGGGAAAATCATCGATGAGAAACTTCACGAACTCGATAAAGTTCAGGAAGAAAGAAAAAACTACATGCAACCATGAAATTCACAAGAGGTGTTTGATACTCTCTTTTCCTCTCTGACTGGAAATATAAAAGATTGGTAGAATGCTTGAATTTTCATATTTTCCCTATATCATAGAGTCATGATTCCACCTCCATTTCTTCGTGAAAATGTCGATGTTAGTGCATTTTCTGCTTTTAAAACCCGTGCATTTTCTCGTTATTTCTTTGAAATCACTGAGCGAGATGATATAAAAAAACTCTGACCTCTATTGGATTTTGCTCGTCAAAATAATCTCTCAACTGTTTTTCTTGGAGCAGGGACGAACTGTCTTTTTGCATTTGATACATTTCCATGAGTCATCATCCGAAATAGATACGGTGGTTGGGAAGAACCTTTCTATCGCTCTGATGCACATGTTATACGGGTTCATAGTGGTGAGCAGAGTCATGCTGTGGCTCAGAAGCTTTACGACCATTATTCCATATCTACACTTGTTCCATGGATAGGACTTCCTGGAACATTTGGTGGTGCGACAGTTGGAAATGCTGGGTGTTTTGGTGTTGAGATGTCGGATATCTGTTTAGAAGTAGAAGTTCTCGATACAGAAACAGGTGAAATACTCACATTTTTTCATGAAGATATGCAATATTCGTATCGAGAGAGTTTCCTCAAAGGAAATCCTCGATATTTTGTTCTCTCGACACTTATTAGCCTCACATCTCTCGGAGGTGAATATGAACGCTATACTCCAGAGAATCTCCGTTCCGTACGCAAAATAAAACAACCTGCTGGGTTTTCGTGTGGTTCATTTTTTATGAACTCACTTCCAACTGAAAAGCAAAAAAACGAACTTCTTGATTTTCTAACACCAATAGGAACTCTCTCTTCAGGCAGACTTATAGATAAGGCATGACTCAAATGAACTCGTATTGGATGAGTGAAAGTCAGTGAACAACATGGGAACTTTTTTATCAATGATGAAAAAGCAACATGGCAGGATATTCTAGAGCTTCGTGATAGAGTGAAAAAAACAGTTTTTGATATATATGATGTGGAATTGCATGAGGAAGTGAGGATTATTCAAAATTAATTTATGATACTATAAATGTTCTCATATACTCTCATAAAGCATCCTGAAAACTTTTTTCTCGATGAAAGTCGTATAACCGATATTCTTCGAGAAATAGGAAAGACTATCCCTTTTGCACAAAATGGTAGACTCAATATAGCATTTCTTGCTGATGATGAAATCCAAGAATTAAATAAAAATTACCGTGCAAAAGATAGCACAACAGATGTTCTTTCTTTTCATTATTTTGAAGAATTTTCACATCTTTCACCAAATGATATAGCAGGGGAGTGTATATTCTCAGAATCAAAAATTCTCTCACAAGCAATCGAGTATAAGCATACTCCAAGAGAAGAATTTGAAATCCTTCTTATTCATTCCGTGCTTCATATTCTCGGATTTGATCACGAAAATGATGAAGACTATGAGAACATGAAAAAGTATGAGGATATACTTCGGGAAGTATTTTTCCTTTCAAAAAGTCGATAAAATATTACTTTATGGTAGTAAGTACTCTTTTTTTCTCTTTTGAGTCATAGTGCACTCGTCCGAGATTCATGTGTGCCATAGCTCATTCTATCATATTCATAATAATCCTTCGAGCAGTTTTAGTGCTATCTTGAGAATTTGAAAATCTTTTAGATTCTAAAAGAGCAATAAGCATCTCTTTTGAATCGTCATAAGAAAGTTTTAATAGTACTTCGGATACATAATCTTTTATGTTCGTTGCTACATGTATATCTCATCATGCTTTGCTTCATACATCATGAAGCAACCATTTGATTCTTTCCTGAATATACTTTCAAAGAATTTCTGTAAGATTCTTTTTTGTTTCAATTTCATTTAATGAAAGAGCTTTTTCAAGTGTAAGTACTTTTGGTTTACCAAACATAGAAAGTAATTTTAAGGAAAATTATAATAAATGAAATAATATAAATTTCAAATTTTCTTAAGCAAATACTTGATTATTTGTTATTATAATATATAATTACTACCAATTTAAAGTAACTACTTATATGAGTTATCAGGGAAATATTCCAACGGCTGAAGACTATAAAAAAAGACAGGAAGACTTAAATATGAAGTTTACAGATAGAGTAAAAGAATGGCTCACATATTTTGATATAGATTATACAGGAAAAGTAATTCATATATTAGAAGGACCACCAACTTCTCGTCTTCCATGAAGAACTGATAAAATATCAACACGAGCTCGATTTTTATGAATTGGTGCAAAAATTCGGTTTGTTTTAGGGTGAATTCATGGGGAGTGTCCATCATTTAAACCAGAATCAAAAAAGAGTACCGCTAATAAAAAAGAGTTTGTAAAATCTATTTGACTGAAAAGAATAATTATCGAGGCCCCACCCGAAGAAGTTCCTCAAAAAGTAGAATAAAAACTTGCTTTTTCAAAAAACTCTTTATAATGCCTCCACGCTCTTGGCGGGGTAGCTCAGTGGTAGAGCAGAGGCCTGAAAAGCCTTGTGTCGGTGGTTCAATTCCACTCCTCGCCACCATAAAAGTTCCTTCAAAAAACTCTTCTCTAAAAAAGAAGAGTTTTTTTGTATATATTAGTGTAACAATAATATTATTAATACACTTTATGTAAAATATAACAATTGCTTTTTAATTAAAAATATTTTTGACTTACAATTTCTAATGTATATAGTACATAGGTATATACGATAAAGTCAAAATCTTATGGTTACTCGTCTCCCTATACTCCTTTCTTCTGCAAATAATATTGACCTTACTCAATCAATTCTTTGAAAACAGGAGAACATGAGGCGAGACCTCCTTACTTGACTTGATGAGTTTGTTATATGACAAGAAGAAGCGAAGCAGGCACTTATAAATACTATTCTTTCATGACTATTTAATGTCTATAGGGATCAAGGGGCTCTTGGTGCCATATTTCTTGCAGGTCCAACATGAGTATGAAAAACGGAATTGGTCAGATCACTTGCACGGACTCTTTTTGGTGATTCAAACTGATTTGTAAAAATTCCAGCAGAAACGATGTCACATCCTTCTGATATAAGCCTTCTTACAGGATCATCACCGTGATATGTTGGCTATGGAGACACTCCTACTATGTCAGATATACGAGTACATTCTGCTTATAGGAAGGCAAAAGAAAAGAAAACACTTCATCCTCTTTTACAATCATATGAGGCAACAAATTTTAGTATTGTACTGATTGATGAAGTGGAAAAAGCTCATCCCGATATACCTTTTGCATTTCTAAATGCTATCCAATCTGGGCAGATGGAAATGTCATCATGAAAAGAAACTGGTTGAAAAGTTCCAACGAGTAACTCAAAAAATATTGAACATAGCAAGGTAACTGATTTATCAAATACTTTATTTGTATTTACCTCTAATGTAGGTGAACATAAGATAGCAAGTTCACAAAAGAGAAATATTTGATTTACAGGAGGTTCTGAAAAGTTAGACTCATCTGGTAATCGAGAGGTATTTGAACAAGAACTTCGAAAGGTATTTGCTCCAGAGTTTCTGTGAAGAATGGATCAAGTTGTTCGATGTCACGCTCTGTCAAAAGAACAAATAGAAAAAGCATTCTCACTTCATACCGATCGTATGAATACTCTCCTTCGTGATAAGCAATATGGCGTATCAATTCGCGTTGGCACCACGAGAGAGTACCTAGATCATGTTCTACACTCTGCAAAATCACATGAGTATGGTGCGAGAGCAATTTCTGGTATTATAAAAGAAATGGGTGCTCAAGTTGGCCTTGCACTCAGATCAGGTAGACTTCCTGACGATACGACTGGTCAGATTCTTTTCGATGCAAAAGATGGAAAGACAACCATTTCTTTTATAAATGAAACACATATCCGCAGTAATCTTTCTCCGACACTTGCTCATAATGATTCTGCTCTTGCTAGCGCTCAGAGAAATCTCGTTGAATGAAAGATAAATCGATATGGCGACAAGGTGCGGGATGCTGTAAATAGGTATATGGAAATTATTGCAAATTACGATTCTTGATTTAAGGAAACATACAGGATATATGAACGAAGATTGCAATGATATGGTTTTACTCGAAAAGATATAGACGAACTGAGAGCTATGGCATATGTTATCCTGTATCAATCGACAGAACCACTTGCACCATATGAAGTAATTGTCCGTAATGAAAATATGTTTGAACCTGTATGATTTCGGGTACTCGAGAAATTCATGAGAACAGCAATTGTTAGGTCATTTTCTCTTGAGAATATATATGGGCATATAGTAACTCATCTTGGACGACTCATGACTCGAGATGAAGGAATAGTTATATCACAACATTTACACAGATTGATTCAATCAAAATGAAATAAAAATTAATTTATACTCTCACTATTATGACAAATATAGCATCCGACAAACATGACCCTGAAAAACCCGTACTTAAAGTAACTACAAGAATATTTTGATCTTGAGAAGGTCTTGCAAAGGCTCTCTGAGAAAAGTCTTTTGTGGATTTGAGCTCAACTGATCAAGTTTCAAAACTTTGAAAACTCTTCCGCGATCATGTATGAAATGATAAGGCACTGAGTGAGCATCTTATGTCTATGATTCGTTCTGCAACTATGTTTGCAACATGAACTAAAATCTTAACAGAAGATGAACTCATGCGTCTAAGTTCATTTGAAGTAGATCTTATGTGAAAGCTTTCTAAGAAAAAGATTGCAGTTGCTCGATTCGAGCGAATTTTATGAGCCCATTATGATAATCTTACAGAGGAAAATAAGAGGCAACTACTAGAGACGGGTATTGATAGAACAAGGTTTATTCAAATAAAAATTCGTGAAACATATAATGCATTTAAATGAGTTTCAAACGAGATTATAGATACGCTTTGGAATAATTATAACTTGTCATATGATGTTCGCCTATTTTTGAAGGCTTTTAATATGGAGGATATTGATGTTGATGATGAAAACTTGTCAGAAGTATGTTCATGTAATGGATCATCTCCAGAAGTCTTCATGGAAATGTGATCAAAGTTTCCATATCTATGAATTAATTCTGATAAAATTCGTAGGGAGTTAATGTATGAAACTGATGAGGCTTGAAGATTAACATGAAATTATTTAGACTCTCTCGAATCTAGTAAAAATACTATGGTTGATTCTAGAAATGGTTTTATTAATCCAAATTGGTTTCTTTATGACACTGAAGTTGAAACTGCGATAAAACTTTGGTGACCAGAGAAAACTAAGTATATCTTCTGAAGATATTTCAGAACTGGTATTGAGGGGATGAGTTTTGTAAAAGATTCACAATTGCCAAGTTTTTATAATTTTGCTCTTTTTAGAATAAAAATTGATGAGGATGCAGAGTGAAATAAAAAGAAGCTTGTTGATATAGCTCAACACATAATGGAGTGGGAAGTTCCTTGAGATTTCTCTCAGGAAGACTTTTCAGAACTTATTCGATGACTGAAAACAGTTATATCAGATTTTCGATCCTCTGGGGAACCAAAAAGATTTGATCACCCAATTCAAACATATCCTGGATCAAAAAGATATACTGGATATTTCTCATGATCAAAGTGATTTGAAAATACTCATATTATCGATATTCGTTCTTTAGATCAAAAATGAAAGAGAGTACTACGTTTTGCTACAGAATTATGACAAGACACCCTTCTTTTTGTTATGATTCAAATTTCTTATTTTTTGAAAAATAAAAAGTTACTAGATTCTTCGACTGTATGGAGATCCATCTATGAAATGTATAACTCACTCTCTCTAGAAGGGGTTGAGAAATTTCGTCCAGATATTATGAAAGATCAATATAATACTCTTGTGCAAAAAGTTGTATGGCCACTCTCTCACGAACACGCAGAAATAAAAGGTAAAATTGGGAAACCTCACAATGTTCTCATGTATTGAGTTTATGGAACAGGAAAATCCCAACTTCTTACTCATCTTCTCGCGGAAAGAGAATATACTCTCAAGAATGGAAAAACAGTGAATTTAGAGGCAAATGTTATAAATATTTGACTTATGGAATTTACGGATCTTCTTGTAAAAAGTGCATCTGGATTTAGAAAAAGACTCTCTGATATTCATGAAAATACGGGCCGACCTATTATATTGGTAATCGAAGATATTGATACGATTGTAAAAGAACAATGACTTGAATCTGATCCTGTTTCCCAGGCAATGACTACTCTTTTTGAATGAGTTTGATCTCTTCCTGTAACGGTTATAGCATCTACAAATAATCCTGAGATTCTCCCACAGCGTCATTTGAGGCCAAATCGACTCGATACGCTCATAGGTTTTTCATATCCTGTAAATCAAGATGTTCTTAAACAAGTTCTATATGCCCACTGGGAAAAGAAATGACTTGATAAGATGTTACAATCATTTATTACTCTAGGAGATATAGAAGATATTCTTATAGACAAAATGCTCAATTTTACTCCAAGTCATATCTCTGCAGTATGTTTGAGTATCTATGAAGAACTTGAATTTGAAGATTTAAATGTTATTTGAGAAGAGTGAATAAAGAAGGTTATCTTTGATCAAATTGCAAACTGTCTTGTTCCAGAGAAAGATATGCGTGCACGCGATGAATCTATGCAAAAATGGAGAGATTCTTTATGAAGAAATACTGTAAAAATGTGATTTACCAATCAATAAATAAGGAGAAGATTTCTATAACCTATGTCACTCTATGAATTCTCAATTTTGACCACAACCAGATGGATCTATCGTAGATATATATTGAAGAACTATTTCTTCCTGAGAAAAGAGACATATATTGGAAACCGTACATTCTCTTCCTGCACGAGAAAAACAGGATGATTTTCTCCATGCTCTATCGAATAATAGAGTCATCATTGTGCAGTGAGAGACTGGAAGTGGAAAAACAACTCAACTCCCAAAATTTGCTCATCAGGCAGACCCGACAAAACGAATCGTAGTAACCCAACCTCGTGTTCTCTCTGCAAAGTCAAATGCATGAAGAGTTTCAGATGAACTTCTTATAGAAACAGGAAATGCGCAAAGGTATTCTCTCTGAATCGGAGTATGATACAGAACTGGCCCTGAAAAAAATAGCACAAAAGATACAAGGTTTTTGTTTAATACTGATGCCACAGAAGTCCTCAGACAAGTGGTATCAGGACTGATACCAGATTTATTATTTCTCGATGAGGTGCATAATTTCTCTACTCATACTGAAGTTGCTGCTATGGTTGCTCGAAAAAGGGCAGATGCTATGAGTATAGTTATTATGTCCGCAACACTTGATCCTGAGATTTTCAGGGAATATTTTAAATGAGTAAGTAGAGACATTCCTCTTATTCAAATTCCTGGACGTACTTTCTGAGTCGAAACAGACTATGATGCCCCATGAAGTTATATGACAAAAATGAGTGAACTCGTTCGAGCAAAGAAAAATATTCTTTTCTTCGCTCCATGAAAGAAGGAGATAGAAGGTCATATCGAAGAGTTCCATAAACAATTTTGAGGAAATGTTATGATTTTTCCTCTTCACTCAGAGATGCCGAGGAGTGAACAGGATAAACTCTTAAAGAAACATGGAGATAAGCCGTATATTATTGTTTCAACAAATGTTGCAGAAGAGAGTATAACTATTCCATATATTGATGCAGTAGTTGATTTATGAACGCATAAGGTCATGCGATATGACCAATTTGGGAATCCAACCCTTTTCTTGGAAGATACTGCTTATGCAAATGCGAAACAAAGGGCAGGAAGATCATGAAGAACAAAACCAGGTGAATATTTTCGTTTCAATTTTACACCATCATCTAAACTTCTAGAGTATCCTGAAGCACCGATAGAAAAGGAAATGATAGATAGACAAATTCTTGCTCTTCTTGCCCAATGAACTGATATTGTAGGGCTCGTAGAGATGCAGAAAGAGACTTGAGAATCTCCATTTTTCCACTCTGTAAATACAAATTTATTTGATATATCACTCGGGCGTTTACAGAATATCTGAGCACTTACAAAAGAATATAAACTTACGGAACTTGGGTATGAACTCTTAAAGTTTCCCGTTGATGTATATCATGCCCGTATGTTGTATGAGGCTATTTCTCGATGAACACTCGATACGATTATTCCTATGGTTGCGATTCTAGAGAAGAAGTGATTTGTTTCAAAAGATTCTTTATGGAAAGAATTCCTAACGAAAGAAACTTATTCTTCAGATTTAGTTGGGTATTATGAACTCTTTCAGATTGTTACGAGCCCAACTCTTTCACGCAAACATGAGAGACTTCTTATAGAGCATGGAGCGGATTCTTTGGAAATTGCTGATTTTCGAGAAAGAGATAATGGAATAAAACTCTACGAAGTAGTTGATCTTTCTTGTATTGGAATAAAAAACAAAAAAGTAAAAGAAATCGATGAGTCTATAGCTCTTTTAAAGGCTCATATTTCATGAATGACTTCGGAATCAGAATGACAGAAGGCTCAAGATTCGAAAAGTGTAAAAATATCGATGACATCATGATATATGCATGCTTTATATATTTATGATGGAAAAACGAAGAAATTCTATAACAAAGATCAAAAAGATGGCCCAGGATTTCATCTCTGAAATGTGTCCCTCATAGAACCAGTTGATGGGAAAGTATACCTAGGAGTTCCGTTTGTTATAGGATGATCTGACTGACTTGACGACTTTCCTGTACTTACCCATATCGCTTCTGTTGATGAAAGTAGCATAAAGGAAGCTCGTTCAGTTAATTTACTTCATTCTCAGAGAGAGTATGTTCCAAAAAGAAGGGAAGTTCACCATCAGTCAGCACATGAATCATATCAGTCTAATCCATGAATATGACAAGTTAGAAGCACTCCTGCGAAACATCATACAGATAGATGAGTATCAGCTTTTCATATTGTAGTTGATTATGACTTAGCACTTCGTGAATTTCAAGATGAAAGACATGATACAGTAGAAGATGCTCAGCTTTTCTATTTGAGATATTGCCTTATCCCGTTTCTTTTTGGGCGGAATAAGCACCTCAGAAATTATATTGATGGAAAAAGTGAAGAATGGGTTCAATATTTTTCTATGCTCCTAGTCTCATTTTTAGAGAAGCATGACCTTTATAGAGTAAACCCAAAAAATATACCTCGAACTGAGGCAAGTTTTCGAGATGATGCAGATATCCTGAGGCGTTTTCAGGACTCCTCAGATTCATTAATTAAGTCATGGCTCTTGCCTAGAAGATTTTAGAAATATCTAAGATTTTCTAGGTTTTTTATAAAAAGTTTTAATCATTGTAGTTAATTCTTGTTCAAGTTCAATATTTGTTTTCGTATACCTCCATTCA
>Ga0209594_1000457_pt1 | contig 24901 bp, 20 predicted proteins | sample AshMeaCrysSpring_FD_184126 | JGI IMG/M metagenome (GOLD analysis project Ga0209594, IMG submission 184126) | Groundwater microbial communities from Big Spring, Nevada to study Microbial Dark Matter (Phase II) - Ash Meadows Crystal Spring... | ecosystem: Environmental > Aquatic > Deep subsurface... | reverse complement strand
AATATCATGAGAAAAGCAGTCCCAAATGCTTTAGGCTATGGGGTAGAGGGTGTTGTAGTTCACCCCGTTCGGGTAACACCGACAAAGTAAAGGTGTGTCACATTTGACTATATTTTTATGAACTATATCTGTTCACCCTGCTCTAGTGATTCGGTTTACCGTACCTAAAGTATTCGGTTCTCTTGGTGCGCGTTCCCTAGCGCCCTTCGGGTTCGCCAGTTGCTCTACTTGGGGAGACCCCAAGACGAAGTCTTCGCAGCACTCGGAACCTGCGTCCGAGTGACCGAAGACCGCACTGGTCTCACCGTAAGACGACGCGGGGTCGCACCGCTATTTGGACTTGACATTAACTCATCTAATTCGAGTTAATAGCAGCTTCCCGTAATCAACCACTTTTTCCCATCCGTGGGATACAGCGATACGGCTACCGCCGAGCTACGCGATCGCCATACTACGCGATACACCTAACGGCACGTTACGCAACCGCAGATCAAATCATCTCACTACACTCATAACCCCATCAGACGGAAAGATAAGTTGAGATCATATTATTTAAGTTTTCTGTTGAAAATCTCAATCAAAACCCCGAAAATTGATGATTTTGGCTTAAGAATGATTTGCAATAAGCAACGAGATTGCGTTATTTCAAGCTCTATGCTATTCTAGTCGTTGAGGGGTTCGTGTGTCTTCATGTCAATTTACTGCCCTCAAACCCCTAAAAACTCGTAAAATATCCAGAAACCTTGACAATCTTATAAACCTGCAATTGCACGAGTTTTTGAGCTATTCCATTAGACCCTAGATCCTTGAGTTGACAAAACACTGGCGATATGCATAGGCAGATCAAAATCCGATCAACGAGATCTTAAAGATTATCATTGGGAAATTTTCCCCCAGCCTTAAGCTGAAGATGCTATTGAGTTAAATCTTGAATAATTTCTTCTATGGTTTTATTAGCGATGTCTGTTTGATCGGATTTTGAGTAAATGGTGACAAGAATAATTTTTGTCTGGGTTTTAAGATAGTAAATAACTCGGTAGCCTGCACTTTTTCCTTTGTGGATATTGCTATTTTTGAGACGAACTTTAAAGACTTGATATTTGATTCCTGAAATTAAATCTCCTGGAGTTGTTCCTGCTTGTAGTTGGTCAATAAGATGGGTTATATCTTGACGGATTGAACGATAACGTTTGGCAAGTTTAGCGAGATCTTTTTTAAATCGAGGTGTGAGGAGAATTTCTATTGAACTGTATTCAGTCAACGTCAATACCCTCCCACATTTGGCTTAGGGTAATAGTTTCACCATTTATTGCTTGCTGTAAGCCTTCTTTGATACCTTCTATTGCTATAATGTCGGGGGTTTCATCTAATTGAGCAACTCGATTTTCATGTTGGGTTTGAAATTCTAGAAATTCGATGAACTCAATTACTTTTTTTTGTTGCTCAGGAGTAAATTCTTTGATTTTTTGGATTGCCGTTTCTAGAGTTAACATACTTATATCTCTGTCTTTAATTATTCAGCGTCTTGAAAAACACAGGGTCAGTTTCTACACCCACTATTTTGACATACTCCCGGCGCGCTCATCAGAGATTATAGCGAGGGGCTTGCCGCTTTGTAGTTTATGTCAGAACAATATTTAGCTCTATTCTCAGAAGTCTACAATGCTTTACTGACTGCTGCTGAGGAAAGTGGTTTATCCCCTGAAAACTGGATTGCTTCTCAGTTGATACTCCATTCAGCCAGGTCAGCTTATCGATGAAATGATCTCAACTCCAGTTCGAGCACCTACAAATCGTTCTCTAGTTGTTCGGTAAACCGAACCTAAGTTATTCGGTTATTTTGACTTGACTTTTTGAAACAGATACACATCATGTTTAAAATAATTCAGTTTAAACTGAGGCATTTGATTGAGTTTTTCAACTAAAGTTTGAGCAAATTCAGGATGACTTTGCCAGCCGGGATGACGGAGATTTAATAAGATATTATCAAATTCAGTTAAATCCTGAGGGGGATTACCTGCATTCGTAAATTTAATCACTGCACGATGGCTTAAATGGGGGGCTAAATTAGCTGTGGTTAAAACATTTACACCCGGTGTAATAAGCTGAAGGGCTTCTCTATTGGCTTTCCAAGTGTCTAATTCATCGAGATACCTAGAACCAAAATAACCAAATTTTGCTAAGGCTAAAAAGCTAATAATTGACCAAATTAGAATAAAATATTCTAGTTTGAAATGATATTTTTTTAACCCTGTAAATGACTTTAATGCTGTTAAAATCATTCGACCTAAGCACATTTTTTGATCGGATAAACAGTAAATGACAGCTAAGATTAAAAAAGGGACGATGGGGAGAGAATACTGATGAATTAAATCTCGTTGAGCATCAATATCAGACAGAATATTTTTAGCTAAAACTGGAATTCCAACAATTAGAGGAGCAAGCTTTTGAGGGGATAACCACAAAATAATAGGTGAAAAGAGTAATAAAAAATATTCCAGCGTTTGAATTGAAAATACTCGTCCTAAAACTAAATGAGGTTTTAAGAATAAATTGAGAACAATTTCATAAACGGAATTTCCTAAATATCCATATCTTCCTACACCGCCGGGGCCGTCACCTGCTTTGAAATAGGGAATAATGCCTTGCACAACAATAATAAACCAACCTATCCCTAAAAACAGGGCAATTGCCCCATAGTTTCGTTTTTTCTCAAAGAAAAATAGCCAAAATCCCATGGCGGCAACTGTTAAGGCTAAGGCATCTTTACACCCTAATACCCAAATAATGGCTAAACAAAACCAAACAATTTTATCCAGTTTTGCTGCTAAAATTGCTGCCAATATTGCAGGAACTGCCATTACTTCCGGATGGAAGTCAAATAAATTAATATTAAAAATTAAAGGGTATAGTAAATAGACCATTCCAATTGCAATGGATAGCCGTTGATTTAATCCGGCATGACGCGCTAAACTCCAAGTAGGATAAATCCCAAGGGCTAAAGAAATGGCTTGAATTAAAAGTAACCAATAGACAGAAGGATAAATCCAATATAATAGGCTGACAGGATACATTGCCCAGGCGGCATGGTTCCCTAAATGATGAATATTTAAAAAGGAAGAAATGGGAGTTTTTCCTTGACTAATTAAGTAAGCAACTTGATCATAAATACCCAGTTCAAAAGCAGTTGATTGAAATAAAATATGCCGAATACTACTACAAATAAATAGGATAATGGCGGCAAAGATAAAGATTATGGTCAGAGGATGAAATTTGAATGATGTTGTTTTAGGCGATAGGGTTTTATCTTCAGGAGAATCACTCATAGCTTCAAGATTTTACGTCAGGAGAAAGTAATAAATTACGATTAAAAACAACGACATCATCCTGTTGATAAACGATAGAAAACTGGGGATTTGTTGATAATTCTTGGAATAATTCAACACCCGTTTCCGCTGTATCCGGCCAAGGATGACGTAAATTTAGCACAATTTGCTCAAATTCGCTGATATCAGTTTCTGATGAAACTTGACTAAGTAACTGAATCACGGGACGATGGGTAAAATGGGGCGCTAGTCGGTTATCGGTGAGAACAGTCGTTTGCGGTTGAACGTAGGTGATGGCTTCCCGTGTGGCTGTCCAGGTATCAAGGCGTTGCACATACATCCAAAAGCGACCATATTTACCATACATTAAAAAAATCAGCAGTGACCAAATAATAATCGATTTGGCTTGAGGGAATGGAGAAATTGAACCGGAAGCAGCGGGAGGATAACCAATATGTTGGATTTTATGCCAAACAGTTCTAATAAAACGTCCGAGTCTCCATTCTTTTAATTGAATACTATGAATTACAGCGAGTAGCAAAAATGGAATCACCGGCAGAGAATATTGATAGGCTAAGCTGCGTTGAAACGGAATATCGGATAAACTATTAATAATCAGGGTAGGAATAGCTGGAATGAGAGCAATTAATGCACTGGGAGACAGCCATAAAATTACTGGTAAAATCAGTTTAAATAAATAGTCAATGGTTGAACCGGAAATCAGTCGCCCTAACACTAAATGGGGTTTGAGAATGAAGTTTTTTAGGATTTCAGTCACCGATGTTCCTAAATAACTGTAGCGCCAAACTCCTTCTACTTCCCGGCCACTAAATTGGGGGATCATCCATTGAGTCACGATAATAAACCATCCTATCCCCAAGGCGATCGCAATTAAACCCTGACTGCGGCGTTTTTCAAAGAGTAATAACCAAAATCCCAAGGCTAAAACCGTTAGCGATAACACCGCTTTACAGCCTAATACCCAAATAATCGCAATACAAAACCATACCGTTTGTTGACGTTTCGCCGCTAAAATAGCTGCCAACAATGCGGGTAGTGCCATCACTTCCGGATGAAAATCAAATAAGTTGAGATTAAACACCACCGGATAGAGTAAATACACCCCAGCCATCGCCACGGACAACCGTTCATTTAAGCCTACAAACCGTGCTAACCCCCAAGTAAACCATCCCCCCATTGCCAAGGTGATCGCCTGTACAATCAGCAGCCAGTAGACGCTGGGATAGATTTTGTAGAGCAATCCTAAGGGATACACCGCCCAAGCACCATGATTCCCCAAATGATGAAAGCCTAAAATTGAAGAAATCGGCGCTTCTCCTTGACTGATGAGATAAGTGACTTGATCGTAAATCCCTAAATCGTAGCCTGTAGATTGAAACATCTCATGGCGTAGACCACTACAAATCAGGAAAATCGCGATCGCACTGCCAATCATCCATTTGAGAATTGAAGGGGGAGAAGTCAAGGGCTTAGAAATATCCAAAGGGTCAGACAAAGTTGGCATGAATATTCAATCGACAGCTCAGTATCGGATTTTATCCTACAGGATTCAGGGTCTTCTTGATAGTGCGTTAGGGAGTGGGGAATAGGGTGTGGGGTTCCCACTCCCCACTCCCTACTCCCGACTTCCAGAAGATGTGTATAGTGTTCAGTCGGACATGATATTACTCACTCAAACTGGGAACAACAGGGGGTGAAGAGGGTTTAACACAACCCACCACTCGATCAATCACACAGACCCCTGAGAAAAGTTCCGTATTTTGTAGTAATGTCCCTTCTAAATTGGTATCTGAGAGTTGAGCGCGGCTAATATTGGTATTGGCTAAAGCGGCATACTGGAGATTGGCAGAAGACAAGTTGGCACTATTGAGGTTAGCCTCCCGCAGATCAGCATTAATTAAATTCGCCCCTGTCAAATTGACATTTTCAAGATTAGCTCTAAATAACGAAGCTCGCTGTAAATTGGCATTCGATAAATTCGCATTTGTTAAATAGGCTTCGCTTAAATTGGCTGTGGATAAAATAGCATCACTCAGTTGAGTCTGTCGTAAATCCGCTCTAGCTAAAGAGGCATTGGATAAATTTGCCTCTCGTAAATCGGCTAATTGTAAGTTAGCATATTGAAGGTTAGCACTATAAAAATCGGCATCCGCTAAATTGGCTTGACTAAGATTGGCATTTGATAAATTTGTGCGATGTAAATTGGCACTCCGCAGATCAACATCTTGCAGGTTTGCCCCCCGTAAATTGGCTTCAAATAAACTGGCTCCGCGCAAATCAAACCCTCGTAAATCCGCCCCTTGTAAGTTACACCCTGGACAACGATTGGTGGCTCGTAGTCTTTCTAAAGCATCAGGATCAAAAGCCAAAGCCGGGACAGAGAGCCATAAGGATGATAGGATTAAAGAGAATAGCAAAGCTTTTGGATGAATCATGGTTCTACTGCTCGATTCAGGATTGAGTATTTTGTATTGTTCTTAATCGTTATTGTATCGAGCAGAACAGATTACTGCTTCAATGCCTCTCAAAATGCTAGTTTGTGTTTCAAGATATAGGTTCTGAGTCGAGTGTTCTAGGCTTTAGTCATTGAATAGAACAGTTAATCTGTGATCATGACGAAAATATAACAAAGTAGATAGTCCTTCAGATTTCCAACATCAAAAATATTGTGATCTGCTCATCATTTGATCTCAGGGGTTTTCAATTCAAACACCTCAGTTATGATTGTTACTTTAATTCATATAGCAATGAGTGCAAGATTTTATGATCGGCTGAAGTCTATTGTTCTATGCTTAGTAAAGCTATTACAACTCCCCAAAGAAGCTAGAGGTAAAAAATTACCTAATGCTGTAATTATTTCTATATTCATTATTTGTATTATTCCTTCTCTTTTAGGGGGGGTGGGGCTAAATTTTGCTGCTCCTGAATTGATTCCAGATTTTGAGCAGCTATCCCAACTTGAAGTCTCTCAAGTAATTCCAATACTTCACCGTAGTTTAAGGGGAAGTTTTATCCATACGACTTTAGAGTGGAGTGCCTTTAGTACAGCCCTATTTACTGCTTTACTATCCCTAGCTCACTTTAGTATTCGACCCACTGATGCGGCAACTCCAGTAATTGGATTAGCTTTATTTTCTGCCGGTTGTATGGATGCATTTCATGTCTTAGCAGCTAATCATTTAATTGAAACGGTAGCAGATAGCTCAAATTTAGTTCCATTTACCTGGGCACTTTGCCGCCTTTTTAACGTTAGCATTATGATCCTTGGAGTCGGTTTTTTTTTAGTGGTTAAACCCACAAAAAGCTTGCGAAAAAGTTTGCTCATTCTTCTGGGGTTAAGTGGAACATTAGGACTAACTGCGTATGTGACAATTGAGATGTATGCAACTCGTCAAAATTTGCCAGAAACTATCTTTCCTGCTGCACTTGTTACTCGGCCTTGGGATGTCGGCCCTCTGATTTTATTTATCTTAGCTGGTTTTTTCCTCTATCCCCGTTTTTATCAAAAATATCCGAGTCTATTTTCCCATGGTTTAATGTTAAGTGCAATTCCAGATATTGCCGTTCAGCTACACATGGCATTTGGATCAAAGGTGTTATTTGACCATCACTTTAATATTGCTCATTTTCTTAAAATTATTGCTTATCTAGTCCCTTTGGTGGGTTTAATCTTAGATTATATTTACACTAACGCAGCCTTAGAAGAAAGCAATCAATGTTTATCTTTAGAAATTCTTGAACGTCAGCAGACGGAGGCAGCTTTAAGAGTGTCTCAGTACCAACTCACTCAAAAAACTCAGGAATTAGAATCTACTTTACAAGAACTTCAGCACACTCAAATGCAACTCATTCAGACAGAGAAAATGTCAAGCCTAGGGCAACTGGTTGGTGGAATTGCCCATGAAATTAATAATCCTGTTAATTTTATTTATGGGAACCTCGTGCATGTCCAAATGGCGGTAGAAGATTTACTGGGGATGATTAGCCTTTATCAACAAAAATATCCTCAGAGTGACGCAGACATTCAAGATCAAATGGAAGAGATCGATCTAGATTTTATTGCAGAAGATACGCCCAAAATGCTTAAATCAATGCAAGAAGGTTCTAGGCGAATTCGCACCATTGTAGAGTCTCTCCGCAATTTTTCCCGTTTAGATGAATCAACGGTTAAATCAGTAGACTTACAAGAAGGGATCGAAAGTACTTTGTTAATTTTAACACAAAAACTCCATTCAATTACCGTTATTAAAAAGTATAGTCAGTTACCTTTAGTTGAATGTTACCCGGCTGAACTGAATCAAGTGTGGATGCATCTCCTCACCAACGCTATTGATAGTTTTAATGATTATCAATTCCAGTCACTTCAGCAGCAACCCGCCATTTGGATTGAGACAATAGTCGTTAATTCCTATCAGGTTTGTGTAAAAATTAAAGATAATGGTTGTGGAATCCCTGAAGCGATTCAGCCTCGTATTTTTGATCCATTTTTCACCACAAAAGATGTGGGTAAAGGCACAGGATTAGGCTTAGCAGTGTGTTATTCTATTATTAAGCATCATGGGGGAACAATTCAAGTCAATTCAACTCCTGGTGCAGGAACTGAGTTCTTAATTGCACTTTCTGATTCTCTCAAAGATTGACCCTCTTAACCCTCGTTCATGTCAGGGTTTATTAGGGTTAATTTGACTAATTTATTGCATCATTTTATCTAACACAGTTTCCGTTAAAACTATGCTAAATTCCTCCGAATATTTTATTGTCTTTCTTGTTGCCAAATCGAGTTTAAATCTTGCTGAGTGTATGCTGTCCAAGCCGCCATCACTTCGGGTTTAGAAACTGCCCCTTTTTGCAGGAGAATTACCCCATTTTTCCAGGCGGTTATTCCATATTCGCCAGTGGTGGTGAGGGAGTCAATTAAAGTGACAATTTCTCTGAGTCGATCTCGATCGCTTTTAAACGCAGTTTGATAGCGTTGCAATTGCCATAAATCTGCTAAAACATATTCAACTGTAATCAGTTCTCCTGCATCATTTCGTAACTGATATTGGGGAAAACGGAGGACTTCTCGCCGACTAGAAACATGGGGAATAATATAAGTCGTGGTGGCGACGCTGGCATCCGGTGGAATTTGCTTTAATAAAGGTCGAATATCTCCAACATGAGACCATTGTTGGGTGAGGGGAACATAAACCCAAGGTTGAACGGCATCCGGAATTAAAAAGGATAAGGTGCGGTTGGGGTTAGAAGTCAGGGTAAAAAATAAGGATAATCCAATACACAATAGCCAAAATTGTTTGAAGGTTTGATTCGGAATTTTACGCGAATCATGATGTTTTTTGGTGTAATCAGCCCACCATAAAATCGTGCCATAAAAGAGTCCAGGAACGACTGTCATGGCGTAACGGATGGTAATGGCTAAAACAGATTCTCCTTTCGCTAAAAATAACTTCAACAAGGGAAACCCTGCCACCATCCAAGAAGCGGGGGCAATAGCGGGAATAAACCCTAAGGGTAACCATTGACCCAGTAAATATTTAAACGTGTCCCAAAACGGCGTAAATAGTTCCTGAATTAAACGCCAGGGATGACTGACCATGCCCCAGATAATTTCTAAGGTTGAGGCTTCGTTGCCTTCGGCATATTGACCAAATCGTTCCATCATAAACCGTTCGGAAATATCCTCAGAAAATAATGGCATAATCAGGTTGGTCAGGAGGAGAATATAACCAAAACTGATTAGACAAACGATAAATCCTCGTCTGGGATAACGTTTACTGAGTATCATATAAACCCCCACCCCAAATAAGGCAATACCAGAATCTTCTCGAACTGCTAAAATTAAAATTGCGATGATCCAAAATAGCCACCACCAACGCTTTTCCATCGCCAGCAATAGACTAAACATCAACAGCGGCAGTTGAGAGATATCATGAAAATTGCCGAGTGTTGGACCAATCACCGCATTTGCCCCATAAAAACTGACGGTAATTAAAGCCGATAGAGGCGGTTCTAGATATTGTCGTGCTAGAACATACAGAATTAAGCCTGCTGCCGTCACAAAAGTGACTTGAAGCACACTCAGGGTGACCGGAGAGGGAAACAAGGCATATATGGGTAACCACAACAGCAACGCTGGAGTAAAATGCTGACCGAGACGATGGTAGTCCACGGTGGGAAATTCCCCTTGATGAACCACATTGGTGGATAAAGCAGAGGAGAGAGAACTTTGAAAAAAGCGGCCGTGAGTGCTATTCCAAAATACTTGATTGAAAATCCCTTGATCGTAGGAAGCGTAAAAGCTATAGTATCGATGCAACGTTAAGAATAGACATACGATGAAAAATGCTATCGCTACCATCATTATCCGTTTAACAGACGGATTTTTTTGACCCAGTTCGAGCATTGCGCCTCTCCCTCAAGTTAAGATCCCCTACTATCCTATATTCTGGGAGGTTCTGGTTCAATTCCAGCGAGGAAATTCAGATAAAATATAAAGAAGAGATTAAATTAAACTATGATGTAGTAACAGTTGTCCATGCACCATTCATTGAACCCGCTTCAGGGTTTAAGTCGCACCAGTCCCCTGCTGACACGAAACTACATGCAGGTATCTCCAGAAAACACCACAAACACTCAAACAGCTCTACAGCTACTGCTCTTTGCCGACCAGCGACCCAGTTCTAAGGAGCAAATTCGCTGTATTCGAGAATTTCTTGATGCCTTAGAATCTCAAGATGGGTTTGAACTGCAAGTGATTGATGTGGGAGAACAACCCCATCTGGCTGAACACTTTAAACTGGTGGCTACTCCTGCATTAGTCAAAATTTATCCCGAACCCCGACATATTCTGGCGGGGAGTGACTTAGTTCCTCAACTCGAACATTGGTGGCCGCGCTGGCAACGAACCCTAGAAGACAATCTCTTGGCTGAACCTGAACCCACAGCACCTCAAATCACCCCAGATGGGAAGAACTCGGTTGCCTATGTTTCAGAATTAATTCAGTTAAGTGATGAAGCCTTTCGACTCAAACAGGAAAAAGAACAACTGCAACAACAACTTAACTTTAAAGATCGCATTATTGAAATTTTGGCTCATGATCTTCGCAGTCCCCTGACAGCCGCTTCTTTGGCTCTAGAAACCCTGGACACCTGCGAAAATGCTAAAGATGTCAATATGCCCCAAATTTCCCCTGCCCTTAAATCTCGGCTGATTCAGCAGGCACGGAGTCAAATCCGTACCATTGACCGGATGATTACCGATATCTTACAAACAGCAACTGGTCCGAGCACCAACCTCTCTCTACAACCTATCCCCCTGAATTTGAAAACGTTTTTCCAAGGTTTATTGACAGAATTGAGTGAACAATTCAGTGCGAAACAGTTACAAGTGCAGACGGATTTACCGAACGATATCCCCGATGTTTATGCCGACCCGGAACGCATTCGCCAGGTGATGGTTAATCTGTTGGATAACGCCATCAAGTATACGCCTGAAAAAGGCCGGATAGAAGTGTCTCTGCTTCATCGCACCAGCCAAAAAATTCAAGTCAGTATTTGCGATAGCGGCCCCGGAATTCCCCGAGAAAATCAAGATCGGATTTTTCAAGATCGATTCCGTTTGCAACGGGATGAATGCCAAGAGGGATACGGTATTGGTTTATCCCTGTGTCGGCGGATTATTCGCGCTCATTATGGTCAAATTTGGGTAGACTCTTCCCCCGGCCAAGGCAGTTGTTTTCACTGTACTCTACCGGTGTATCATGGGTAGTCTGTTGTTTATAGGGAATGGGGAATGGGGAATGGGGGGAAGAAGGCACTCTTGCAATCGGGATTAAGTTGGCTTTTCTAACTTCTGACTCGGAGTAGGGGCGCATTGTAATGCGCCCCTACCTGACTTCAAAGGGATGGGATTTCCTGAAACAAAGCTTAAATAAACTTAGAAATTAGATAAGTGCTTTTTATATTATTAAATATTTTTATTACTTTAGACAGAGTTGCAATAGGTTAAGGAAAAATTATTATCGTTAAGTCAGCGTTTAATCCTGGATTGGTAAAGCGTTGGGTTAATTTTCAGATTTAAGGGTTTTAGACATTAATCGATGAAATTTGACCTAAGACAATTATTAATTTGTCCACTATAAACTAGATCGTTGCAGTAATTAAGGTTATACTGAGCCAAAATGTTATCCTAAGAATATTAAGATTATGTTACATTTTAGGCAGATTGCTTAGTGTGGTGATTAGAGGATTACTTGGAGGAGAATTATGTTTCTCAGACTGGCAGAACAACACCGCAGATTTGTGCAAGACTTGGTGATGAATCTTCAAGCCCTGGCGATTGTGCTAGAGCGTAAAGGATATCTTGCCTCTTGTTACACTTGTGGCGGACAAATGAATAGTGCTTCGTTTATGGTGAGCTTGGGGGAGAATCACCTGATTCGATTTTTAGTCTCGGATTATGGGATTACTTGGACGGAAATGCGGGATGACCGCGAATTGATGAAGCTTGAAGGAGCAGAAGCCATTAATCAATTGCAAGAACTGGCTAATTTAGTCAAGTATGACATTCAGCCTTCTATGGCTCATCACCGGGTTCCCCAAAGGGCTTAAACAAACGTTTCAACTCAATTCTGTGTCGTAGGATACTACTCTAAGATGTTAATCTGGAAGAGAGGAAACTACCTCACCGTAGCCCTCTAGCGGCTACTGAATTTTGATAAACAGTAGCATTTGGATTTAGTCACGATGGTAGTCTATGACAGTTTTGGAGTCTGAGTGGCAACACTTGTTTGTTGAAACGAACAACATCCGCTTACATTCTGTAACTCAGGGCCAGGGAGAGTTAGTCATTCTCCTTCATGGGTTTCCAGAATTTTGGTATGCTTGGCGATATCAAATTCCGGCTTTAGCTCGTCATTTTAAGGTCGTTGTGCCGGATTTGCGGGGTTACAATGATTCAGATAAGCCCGAAAGTGGTTACGATTTAGATACGTTATGTGCTGATATTCAAGGGTTAATTCAGCGCCTAGGTTATGCCAAGGCTCATATTGTTGGTCATGACTGGGGAGGAGTCATTGCTTGGCATCTGGCTCAAAAATTTCCTCACTGCCTCAATCGTTTAGTGGTTTTAAATGCTCCACCACCCCATCGATTTATCCAAGAATTGATGAGTAACTTGGATCAAATCCGTCGCAGTTGGTTTGTGTTTGCGTTTCAGGTTCCGGGTTTACCGGAGTGGTTAATTCAACAAAACCTGACTGAATTTGTCAAGGGTGCGCTACGAGAACATGCTATACGCAAAGGTGCGTTTAGTGCAGAGGAAACTCAAATTTATCAAGCTGCATTGGCTAAACCGGGTGTTTTACATTCAGCCATGAGTTATTATCGTCAACTGCTATGGCCACCGAATTGGTTATCTAGTCTGATTCGGATACCGCAAAAAGTAGAAGCGCCGACTCTAGTTTTATGGGGGAAAGACGATTCATTTCTCAGTCATAAACTTACAGAAGGTTTAGATCGATTGATTGCAGCACCGTTTAAATTGAGAGTGATTCCCGAATGTGGTCACTGGGTACAACAAGAAGTTCCTCAAACCGTTAACCGAGAACTGCTGAATTTCTTGAAAAATTGATGCCAGTTTATCATTAGCGATCGCATTTAACATGATAATATCATAGCGATCGCTGATCATCACTTAAACCTTACCAAAAACAATAGAGAGTAAAAAGGTTTCTAAAGCTTGAACAGGGGCAAAATCCTGATAAAGTTTATGTTTATTCTCCCCAATCAATTGACGTAGACTCTGACGATAATTGTTATCGGTAGCTAACTGTACCGCTAACTGAATATACTGCTGTTTATCCGTAGCAATCATTTGAGTTAACCCCATCCGGTTTAAAATGGCTGCGGTATGTCGTCCCCGCATTAACTCCCCCGGTAGGGTAACAATCGGTAAATTCTCAGCAATGGCTTCCAAACTCGAATTACACCCTGACCAGCCAATACTATCTAAAAACACATCAGCAATGGCTGTAACTCCGGCAAACTCACTTGAATTTAATCGGGGTAAAAATAGACAATAATCTTGATAATTTAACCCCCATTTTCTAAAAGCTTTTTCTAAGCGTTGGCTAAACACAGTCGTAATTTGTTCACTATTATCCCCAAGATGTTTAATAAACACAAACTTACTGTTTTTTGCCTGTTGAGCAATTTGAGGAAACACATCATCATGTTGAGGTAAATACTTATATAAGGATTGACAACACCAGAAGATAATCTCCTCTTCTTTTATCCCTAATTCAGCTTTAGTTTTCTGTTGGGGTTGAATCTCTAACGGGGTGTAATGAATTGATAAATTCGGTAATTGAATTAAAGTTTCACTATAACAATCTTCAGCAGTTTCCGGTTCCATTAATTCACTGCTAAGATAGTAATCAATCGTGGGTAAACCACTGGTTTCTGGATGTCCCCAAGAGGTGATTTGTATCGGGGCGAGTCGTAAACATCCCAGTTGAATTGTTGTGGGGTCCATGCCAAATTCTGGGAAGATTAATACCTGTAAATTATCGACTTTGATTTGTTCACACCATTGGGATAAAGGCAAGGGGCCTTGAATAAATTGATCAAAGGCATTTTCAGCTTCTTGAGTATATTGATCCTGTCGGGCTGATGTATGATATCCAAAGAGTTGAAATTGTTCTCGGTTCAGATTTTCTACCCAACCTTTTATCGGGATTTTCCAGTTAGAATGGTTACGGAAAAATCCCGAGACAAAACCGACGCGAATTTTTTCACTAGGTTGTAATTTGGGTAAGGATAATGGCTGAGTATATTGAGGATATCGACAAGCCATTAACTGATGAATCATTTCACCATAGATTTTTTGCAACTCTCTGTCATTGAGTCCCTGATAGGTGAGGTAAAATGGTTGTAATGTCCCCACCACTTTTGCAGCTTGTTGTTTCTCAGTTGAGGAAAGTTTTTGATAGTCATTAACCAGTTTTCGTAAATATTGTTGATATTTTTCTCTACTCATTTCAACTTCATCACAACTTTTATAAATAATCGGAATCTGACTCATACAAATCCCAAATTCAGCTTCATAAAATTGAGGATTAATCTTTAACGCTTGTTGATAGGATTGAATGGCGGCTGGTAATTTTCCTTGGCGTTGAAGTACCGTGGCTAAATTATAATGGGCTTCTGCTAACTCTGGATTCAAACGTAAAGCCATTTGGCACGCTTGCACCGCAGCTTCTAGGTTTTCCTGTTGCCGAAAAACATATCCTAAATTATGATAAGCACCTGCAAATTTGGGATTCAGTTGAATCGCTTTTTGATAAACTTTAACCGCTTCATCAAGTTTTCCTTGATCTTTAAAAATATTTCCTAGATTATTATAAGCTAAAGCAAAATTAGGATCGGCTTTAATCGCTTTTTGATAATATTTTTGTGCTTGCTTAAAGTCCTCCTTTTCTCTAAAAATACTGCCAATTTTATTATAACCCTCTGCCCAGTTTGAATTAATTTTTAATCCTCTTTTATAGACTTGAATGGCTTCATCAAGTTTCCCTTGCTCTTGAAAAATTATTCCTAAATTATTGTAGCCATCCATTAAATCTGGTTTTAATGTAATCGATTTTTGATAAATACTAATAGATTCATTGTATTGCCCCTGTTTTTGTAAAACTGTACCAAAGTCGATGAGAATAAAAGGATAAATCGATTGGATTTTTTCAGGCAAAGCTGTTATATTGGAGCCAACTTCTAGAAAACTACGATATAACTTTTCTGCTGCTTGGAGTTCTCCAGACTGATGATGCAGAATGGCTTGCTTCACTAAAGACTTAATATCTTGCTCTGAAACAGTAGTCATAACTCTATCTTTAAATGAAAGAGATTTTTAAAAAAATTAAACCTTACCAGAAACAACAGAGAGTAAAAAGGTTTCTAAAGCCTGAACAGGGGCAAAATCCTGATAAAGTTTATGTTTATTCTCCCCAATCAATTGACGTAGACTCTGACGATAATTGTTATCGGTAGCTAACTGTACCGCTAACTGAATATACTGCTGTTTATCCGTAGCAATCATTTGAGTTAACCCCATCCGGTTTAAAATGGCTGCGGTATGTCGTCCCCGCATTAACTCCCCCGGTAGGGTAACAATCGGTAAATTCTCAGCAATGGCTTCCAAACTCGAATTACACCCTGACCAGCCAATACTATCTAAAAACACATCAGCAATGGCTGTAACTCCGGCAAACTCACTTGAATTTAATCGGGGTAAAAATAGACAATAATCTTGATAATTTAACCCCCATTTTCTAAAAGCTTTTTCTAAGCGTTGGCTAAACACAGTCGTAATTTGTTCACTATTATCCCCAAGATGTTTAATAAACACAAACTTACTGTTTTTTGCCTGTTGAGCAATTTGAGGAAACACATCATCATGTTGAGGTAAATACTTATATAAGGATTGACAACACCAGAAGATAATCTCCTCTTCTTTTATCCCTAATTCAGCTTTAGTTTTCTGTTGGGGTTGAATCTCTAACGGGGTGTAATGAATTGATAAATTCGGTAATTGAATTAAAGTTTCACTATAACAATCTTCAGCAGTTTCCGGTTCCATTAATTCACTGCTAAGATAGTAATCAATCGTGGGTAAACCACTGGTTTCTGGATGTCCCCAAGAGGTGATTTGTATCGGGGCGAGTCGTAAACATCCCAGTTGAATTGTTGTGGGGTCCATGCCAAATTCTGGGAAGATTAATACCTGTAAATTATCGACTTTGATTTGTTCACACCATTGGGATAAAGGCAAGGGGCCTTGAATAAATTGATCAAAGGCATTTTCAGCTTCTTGAGTATATTGATCCTGTCGGGCTGATGTATGATATCCAAAGAGTTGAAATTGTTCTCGGTTCAGATTTTCTACCCAACCTTTTATCGGGATTTTCCAGTTAGAATGGTTACGGAAAAATCCCGAGACAAAACCGACGCGAATTTTTTCACTAGGTTGTAATTTGGGTAAGGATAATGGCTGAGTATATTGAGGATATCGACAAGCCATTAACTGATGAATCATTTCACCATAGATTTTTTGCAACTCTCTGTCATTGAGTCCCTGATAGGTGAGGTAAAATGGTTGTAATGTGCCGATGGCATAAGCCGCATTGATTTTCTGTTTTATGTCTACACTTTTATAATATTCAGCTAACTGTTCAAGATGTAATTGATAAGCTTCTCGGCGGGTGACAAGTTCTTCTGTTGTTTCATAAATAATCGGAAGTTGACTCAGACAAATTCCAATGGCAGCTTCGGCTAAAGTGGGATCAATTTTTAAAGCGTGTTGATAGGCTTCAATCGCTTTTTCTAGTTGACCTTGACGACGGAGTGCAGTGCCTAAATTGCGATAGGCTTGAGCTAGACTAGGCTCAAGATGAATGGCTTTATGATAAAATTCAATAGCTTGTTTTAATTGACCTTGGTCTTTAAGAATATTGCCTATATTATTATAGGTTTCTGCATAATTTGGATTAAGTTTTATCGCATATTTATAGCAAGCAAGCGCTAGGTCTAATTGACCTAAATCTTTTAAAATATTCCCTAAATTATTATGGGCTGCGGCTACATTTGGATTGAGCTGAATTCCGGTTTTATAAGCGGTGATAGCCTCTGGAATTTTTCCGGCTTCTTTGAATAAGTTTGCTAAATAAAAATAAGCAATGGCAAAATCTGGCTTTAACTTTAATGTCTGTTGGTAAGCAGTTATGGCAGCTACAGATTTTCCTTGTAGTCGAAGGGCGTTGGCTAAATTATACTGAGCTTGGACAAAGTCCGGTTTCAACTGAACCGCTTGTTGATACTGTTGAACGGCTTCATCCAATTTTCCTCGTTTTTGTAAAACATTGCCAAAATCAGTCAAAATTAAATGGTGAATATTTCCAAATGTACTATGATTTGGAGTTGATTTAAACTGAGTTAATAATAATTTTCTATAGAGTAATTCTGCTTCTTCCAGTTGCCCCTGTTGATACTTTTGTGTAGCGGTTTTTATCAAAGACTGTAAATTAGGTGTTAAAACCTGATTGCTATGCATTGATTCAGCCTCTAAACAACTTAAAAAAAACTTAAAAAAAGCTTGACAAAACCCGCCTAATCTAATAAAGTTTAGGCAGGTCAAAATGATTGCCTTGGCGAAGCGTCTGGTGAAAGTTGCCCTAAATAGAGCAACTTTTGCTAGATATTAGTCAACAGCAGCGAACATAGAACCGCTGACTTCAGACAGACCACCTGTTGCAACAACGGAAACATCCACTTCAGCGGCGCTGTTGTTACCAATTGCAGTCACATCGAAGGTTAAAGTGGCGAGGTTTCCAGTGATATCAACGTCGCTGTCGAAGTTGAGGTTAGCATCGAGGTCTTTGTCGATATCGATATCAACATCAGTGTCTAAGTCAACGTCTACATTAATGTCAACGTTTTTATCAACGCTGATGCCACTTGCACCATAAACGTTAGCTTCGTTGATAACTTCTAAGTAGTTTAAGTCAGAAATGATCATTGGTTTTCTCCTGTGAAAGGTTTGGTAAATTACAGACAAAATACTGTTGCTGAAAGTGGTTCTATCCCGAACCACTTTTTTTATTGAAGATTAGTCAACTGCAGCGAACATAGAACCGCTAACTTCAGACAGACCACCGGTTGCAACAACGGAAACATCAACTTCAGCGGCGCTGTTGTTACCAATTGCAGTTACATCGAAGGTTAAAGTGGCGAGGTTTCCAGTGATGTCAACGTCGCTGTCAAAGTTGAGGTCAACGTCGAGGTCTTTGTCGATGTCGATGTTAACATTAGTGTCTAAGTCAACGTCTACATCGATGTCAACCGCTTTATCAACGCTGATGCCACTTGCACCAAAAACGTTAGCTTCGTTGATAACTTCTAAGTAGTTTAAGTCAGAAATGATCATTGGTTTTCTCCTGTGAAAGGTTTGGTAAATTACAGACAAAATACTGTTGCTGAAAGTGGTTCTATCCCGAACCACTTTTTTTATTGAAGATTAGTCAACTGCAGCGAACATAGAACCGCTAACTTCAGACAGACCACCTGTTGCAACAACGGAAACATCAACTTCAGCGGCGCTGTTGTTACCAATTGCAGTTACATCGAAGGTTAAAGTAGCGAGGTTTCCAGTAATATCAACGCTGCTGTTGAAGTTGAGGTTAGCGTCGAGATCTTTGTCGATGTCGATATCAACATCAGTGTCTAAGTCAACATCTACATCGATGTCAACATCTTTGTCAACAGTGATGCCACTTGCACCAAAAACGTTAGCTTCGTTGATAACTTCTAAGTAGTTCAGGTCAGAAATGATCATTGGTTTTCTCCTATTAGTCGATAGAATTGAGTCAAAATGATTAGTCTTGAAGCGTCCTGTGAAAGTTGCTCTAAATTCAACAACTTTTCAACATTGATTAGTCAACTGCAGCGAACATAGAACCGCTGACTTCAGACAGACCATCAGTTGCAACAACGGAAACATCCACTTCAGCGGCGCTGTTGTTACCAATTGCAGTTACATCGAAGGTTAAAGTAGCGAGGTTTCCAGTAATATCAACGCTGCTGTTGAAGTTGAGGTTAGCGTCGAGGTCTTTGTCGATGTCGATATCAACATCAGTGTCTAAGTCAACATCTACATCGATGTCAACATCTTTGTCAACAGTGATGCCACTTGCACCAAAAACGTTAGCTTCGTTGATAACTTCTAAGTAGTTCAGGTCAGAAATGATCATTGGTTTTCTCCCGTAGAATCGAGGTTTTTTGTTTGACTCAAAGCTTGTTTGCTTCGATGTCTTTAATATAGCGAGACTGAATGAGTTAGAGTTGCCACTTTGGCAGGTTTATCAAAAAAAAATGGAAGTTTAAATTGGGTTTTATTAATTGATATCAGCACGAAAAATTTGCTTAATTCAGCGCTAGAATCAAGCAAGCTGGAGAAAATAGGCTCACAAAATATTGGGTTTTATGATATCTTTGCTCAGTTGAACAGCTTCCCAAAAAATGTAGCGAGACCACCGCAACTGTTACTCATAAACTCCTTTTTATCCCCCCTAACGCTCAACAGATCTCAAAATCAATCGAGAAAATGTGATGATATTGATGTGAATGGATTACCCATTGTCATGAAGACATTGATACTTTATCAAATCCACTCAGTTGATGTTGCCAAATTGGCAGAATTTTTGGTTAAAAAATAGGGGGTCATTCCCCCTACAGAGTTGAATCTTGATGTTTATTTAAAGATCTGTTATGGCAGTTAGGATGTTATTCCTTAAAGAGAAAAAAGGCTTGTGCATCGGGTTGAACTACCAAGATCGCGCCCCTAAGAACTTATCTAAATTGGGTACATCTATCCAGGTTCCTGTTTCATTAGACTCATGAGTCAAATCCATCAACAGTTGAGAGTACACTCCTTCTTTGAGAGAAGGCGTTAAAGCAGTTCCCTGACGAATGCCTTCCACCCAACGATCAACAACCCGAATAAAGGGGGCAATTCGTCCATCAGGGAATGTCTTGGCAAATGCCAAGCGTTCAGGAATAGGGATTTCTACTAAGGCTTCTCCCCCTTGACTTCCCCATAACTTAAACCCATGGACATAATCTTTTTGGTTATCACTGCCTAAAATTAATGTGCCATCACTGCCATAAATCTCTACCCAATGTCCCCGCCCTTGAGTGGCAACAGAACTTAAACTGATTTGACAAGGGGTACCATCCGTTAACTCCAACATCAACAGACAGGTATCATCGGCGGTAACTGGTTTGAGACGGTCGCCCTCTGTGGGGTCAGGACGTTCTAAAATCGCAGTACTCAACACCCCACACAGTCTTCCCATGGGGCCAAATAACCAATGGACATAATCAAAGCTGTGGGAACCAATTGCCCCCAACGCCCCACCCCCCATCTGTTTTTGGGCATACCAATTCCAACTGCGACTAGGATCAGCGCGACTAGAAACTAACCAGTCAATTTTAATTAACCGCTTTTTGCCCACATATCCCTCGGCTAACAATTCCGCTAACCGTTGCCAAGCCGGGACAAAGCGAAATTCAAAATCCATCGCTACGACACAGCCTTTAGACTGGGCTAGATAATAGAGTTGACAGGCTTCGTCTACATTTAAGGTGGTGGGTTTTTCTAAAAATAGATGTTTGCCGGCATGAAGGACTTTTTTTGCCATCTCAAAATGCAGAAACGGCGGCGTAGAAATGGTTAAACCCACTACATCTGGATGAGCCACCATGTCCTCTACACTGTCAAATGCATAGGGAATATTGTGATTTGTAGCAATAGTAGTCGCTTTTTCAATATCCCGGTTGTAAACGGCAACCACATTTGTTTGGGGATAATCTTGTAATCCCGGAAGATGAACTTTTTGACCAAACCCGGTACCAATAATCCCAACTCCAATCTGATTCATTCTCAATTATGATTGACTAATTGTCGAGTACGATAATATCAGGAGATTTCACGACGGTTCACAACCCATTCAATCACCTGTTTGCCTAAACTGACGTGATCTAATAAATCGATTTCACGAATTCCAGTGGGACTGGTAACATTCACTTCTGTTAAATAGCCGCCAATAATATCTAAACCGACAAAATAGAGTCTATCTTCCCGTAACTTCGGAGCAACTACTTGACAAATTTCGCGATCGCGCTGCGTAATTTCTGTTTGAGCCACTCTTCCACCGACTGCCATATTCCCTCGAAATTCTCGCCCGGTAGGAATGCGGTTAACCGCCCCGATGGGTTCACCATCTAAGACAATGATACGTTTATCTCCCTCTTTGGCTGCGGGTAAAAATTGTTGCACCATCACCGGTTCTTGACCTTGTCGGGTACTGACTTCAATTAAAGAATTAAAATTGCGATCTTCTGGATCTAAAAATAAAATTCCTTCTCCCCCTTTTCCACCCAGAGGTTTAAGAACTGCCGCCCCTTTTGCTTCTAGAAAATCTCTGATTACCACTTTTTCTCGACTGACAATAGTGTCAGGAATCACCGATTTAAATTGTAAAGCATACATTTTTTCATTGGCTGCCCGTAATCCTTGAGGAGAATTCACCACTAAGGTTTTAGCTGGATTAACATAATCCAAAATATAAGTGGTATAAAGATAGGGAACCGTTACGGGTGGATCGGTTCGCATGAAAACAGCATCCATTTCTTCAAGGGCGTGTAAATGTGGCTGTTCCAAGGAAAACCATGGTTGAGGAATTACCCAGCGAATGCCATCTCGTTGAATGGGGGTCAAATGAACTGGAGTTAATTGCCCCCAAGCCTGTCCATTGATCACACTCAGATGTTCTACTGAGCTGATCCACACTTCATGACCTAAAATTTGGGCCGCTTCCATCAAGGCAATACTGGTATCATGACCCGGATTGAGTTTTTCGATAGGGTCAATGATAAACGCAAATTTCATAAATTTGTCGGGGAGTTAAGGGTCAACAGTTGAGGTTATCTGGTATGAATAGTACCTTAAGCTGCTGCTTTTGCACTCCCCTCTGGGTCAAATTAGGCTAACAAGGGATCAAGTTTGTCACTCCCCTCCAAAGCATAAATATCATCACATCCGCCGATGTGTTGATCGTCAATAAAGATTTGAGGCAGAGAACGACGACCATTGGCCCGTTTTGCCATTTTCTCTCGGGCGACTTCATCCCCATCAATACAGTATTCGGTGTATTCGACTCTTTTGCGGTCTAGCAAGTCTTTCGCCCGCATACAGAAAGGACAAGTACTCCAGGTATAGATTTCAACTTTAGCAGCCATGAGTGTTTCCAGAAGGCAGTAATATTTCTTAATGTTAATACAGACTGGGGAGATTTTGTCAGTAGAATTGAGTTGATCTTTAGGATTAGCTCCCCATTTTTGTTGGTAAGATAAGATATGATATGTTATAATTTAATTTATAGCTCCTCAAAGCTTATTCACTTTTTTCATTCAAAAAGGAAAAATCATGACACTGACTGGAAAGTGGTCTGCTTCTAACGGTAACAAAGATATTTTTATCATTCAAAATGGGGTGACTGTGTTAGTCCATTGGACACAGGAGAATCCATACTGGAACTATTCTTCAGGTACTATGACGAAGAACAACGAAGTCAAAATGAGTTTTGGTGGTGGAGAGCAGGCGAGTGGTACTCTCTCATCCGACTGGAATAAAATTAGTTGGAGCAACGGCAGTTCTTGGAGTCGGGCGAATTAACCTTTAATCAGGGTCTAAAGTTTACATAGACTTGAGGGACTGATGTCTCAGGCTGTTAATCAAGGGTAGTACTAATACTCTTGATTAACATTTATCTGTTTTACAATTTATGCTATGATACTAAACTAGCTTTAAAATGCTGATTTCCTGTGGGTTAAGCAATCGCTGAACTGAAACCTCAACCCAGCTTCGATGATTGCAATTGGTAATTATGTATTTTAAGCTTCAAAGTCCCCTGGAGAGGTGGCAGAGTGGTCGAATGCGCTCGACTTGAAATCGAGTGATATGAGAATATCCGTGGGTTCGAATCCCACCCTCTCCGTTCCTTTCAGAGATTGTTCCACAAGTAAATACCGCAGTTTGGTTCTAATTTGGATCTAAAGGTAATCACAGGTCAACCCTCCCCTTCTAGGGCTTGTGACCCTGTATTTTTTTCACTGAATCCATCTTTGAAAGCTTCCCTGACTAGCCCACACCTTTCGGGCTTCCCTTACATGATTGATTTCAAGCCTTCTAGCTCATCCTCCATCAATCCTCATCCATAGCCTCCCAGTGCGCCGCCTGGAAAAATTCCGGTGCTTGGCGACCGTTGCCAGGGTTCAGTAGTCCTATATATGGGTCAGCCTGAGTTCAATTCTGAGACTTCCACACCTCAAACCCGCCTCGACCTAAACAGCTATTAATCCAACCTAATTCTTATTAGAAATACATCCGTGTTAACACTGATATTAATGTATTCTAAGCACAAATCCAAAAAAAAACCATTCAAACCCTTACACAGAAGTAGTTTTGGCGTTTCTATTCCAAGCCAAGAAAAAAGTATCAAGAATAAGTTGAAAAAACCCGTCACACCCGTCACTCTTCTTTATTCATCGGCATTACAACCCGTCACTCAACCCGTCACCAACCCGTCACTCAACCCGTCACCTTTTTCTTGGATTTTTGAGGAATTGTATAAAAAAGCACTTCTGATATTTTTCAGAAATGCAAGAGTTTTATTCATTTTTTCGCGACCGCTTCAATGAGAAGGGGCCTCACACCGGAGACCCCCTTATTTAACTTGGCTCAATTTTACCTTTTGCTTCTGCCTCTTCAATTGCGTTATCAATTAGTACTGATATGAGGTTTGACATCGTCCTTTTCTCTGCCTTAGCCAGTCGCTCTAATTTCTCTTTCGCTTCCGGCTCGATGTAAACCGTGACTCTAGCCAGGTTTGTCTTCCCTCCCACGTCATCAAAGTCATAAAGTGCTGTTACCATACTACCTCGCAATGCTCAAAATAACTATGCTACCCATAGCTTAACACAATGCTCACAATAGCTTGACAGTTTAAAAACATTAGGATAAGGTAGTCTACAGATACTAAAAGACCCGGTGATGAAAGTTTGGTCGCCGACATCACCGGGCGATATGACTCAGTTAACTGAGGTACTTAGATCATGACACAACATTCCATAGAAGCAAAGACACTCCCAGAGCTAAAGCAATTAGCCCTGGATGAGTTAGGACTGACCCGTGATGAGGTCAAACAGCATGGGGATATGCGATCGCGTTCTACTTGGCTAAAAGCGGTTAAATCAGCCCTCAATGAAGGCAAGACCACTCAGGAACATCAAAACCTTTCCATCATTCAGGCAATAGAATTGTCAGACAACACCCCCAATCCTGGAGAGTTGCCAGACAACGCAACTTCAGAAAAGCCGATTGAGTTATCAACTGTTCCCTATCTTGAGAAACCAGAAACTCTGGCAAGACTTGAACGATACTTCACAAAAAAATACCGAGCCAAAGAATTCGTTAAACCTTCAGACTTAGAACAATTGAAGCGAACAGAGAGAGCGTTTTCCGAGTACGAGAACTGGATGTATCCCGGAAAATTTGTCAACGTTCAAATCATGGGTTTCTGTCAAACTCTTTTCTTTGATGAAATTGGACATATTTACTTTTTCCCATTTGAAGGCAAGGCAACAATAGGATATCACCTCTCCCGATTTGTCAGAGAAGCAACCCCTGTTAATATCATCTGCAAAAAAGCAGTTGAATACCTCAACAAACTCTACAAGACAGTAACAGGTGGTGGCAATGCCACCATTAATGTCTAGCACTGTAAAGACTATTAACAGCAACACAATGCTATCACCGTTGCTGAATGAACATTTCAGCGTTTTGCTAGACACGTCTATACACCCTTAAAACAGGTCTACACGATGCAATACCTATGCCAACATTTCCCACACGTCGTTGCACAGTCTATACAGCGCTTGGTTTG
>Ga0209594_1000456_pt1 | contig 24988 bp, 17 predicted proteins | sample AshMeaCrysSpring_FD_184126 | JGI IMG/M metagenome (GOLD analysis project Ga0209594, IMG submission 184126) | Groundwater microbial communities from Big Spring, Nevada to study Microbial Dark Matter (Phase II) - Ash Meadows Crystal Spring... | ecosystem: Environmental > Aquatic > Deep subsurface... | reverse complement strand
GAAATAAAAGCCTGGAATTTGGCTAGAAACCTGGAAGTTCCCACTATTTCTTGGCAGTTTTCTACAGATGACGCCCGTATTAAACTTAAGCAACTTTATCCCATTTTTAGTGATTAAGCTCTACTACTCATAAAACTATGATAGCGGTCAGACTGAACAAAGTCAAGTAGATTTAATAAACTTTTCCGTTACTGCTAGAAGCCCCAAGTCTCCCAGGACTTTGGCAGTTTAAATATACAAAAATTATGACAGACAATGGGATGGGCGCCCATTGTCTGATTTTGTATATTTAACAAAGAAAGGGATAATTAAGACAAGGGCTTAAGCCCTTGTCTATAGTACCTTGTCTATTGTAGAGTTATCACAACTCAAATAGGATTGCTAGATCAAAACTTGAGAAAAATGGCATAAAACAGACAATGGGCTTAAGCCCATTGTCACATTTTGTAATCAAACTTTCTTTGCTATATATCAAAACTTGAGAAAAATGGCATAAAAACGTTTTTCTAGCCTTTTTTTTCTATATTTTTTTTACTCAACATAAGCTGGAAATAAGTCACGGGGAAAATCTTCAGCACTAACACAAGTATTCATTGCATCTACTGGAGACAACTCCTGAACCGCCTTACTTAACCCCACCACACATTGTGCATGACGCTCAGGCAAAACACTGCGACGACAAGTATCTACAGCAACTAGCACATCTTCATTACTAGCCACCTCACTAGGTAAAATCCTATTAATATTGGTAACACAACTAGCCAACTCTGTTGGTCGTCTAGTTTTATAACAAGCATCTAGAGCATTTTCTGCAGGTATTTCTGTTCTACTTTGAATATTTTGAACACAAGTAGATAAATCCTTGGGTATTAAAGCATCTGCACAAGCAGTACTTGCATTTTCTGGTAAAATCCCACTATTTTGAAGTCGGGAGACACAAGTTTGAAAAGAATTACCAGCGAGAGCAGGACTACTAGGAATACCCATTACCATTAGTGCTGCGGGAAGAGAAACAACAGCGGTTATTCTCAAAGTGCGACTCAAAAAACTTGCCATAACCATGAATAAAGATTGTGTAATTATTGACAGACTTGGGACTTAAATCCCAAGTCTGGTTTGATTATCTCTCAAAAATCCCTAGCTAGTGGGAAATTTTCCGCTTAATATTGGGGAACTGCAGGATCAATTTCTTGACTCCAAGCAGTAATGCCACCTTTTACATTGATCCCTTCAATTCCTGCTTGTTTAAGAATACCTAAAGCCTTAGCAGAACGACCACCCATCTTGCAATGAGCAATCAAACGATGACCATTAACCAATTCTTTCACCTTTTCAACCCCTGCACCATTTTCAATCTCAGGTAATGGCACTAAAACTGAGCCAGATATTTTAGCAATTTCATACTCATTAGGGTTACGCACATCTACAAGTACAAAATCACTCGCACCACTATCCATAAGTTGCTTTAACTCTTGGACTGTCATTTCTGGTATTTCCATTTGTTCTTTTGCCTCCTGCGCTTTTGCCTGGGGAATACCACAGAATTGCTCATAATCAATCAATTTCTCAATTACGGGGCGCTCTGGGTTAGGTCGTAGTTTTAGTTCTCTAAACTTCATATCCCAGGCATTAAACAACAATAACCTACCACTGAGGGTATTTTCTGCTCCCAAAATAATTTTAATAGTTTCCGTTGCCTGAATTGTGCCGATAATTCCAGGAAGCACTCCTAAAACCCCACCCTCTGCACAAGAAGGCACCATTCCAGGCGGTGGTGGTTCGGGATACAAATCACGATAGTTAGGCCCATCCTGGTAATTAAATACCGTAGCTTGTCCTTCAAAACGGAAAATTGACCCATAAACATTGGGCTTATTCAGTAAAACACAAGCATCATTAGTCAGATAACGAGTAGGGAAATTATCTGTACCATCTACTACCACATCATAAGGTTTTAGGATATCTAGAGCATTTTCTGCACTCAGGCGAGTTTCATACAAGTCTACTTGACAAAAAGGATTTATTTCTGCAATCCGATTTTTAGCCGACTCAATTTTTGGCTTATTTACCCAAGAAGTACCGTGAATAACTTGACGTTGTAAATTAGAACTATCAACGATATCAAAATCTACAATACCAATACGTCCGATTCCCGCCGCCGCTAAATATAATAGCAACGGAGAACCTAAACCACCCGTACCAATACAAAGCACACTGGCCGCTTTAAGACGTTTTTGCCCCTCTAACCCTACCTCTGGCAAGATGATATGACGAGAGTAACGTTGATACTCTTCTTTGCTTAGTTCGATTTCATCCAAATTAGGATTTAGCATAATTGACGCGCAATGATAATATGATAGTTGTTACTATCCACTAGGTAGTCTATTTTAACTTTAGGGCAAGCTTGATGGTTCATTCTCTCATCAATCTTTGCAATCTGTTAATATTTTTTCTGCAAGAAATTGATGATCCAGATCCAGAGTCCAGCTCAGTAGTTCTCCTGCACGTCCATTTTCTACAGACACAATGATATACGAATATTCAGGCCAGGCGATCGCCCGATCAAACTCTGATGGTACCGCTCGATAGTCTGGATGAGAATGATACACCCCAACTATCTCTAAACATTTTTCTCTAGCTTCTTTAACCACTTTTAACATCTCTTCTGGAGCAATGGTAAAACGGTTGCGCTTACTTCCAGACATTTGAAAATACTCAGCCCCATCTGCACTCCAGTTATTTTCTGTTTCCCTTACTTCTAAAATAATTTTCCCCATCTCAGTTATTTTCCCCAATAACAAACCACAACACTCATCTGGGTATCCCCTCTCACCATGAGCGCGTATCTGGTTAAGATGTTTCAGTTCCGTAGTAATCACTTTAGTTATTCCCCCCAAAAAGTACTTTTCCCAATCCTATCCAAACAGCAATCTTACCATAAATCTAAAAACCAACTAACTAAAATAAAGCTTATTTACCTGCGACTTTAGATAATAGTAGAAATTTATAAAAATATAATAATACCAAAAACATTAATCAATGAACAAATACAATAAATAATTTAAAAATTAGAAGAAGAAAATGAATTACAAAAAAAGCTCCAAGATTAATTTAAAAACCCATTAATCATAGTTTTTCTGCTTCCCAAATTTCACTTTACCTAAAACAAATAATTATACTAAATCCTATTTTTAAAACCCTTTATAAGAATATAAATATGGTTGTTTCTACTTGTTTCCCCTGCATTTCGACTACGCGGTCATTAAATGTAAGTCAAAGTTTAATAACTTCGTAACAAAAATGCAGGATCAACAATTAGAAACCAATTTTAAACAAATACAATCTATAAAGGGGTAATAATAATCTGATTTTATATTATATAGCAGTGAAAAAAATGGTTAGGACAATGACTTGATAAAAACAGCCACAAGACTTGGGGATGGGCGCCCCAAGCCCGGTGTCCTAACAATCTCCCTCACTGCTATAATTATAAATTAATAAATTTTAAGCCCTTGCTATAGAGACGAAACCCGCCTACGCAGGTTAGTTTGTTGGTGTTTGTCAAAGTGAATTTTGTTGATTTACAGACAACTTTTGTTCATGTAAAAAAACAGTTACAAATGTGCATTTAAACAGCCCCGCCTCTTGGGAGAGGCTAAGGGTAGGTTTTAAAAAATTGGGACAACTTTCTCAATTTTTTCTTCTTTTTTTAGCTGAGAAAGTCTTTCACCTTTCTCATGTTTTCCTTGCAATGGCATCTCATTCATTCCCATTATCACACGGTTGCGCATATTAGTAATTAAAACTGCTTGAGCATTTTTTTGAGCTAAAGTCATGGCTACCAAACTATCACTAAAGTCATTAAATTTAATTACCTGAGTACCAATATCTCCAAGCTTTCCTAGTCGTAAACTATTAACAGCAATTCGTTTACTATAACCCCAATGGGAAACTATTAATAAATCATCATTTTGGTTGAGACTGACACAACCTACTAACTTTTCACCAGTATCAAGACGCAGAGGTATTGCTTTTCTCCCTTGAGCGCTACTTCCCATTAAAGGTAATTGTTCATCATTGATAGCAAAATGGATCACTCTTCCAGAAGAAGTGGCGATCGCCACTTTTTCCTCAGAAGATATCAACCCTGCATAATATAACTTATCCTCATCTTTGAGTTTTACCACCATCAACCCGCGATTTGTCAGATTACTCAATTCTTCAACTGCTATACGTTTAAGTCGCCCTTCTTCTGTCAGTAAAAGTAGATTTTTTTTCTGATCTGTGAGAAATAAATGGGCTACAGTGGTTTCTGCATCTCGCTGGGCACTTTTTGGTAGCAAACTCATAATGGGTTGTTTTTGTTGTTTAGGGGGAATATCTGCTACTACCAGGGGATAAGCTTTCCCTGTATTAGTAAACACTACCAATTGGTCATTTTTCCCGATAAGTTTACTTTGACTCACAAAGTCTTCACCTGGTTTTATCGTTAATTTCCCTTCTGATGCTTGTTTTTCCCAGTAAATATAACCCGCATCAGTTATTTTGATGACAGCATCTGATGGAGGAGAATTAGAAATAACTGTTGTTTTAGGGGTTGTAACTGCTTCGGGGGTTTCAGTTTCCTTAACAATAACAATGCGGGTACGACGTGGATCTGCAAATTTACGTTTTAACCCTCGTAGCTCTTTTTTGAGAGCTTTTAATAGTTCATGGCGATCGCCCAATAACCCTTGTAACTCCCCAATGCGTTTACTTAAACTTTCCACTTCTTCTTGTAGTTTCTGCCTTTCCAAACCTGTAAGACGACGCATAGGCATAGCTAACAGGGAGTCTGCTTGAGCATTACTCATACCCAGTGTTTCACTCAAAACCTGTTTAGCTGTTGTACCATCTGGTGCATTTCTGAGGAGATCAATAGCAATATCGAGGTTATTTAAAGCAATCAACAAACCTTCTTGTAAATGGAGACGGTTTTGAGCTTGTTCTAACTCATCAGTATACTGTCTTGTGAGAGTTTCTTCTCTAAACTTGAGAAACTCTTCAAGTAATTCTCTTAGGGATAACTGACAGGGTTTATTATTTACTAGAGCCAGTAAAATTACACCAAAATTAGTTTGCAGAGGAGTTTGTTTATATAATTCTTGCAGTACAGGTGCTGGGTCTGTATCTCGTTTCAACTCAATAACTACTCGCATCCCATCGCGATCGCTTTCATCTCGTACATCACTTATCCCATTCAACTTACCCTGATTTACCAAATCGGCTATTTTTTCGATCCATCCTGCTTTATTCACCTGATAGGGTAACTCTGTCACCACTATTGATATTTTTTCTCTTGTTTGTTTTTTCCCCAGCAGAGTTTTTTCTATTTTCGCCACTCCTCTCACTGTTATGCTGCCTCTTCCTTGAGAATAAGCATCTTTTATCCCTGTTCCGTTAATTATTTCTCCTCCTGTGGGGAAGTCTGGAGCGGGGATTAACTCCCATAATTTTTCATCTGTAATATCTGGTTTATCAATCAGAGCAATTAAACCATCTACCAGTTCACCCAAATTATGGGGTGGTACATTAGTTGCCATTCCCACTGCTATTCCTGCACAACCATTTAATAATAAAATTGGCAGTTTAGCGGGTAAAACTACTGGTTCTTGTTGAGAATTATCAAAATTGCTTGTAAAATTTACCGTAGCCTCACTTATTTCCTGCAACAGTGCCTCATAAGCAATGGGAGCGAGTCTACTTTCTGTATAACGCATAGCTGCGGCTGGATCATTATCCACCGAGCCAAAATTCCCATGACCCGCTACAAGAGGGTAACGAGTTGAAAAATCTTGTACCATGCGTACTAGGGCATCATAAACTGCTTGATCCCCATGGGGATGATATTTACCCAGTACATCTCCCACAACTCTGGCGCATTTGCGATAAGGGCGATCGGGAGTTAACCCCAGTTCATACATAGCATATAAAATTCGCCGATGTACTGGTTTTAAACCATCTCGTACATCTGGCAATGCCCGCCCGACTATTACACTCATGGCATACTCTAGATAAGACCTTTCCATTTCTGAATGGAGTGCGCATGGTACAATTTGTCCAGTACCTAAAAGATTTAACTGTTTTGCCATGAGTGTTTATTTCCTAAATCTAGCTAATATACAGTACTTAAATATAAATCGAAATACCATGAATAATTGACAATTTTACAAATATCATTTATTCATTTATTCATTATCAATTCCCAATTATCCATTATTTGTTAATATATGACAACCGTGTTAATTGTCGAAGATGATCCACTGAGTCTTCGGGTTTTTACGAAAATTTTAACCAAAAGAGGGGGATTTGAGGTAAAAGGGACGGAAAATGTTGAAGAAATTTTGCAAATTTCAAGCTCAAAAAAAGCTGATGTAATTTTGATGGATGTGTCTCTGTCTAATAGTTTTTATCAGGGTAAACCTGTGGATGGACTTAAAATTTGCAAGTTACTTAAGAGTAATCCCCAAACCGCTAAAATACCCGTTATCCTGGTGAGCGCTCATGCTATGTCAGGCGATCGCGAAAGTTTTCTCAATGATAGTGGTGCTGATGGTTATATTAAAAAACCTATTATTGACCATCAGCAATTTGTTGCTCAAATTAATTCATTAGTCAAACGTCATTAGTCACTGGTCATTGATAACTATAGCTTGCATTTGGGGAGTAGAGAGAAAAGCTTGAGTATCCATTAGAAGGCGAGATCCCCAGAGGTTGTCTTTGAGAAACTCTAAGTCAGCATAACGGTTATCTATTTGGAGAGCTTGTTCTCCTAACTCTAAACCTTTTTCTATCTCACCTTGAGTGTAAATAGCCACAGCGAGCGCCAGTAATGGTTCTGCTTGTGCGTTATCTATCTTTAATGCTTCTTCCCATTGAGCTATAGCTCCTTCTATATCTCCCTGTTCGTATTTTACTAACCCGATGTTATTGATGGCGGGCCAAAAACTTGCCTCTAACTCTACTGCTCGCTCATAGGCGGCGATCGCCTCTGTATATTCTTCTAGCTTTAAGTGTGTATTACCTAAATCAAAGAAAGCTTCTGGTACTTCTGGTGCTAATTTTAAACCCGCTTCTAATGCTTCTTTTGCAGCCTGATAGTCACCACTTTGAAAATAGGCGTTTCCCAGAGAAAAAGCTATTTGAGCTTCATTCGGGGCGAGAGACTGGGCTTGTTTTAAGGTTTCTATTCCAGCGTCTATCTCTCCAAGTTGAAGATACAAGTTACCCAAAATAAACCATGTTTGAAACCTTTGGGGAGATAACTGTGTGGCTAGTTTTGCCCTAGATAATGCTGGTTCATATTGACCCAAGCGTAATAATTGAACTGCTTCTTGGATCAATGCTAGCCCTTGTTCATCAAGTTGCTCTGCGTTTAGTTGGGGAGTATAGGGAATTAATGCTTGTCCATAGACTGGTAGTCCTCCTGTCCATATTCCTGTACAAGCTAAAAAAGAAATTATCCAATTTCTACTTAAGGGCATCAATTTCGCCTTCTTTATTACCTTATTTGTTTATCTTAAACTGTTTTATCTTAGCCATCAATTTGGACACCTGCCTAAGTCTTCTGTTCTAGCTAAGATCATATAGTGAGCCTAAATTAATCGTGAAAATAAAAAATTAAATCATAGATTTTAGACAATGGGCGGTATCCCATTGTCTTTTCATGATCAATAACGGTCTCACTATAAATTCAATCAACTATTCAACTCATTTCAAGTTTTTTATGGAAATTTTTAAGAAAAAATCAGCTTCTTTTCCTTGGCTTTTGGGGCTGGTGACTGGGGGGTTATTATTGCTCGGAAGTATAGTTTTTTTGAGTGCAAAAAATTCTGATTCAAAAATTCAACTAGAAGATTTAACTGTTGCTGCTACTCAAAAAAATCTCACAGTAGCAATTAGGGCTAGTGGTACGGTTGAGCCAATTCAAAGTGTGAATATTAGCCCGAAAAATCCAGGCATTCTTGAAGAGTTGTTAGTTGAGCAGGGGGATAAGGTAGAGTCTGGTCAAATTTTGGCAATTATGGAAAATGATCAACTTGAGGCACAAAAACTTCAGGCTGAGGCTAATTTAAATGAGGCAAAATCTGCACTTGAGCTGGCTAAAATTACTCTCCCCGCAGAAATTCAACAAGCTCAGTCTCGTTTAGCTCAAGCTCAAGCTACTCTAAAACAAGCTCAAGAAAGAATACCTACTGACATTCAACAAGCACAAGCTCAACTACAGTCGGCTGAAGCACGGTTTAAACTTGCTGAAGAACGAATTAAACGGAATCAATACTTAGTAGATGAGGGTGCTGTAGCTCAAGATCGTTTTGATGAGGTTTTTAATGAATTTCGTAATGCTCAAGCAAGCTTGTCAGAAGCACAAGAACGTCTTGCACAAGTAACTAATACTCAACAACCTGAGCTGGATCAGTTACAAGCTGCTGTTACTGAAGCTCAATTATTTTTTACACAAAAACAACAAAGTTTGACCGCAGAAATTGCTAAGTTAGAAGCTACTGTTGCTGCATCTCAAGCTCAATTAGCAAATGTTTTAGTTCAATATCAAGATACTATTATTAAGGCTCCTTTTTCAGGAATTGTTACTCAAAAATATGCCACCGTTGGCGCTTTTGTTACTCCTACTACCTCCGCTTCAACCACTGCTTCTGCTACTTCTAGTTCTATTTTGGCTCTAGCTCAAGGTTTAGAAATTGTCGCTAAAATTCCTGAAATTGATCTTAGTCAATTGGCTAATAATCAACGGGTAGAAATTGTGGCTGATGCTTATCCAGATCAAGTTTTTGAAGGCAAGGTTAAACGCATTGCTCCTGAAGCTGTGGTGGAAAATAATGTTACTTCTTTTGAGGTGGTAATTGAGTTATTATCTGGCGAAAATGTTCTCCGTTCTAAAATGAATGTTGATGTGACTTTTTTGGGGAATCAAATTAATAATGCTTTGGTTGTTCCTACTGTGGCTATTGTTACTCAAGAAGGTAAAACTGGTGTGATGATTCCCGATTCCCGTAATCAACCATTATTTCAACCTGTTACTATCGGTTTGACTTTGGATAATCAAACTCAAATTATTGATGGCTTAAATTCAGGTCAACTCGTTTTTATTGATTTACCTAATTAATTACTAACTCTCAAGATTATCGACCTACACCATTTGGTTTAAGACATAAAACTGGCAGCATTTCCTAATTGGAAAAATAGTAATTAGGATCTGCTCCCTAACTAACAACTAAAAAATATAAATATCATTATTACTTAATGCTGGAGCGCCTATTAAAGTGGCTATATTTATTTGAGTTTTTCCACCAATACCATCAGAATCATAGAATAATTCTCCATTAGTATTTTGATTGTTGTAAATAAAACGATGGTTGGAGTTAGTAGCTGCTGTTCCTACAATGAATTGTTCAGTTGGTAAGATATTATTAGCTATAAGATTACCGCCAAAACCTTTAGCACTAATTAAAAGGCGATCGCCTTCTCCCACGAGCTTATTAAAGTCAGTAATAATATCCAATTTTTCGGAGGAAGAATTAAAAATAAAATCATCATTTTGACTTCCACCTGTTAATTGGTCATTTCCTTTTCCACCTATAAGTGTATCTGAACCATTTTGACCAAAAAGTTGATCTTTTCCTGTTAAACCCTGAAGCAGGTTATTACCATTATTCCCTTGAATGATATTATTCCCATTATTTCCCACTCCTTCTAAATTAAGAGAACCTGTTAAGAAAAGTCTTTCTACATTCAAACCTAAAATGTAATTTTGACTTGATTTAACCAAATCATTCCCTTCCCCAGGATTTTCTAAAATGCTATCATTAGAAGACTCAACAATATAAATATCATTACCTGAACCTCCCTGTATTGTATCAGCACCTGCACCACCATCAAGTAAGTCATTTCCTCCATCTCCTTGCAGAAAATCATTACCATCTTGACCATAAAGTTTATCTTGATCTTCTCCGCCAATTAAAGTATCATTTCCCTGTAAACTTTTGATGGTATCATTACCTGCTAAACCATTAATATTATCATTATTTTCAGTTCCTGTAAGAGAATCATTACCTGAAGTTCCGTTAGTTGAATTTACCTCATAAGCTCCTATATCTACAGTATTGTTAACCACTCTTCCCCAACCTATTCCCCGTTGATCAACAGCAATAGCTTCTGTGATATTTCCATCGTTATCCAAGTCAAAAATATCTGCTCCAATCAGATTATTATCTCCTGCATTAATTGCTGGACTACCAGATAAAAGCTCTCTGGTTTTCGTCATGCCACCATTATTAGTTAAAATACCAAGCAAAGGATCAACAGTAAGAATACCTGGAGTAACTTCTGTTCCATTCCCATTATCAGGAAATTGAATATTATTTGCTCCAGAAAGTCCAGGAATTGTATGTTGTTGAATCCCCCAATTATTTGTCCCATTTGCAGCAAAATTGTTATAAAATATTGAGTTATTTACTTCAATTTTTGCCCCTCCACCAATGGCACCTCCTACCCACATAGCAAAATTATTATCAAAAGTACTATTGGTAATTTTTGCATCAACACTACCACCTAATTCTAATGCTCCACCAACTCCACCTGTAAAACTAGCACTTGGTGTCATGGTAGTTGCATTATCGGAAAAAGTACTATTAATAATTGTTGTTGGTGCATTACGAGTGCGAATTGCTCCACCACGATCCACTGCTCGATTACCAGAAAATTCGCTATTAACAATCACAAAACCTTGATTTATTTGATTGCTTTGCAACTCGATCGCCCCACTATTTCCCTTTTCTCCTCCTTCTAAACCAATTACTTGGTTATTCCTAAAAGCACTGGTTTGTACTTCTACTCTGTCTTTTCCCCCTGTAAAAATGTAAACTGCACCTCCTGCTGCTTTTCCTTGATTATCTTCAAAGATGCTATTTTTTATTTTTAAAACCCCACCCGTTGCTGCATTACTAGGGCTAAGACGATCTGAGTAAATGGCACCACCATAACCTCTTAAAAAATCATTAGATTCCCCTGTATCAAAAGTTGCCGCAAGGACATCATTACCAATAAAACTACTATTTTCGATAGTAACCCGACCAGTTAAATTGTTAATTGCTGCGCCATTAATGCCCTTATTATTGATGAATTTACTATTAGTTACAGTCAGTTGACCTGGTCCATGAAAAGCGATCGCTCCTGCTCCTCTTTCATCATTTCCTACTATTGCTTTATTCTCTATAAATTCACTATCAATTACTGTTAATGTCCCTTCAAACCAACTATAAATTGCTCCTCCCCCATCATCTGCTACATTACCTATAAATTTTACTCCTTCCACTGTTAAAACACCCTGGTGTTCAGTGGCGATCGCTCCTCCTCTTGCTGCATTTGGCATTGCTTTTGTTGGGGTTGCAAATCCATTTGTGAGGCTTAAATTTTTCACTGTCAAACTATTAGGTTTTACCGATGTGGAATATAAGCGAAAAATCCTATTATTTCCGCCTCCATCAATGCTTATTACATCTTTTCCTAATCCTTCAATAGTTACATCATCTTTTACTTCTATTTCCCCTGTGGTCAGCAAAATTGTTTTACCATTCAGACTAGCATCAAAATTGATTGTATCCGCTCCTAAATTAGCATTTGCATCTACAATTGCTTGTCGTAAAGAACCTGTCCCACTATCATTAGTATTAGTAACATTAAAAATTGCCATAATTCTTTTTTCTCATCACAAATCTTCTTTCTATTTTATGACTAAACAACACCTTGAATATTGATATTTTTACTTAAATAATAAGTTAAAACCAACTAATTATCACTTAAGTATTAGTTTTTTGATTTAATTTATAACATTAACACAAGCTAAATAATATAACAAAGAAATGGATACTTAGGACAATTGAACTAACTGACGTAACCTACCGATGACAAGCTAAAGTTAGGACAATTGGAATCACTTAGGTCACTGAGCGTAGTCGAAGTGACCTAAGTAATTACAATTGCCCTAACTAAACCTTAAACCTTTCTTTGCAATACCATTTTTCAAAAAGAAAAGCAAGGTAAGGAGCACCCATCTAGGGTGTTGATTTTAGGCATAATTTGCATAAATTTTCTGATAAAAAGTTTTGTAAAATGATGTGAGTGCCCTAGACCACCAGGGAATAAATTCCCTGGCTAATAGCTCAAGTCCACTTTAGTGGACTAAAATTTTTCAGAAAACACATGCGGGACTTGAGTCCGTTTTAACGGACTTTAGCTATTAGCCAGGGAATTTATTCCCTGGCAGTCTAGTTCAGAAAATTTGTATGAATTTATTTCTCGCAATTAACCCGAAAATCAACATCTCCGCGTCCATCCTCCACCATCCTCCAGCCTGGAGAATGATATAAATTGTTATATAGCGTTTCTCTTAGTCTCGAGGTACGGACAAGGAGCGCCCATCTGGGGTGTTGATTTTGGCTCAAATTTAACAACGTAATTTCATACACTTTTTATTTTAAGGGTGGGCATTGCCCACCACAAATGCTATGGTGGGCAATGCCCACCCTACAAAGAAAAATTGTCTAATTTGAAAATTTGTAACTTGATAAATAATCAACACCCCAGCGCCCTTCCCCAAGTCTGACCAAGAAAAACTGTACCTCACCACTATGATAATTGTTATAAACGATAAAAATCCTCCAGATCAAGCCTAAATTTTTCTATAGATGAATACTCGTCTAAGTATTCCTCACCAGCGCTCACTGAGCGCAATATGGGAATCCAATCATTATCAACTACATCTACAAAGTGATAAAAATAATTATCAAATTGAGACTCAGTTAGGTTGTTTTCCTGTAAAGGAAATTCTAGGGAAACAGAAATTTGCTCTAATTCTGGATTATACTTACCATTTAAACTGTATTTAGCGCTTAAAATTAGTATGGTTTTATCAATTTTTTCTCGCTCAACAAATTGATCTACTTTGAATAAGTTTTCAGCTGAAATTTTGAGGTATTTACCATCCTCTTGTAAACTAATAAATATTAACAAGTTGTCATGATTTTTTCCTTCAATGGGCACGATAATAAGATCATACTCATTCAGAAAAACATACTCGCACTCGTAAGCGTTAAAAATTTTTAAAAGTTGTCGTAAATCAGCACTCATAAGTTTCACAAAAATCTTCATTTTATATATGAATATCGGATTGATTTTTCTTGTTTTTGCAGAATCAGAAAAAAAACAGGAAAAATACCATCACTAGTCATTAGACCTCTTGCGAAACCGTAAAAAACCCCCCCCAACCCCCCCTTACTAAGGGGGGGAAAATGCTTATTTTTTCGGTCATCTCCCCCCCTTACCAAGGGGGGGTTGGGGGGGTTTTTACAGTTTCGCAAGAGGTCTATTGGTTTCTAGTCTTATGTATGCCTTATAAAAAGTTATTAATTGAGCTTAAAACTACCATAATGTTTAACTAATGACCAATAACTAATAACTAATGACTACTGACGTAATAACAGTTACAATCAAAAGAAAAAATGAGTGTGCAATAAAAAAATATGGGAATACTGGCGGCGATCGCAGTTTTAGGTTTACTTATCGTAGTCCACGAATTAGGGCATTTTATGGCAGCGCGGGTGCAAAATATCCACGTAAATCGTTTTTCTATCGGTTTTGGACCATCTTTGGTCAAATATCAAGGGAAAGAAACAGAATACGCCTTGCGCGCTTTTCCTTTGGGGGGTTACGTAGGATTCCCCGATGATGATCCAGAAAGCAATATCCCCCCAGATGACCCCAATTTACTCCGCAACCGTCCTGTATTAGATCGGGCAATTGTGATCAGTGCTGGGGTAATAGCTAATTTAATCTTTGCTTACTTCTTATTAGTAGGTCAGGCGGTAACTATTGGCTATCAGGATATTAACTACCAACCTGGGGTTTTAGTACCAGAAGTAATCGAACAAAAAAACTCCCCCGCACTCGCAGGGGGAATGAAAAGTGGAGATATTATCCTGGCGGTAAATTCCCAAACCCTTGAAGCATCACAAGAAGCAATGACAGTTCTCAGGGATACTATTCAAAATTCCCCCGCAATACCCCTCGAATTTACTGTTAAACGAGGTGAGCAAATTCTTTCTCTGACTATTACCCCAGAAGGTGGTCCTGATAGTAACGGAAAAATAGGTGTTATGCTTGCACCTAATGGGGAAGTAATCCGTCGCCGTGCACAAAACCCCCTCGAAGCTTTAACTCAAGGTGCAGCAGAGTTTCAACGCATTGGTTTACTCACTGCTAAAGGTTTTGGACAGTTAATTACTAATTTTGGCGAAAATGCTGAACAAGTTGCAGGTCCTGTGGCGATCGTTGCTGTGGGAGCACAACTGGCTAACGATAATTTGGCAAATCTGCTGCAGTTTGGCGCTTTAATTAGTATCAACCTAGCAATTATTAATATTTTGCCTCTCCCAGCTTTAGATGGTGGTCAATTGGCTTTTCTACTGGTAGAAGGTTTGCGGGGTAAACCCATCCCTACTAAACTTCAGGATGGAATCATGCAAACTGGATTAGTACTCTTACTGGGTTTAGGTTTGTTCCTCATCGTCCGTGATACCCTTAATTTGGCTGTGTTTCAGCAACTATTAGAATAGGAAAAAAATAGTGCAAACTCAAGCTCAATCCAGCTTAGAAAAAAAAGGTCTTGAGATACTTGTTATTCTCAAGCGCCTTTATCCTGATGCAACTTGTACTCTTAATTACGAAACCCCAGTACAGTTGTTGGTAGCTACTATTCTTTCTGCTCAGTGCACAGATGAGCGAGTGAATAAGGTAACTCCTACTTTATTTTCTCGCTTTCCTGATGCTCCATCTTTAGCTCACGCTTCCCTTGAAGAGTTGGAAACTTTGATCCGCTCTACTGGGTTTTATCGCAATAAAGCTAAGAATATTCGCGCCGCTTGTGCAAAAATTGTCGAAGAATTTGGGGGAGAAGTACCCCAAACTATGGAGAATTTGATAAGTTTGCCAGGTGTTGCTCGCAAAACTGCTAATGTGGTACTAGCCCATGCTTATGGGATTATACAAGGTGTTACGGTTGACACCCATGTCAAACGCCTCAGTAATCGTTTAGGATTGACCACAAATACTGACCCAGTCAAGATAGAACAAGATTTGATCGCCCTCATCCCTCAACCAGATTGGGAAAATTTCTCCATTTCTCTCATTTATCATGGTCGAGAGATCTGTAAGGCAAAAAAACCATTATGCTCTAGTTGTGCTTTGGCTCATTTGTGTGTTTTTCGCAGCTCAGGCAAAATTTAAGTTACGATGGAGAATGTTGCATTTTTTAGAGGAGATTTATGGCAAAAAAATCCATGATTGAGCGTGAGAAAAAACGCAGTGAATTAGTGGAAAAATATGGAGAAAAACGTGCAGAATTAAAAGAACAGTTGCGCACATCAAAATCACAGCGGGAAAAAATGGAAATTCAACGCCAATTACAAAAATTACCCCGCAATAGCTCTCCAAGCCGTAAGCGTAATCGCTGTTGGTTAACAGGAAGACCTAGAGGATACTACCGTGATTTTGGTTTATCTCGTAATGTTTTGCGCGAATGGGCTCACCAGGGTTTATTGCCTGGTATCGTCAAATCTAGCTGGTAAAATCAGTTTTTTCTGTAGTTCACATATCCACAAATTTAATGCACCAGCTTAACTGGTGCATTAAATTTGTGGAATAAAAATGTGAGTAACTAATTTCCACAACACCGATCAATCCCCAAACTTTCAAGAATTAAATCACTGACAGCATTGGCGATCGCAAATTCACTGTAAAAGCTCTCCCTAAAGTCAAATGCTTGCATCTCGGTGACAATAGCAATGACTAATGATCCCAGATCGTTTTCCCCTTCAAGACGCTGACGAACAAATATTTGAGCTGCTCTCTGGGCAATTGTTTCATTTACTGCTTCTGGTATAAACTCTTGATTGAGCCATTGGTGTAAAACGTTTTTTAACCACTCCCCTTCAAGCTCAGGATCTTGCATTGGAGGTAAAGTAATGGGTGGGATAGGTTCAACACTCATTTGTTATTTAGGATTTTTTTAAACTTATTTATTGTTTACCATTGACTGCGCAGTATTGACAAACCACTGAGATATGGAATTTGATCTTCATTCAATTATTCAGAACTATTCTAAGGGTTATTTTCTCATGGCTAATGACCCAGGTGACTCTTTAGCTTGGTATTCTAGCAACCAACGAACCCTTATTCCCCTCGATCATCGCTTTCGTTACCCTAAGTCTCTGCGTAGGGTAATTAATCAAAATCGCTTCTCTGTGGCAATTAATCGCGATTTTCGGGCGGTTTGTGAAGGTTGCGCAGACAGAGAAACAACCTGGATATCTCCAGAGTTGATTGATATTTATTGGGAACTTCATCAAGCTGGCTGGGCCCATAGTTTTGAAACTTGGTTGGGTGATGAGTTGGCTGGGGGTATTTTGGGAATTACTATTCAAGGCGCTTTTATTGGAGAATCTATGTTTTATCGCATTCCTGATGGCTCAAAAGTGGCTATGGTTAAGTTGGTTGAGCATTTACGCCATCGCCGTTTTCTCCTTTTTGATGCCCAAATGCAAAATCCCCATTTAGCTCGTTTTGGATCTTATATTATTAAAAATAAAGATTACCAAGTTTTGCTCAAAAATGCTTTGACTTGTGACTGCATTTTTGTTTGAAAATTCAGGTTTTTGCTTATAAGTAATTAGACAAAATTAATTCCATTAATGAGGGCTAACAGCAGTAACTCAAAAACTATTTAAATATCCAAGACATAATTCAATTTGCATGCTAAGTATAGCATGCAAATTGAATTAATCTAGTAATTCTGACTACAACTACTAGATTTTTAGCCAAAAATCACGGCATTGAAAATCTTATATATAGATGGTTGAAATAATAAAAACATAAGTAGTTTTATTAAGCTTAATAAACTAACATTAATGACAGAAAAACTTCCAACCAATTATGACAGCCCCTGGAAAGAAATGATAGAAATTTACTTCCCCCAATTTCTTCAATTTTTCTTTCCCCAGGTTTATAATGAAATTGACTGGAGCTTAGAAAAGCCTTATGAATTTTTAGACCAGGAATTACAACAATTAGAACCAGAAGGAGAAACAGGAAAAAGGTTAGCAGATAAAGTAGCCAAAGTTTGGTTAAAAAGTGGTGAGCAAATCTGGATAATAGTCCATATAGAAGTGCAAGGAAAATATGAGAAAAATTTCCCCCAACGAATGTGGATATATAACTATCGTCTCTATGACCGCCACAAACACCTGTAGGGGCGGGTTTAGAGATAACCCAAATAACCCACCCAGACATTTATTTCAAAACCCGCCCCAAACCCACCAACTAGCAATTTTAGCAGATGAAAATCCTAATTGGCGACCCAATAATTTTAGTTATGGAATAGGAGGATGTAAAGTAAGTTTAGAGTTTCCCATTGTTAAATTATTAGACTATGAAAACAGATGGTTTGAGTTAGAACAAACCACTAACCCATTTGGAATAGTAGTAATGGCTCATTTAAAAGCCAAACAAACTAAGAAAAACCCCCAAGCAAGATATAACTGGAAATTAACTCTATTCAGAAATCTTTATGAGCGGGGTTTTACTCGCAAAGACATAATAGAATTATATCGGTTTTTAGATTGGATAATGTCATTACCAAAAGAATTAGAAATAAGTTTTAAAACTGAAGTAAAAAACCAGGAGGAAAGCAGAAGAATGAGATATGTTACCAATATTGAGCGATTTGCAATAGAAGAAACTAAGATTGATAATACTCGTGATAAAACCATTAAAATTCTAGAAAAAAGATTTAATAACATTTCCGAATCTTTAAGAGAAAAAATCAGAGCTATTGATGATTTACCTATCTTAGAAAGGTTGTTTGACCAAGCAATATTAATAGAATCAGTCCCCGCTTTTCAGCAGTTTTTCGACCAAATTTTAGCTGAAAAATCTAACTAAAAATTCCCACTTTTACTCTGAAATTAAAGCTTGCAACCCGTTTGAGTGAGTGCAAGCTTTTTTGGGGGAGCAAGAAATTGTGGCAACGGATGATGTAACTGATGGTGGGTTTGTGGGTTTTAAGGAAAAGGCGATCGCCCTCATAACCTACCTCCATTTTGACATCCAACAAAAAGCAAAATATTTGCTAAATATGCTTGACAATAAAACATTTTGTAGGTTGTATTAAAAATAGATAATTGTGTAAATATTCAACACCCCAGGTCATTACAAAAAATCAATTCCTACACTTTTTATTTTAAGTAGGGTGGGCAGCAATGCCCACCCTACAATGATTTGAAAATAGATAATTAGACCTCTTGCGAAACCGTAAAAAACCCCCCCAACCCCCCCTTACTAAGGGGGGAAAATGCTTATTTTTTCGGTCATTTCCCCCCCTTACCAAGGGGGGGTTGGGGGGGGTTTTTTACGGTTTCGCAAGAGGTCTATTGTGTAAATATTCAACACCCTAGGTCATTACAAAAAATCAATTCCTACATTATTTTAAGTAGGGTGGGCAGCAATGCCCACCCTACAATGATTTGAAAATAGATAATTGTGTAAATATTCAACACCCCAGGTCATTACAAAAAATCAATTCCTACATTATTTTAAGTAGGGTGGGCAGCAATGCCCACCCTACAATGATTTGAAAATAGATAATTGTGTAAATAATCCCAGGTTTTAACCTATTGCTAAAACGGACTTTTTTTTGTGTAGCAATAGATTTTAATCTATTGCTAACTTGAAATCATCTTTCCTGGTTTTGTATTTATTTCATCAACTTAAATATTTAAAAAAGATTAAACACTATTAAGATTTATAAAAAAAAATGTCATGTTTGTCATGATTTAAATCCCTGTTTCAACGAAAAACCGTTGTTTCAACCCCAAAAAATGTCATTTTTGTCATAGATATTTGAAAAGAACTTGGGTATTACAAAAAAACCAATTACCATTAAAATAAAGCCCAAAAATTTTTTTTAAAGGAAATAAGAACAAAAACAATGGGAACATTTACTCAAAACACAGATAACGGAAAAGGCGATGTAACAGGTAGCCTAAGCTGGGCGATCGCATAAGCAAACCAGACAGGAGCAAAAGTTACAAAAAAAATTTAATTTCATGAATATCACAAAAAAGCTCAAACCATGACAGCAACCATTGTAGATATTGGAACCCTAATAGTTAGATCCCCAGACATTTGCGGAGGTCGCCCCCGCATTGCCAACACACGTATAACAGTTGGACGTATTGCGACACTCTGGAAACAAGGCTTAACCCCTGAAGAAATTGTAGATAACTGGGGCTATCTTAGTATGGCTCAGGTCTATGCTGCACTTGCTTATTATCACGCAAATCGAGAAGAAATTGAACAGTCTTTACACCAGGATCGAGAAGATTACGATCGCCTGTATATTGAGCATTTAGAGAGCCAAAAGAGTCGATAATGAGTTCTATTCGTTTCTATTTAGATAAAACTAAAACCACCAGGGATGAAAATCTAATGACCAAACCTGGGGGTTGATGAACCCAGACAGACCAGAAAAAAGAATCAGTATGGTAGCTACCACCGAACCACCCCTGAGAATAAATTCTCTGGCTAATAGCCCAAGTCCGTTTAAACGGACTAAAATTATTATTTTTTGAATAAAAGTAGTCAGAGCGCGAGGACATTGAGGTAACTGTTTGACAAATGTTATTCTACAGCGCAAATTAATCTTACTTTAAATTACCTTTAGACTTTTGTAAAGATTGTGTAAAGTTTTAAAAAAACTAATTGCATTACCGTAAAAAACAAAAAAAGTATAGACAAAGGGAAAATGAACAGCTATAATGAAGAAAAGCACTAAAACCAAGACAAAAGGAAAAAGTGGGATTTCCCAGAGAAAAAAATAGCCAGCTCATCGAGTTGGTAAAGGCAGGTTTAGTGACTACCAGGCGATCGCCAGTTATCTAGCCAAACCCGCAGCCACTAAACCAAAATTTTCTAAACTCAAAAAGGAGAAAAAATATGGCCCCCAGATTTATCAAAACGCCCAGTTTTATCGAACAAACGGGCACAGCTAACCCCTTAAATGGGTTCGATGTGGGTGATAACAGCGCCCCAGTCTTAGGTGACATAGATGATGATGGAGACTTAGATGCTTTTATTGGACAAAAAGATGGGACTTTTAAATACTACCAAAACACGGGAACGAAATACTTACCTAAGTTTGTGGAAGTAACAGGGGCAAATAACCCCTTAAATGGGTTCAAGGCTGGGACATCAGATTTCTTGTATAGCACATTAGCCTTAGCAGACCTAGACGCAGATGGAGACTTAGATGCTTTTAGTGGGGCAGGGGATGGTACTTTTAATTACTATCAAAATACAGGAACGAAAAACTCCCCCAAATTCGTGGAAGTAACAGGTGGAAATAACCCCTTAAACGGGTTTGATGTAGATGTGTTGAGCAGACCAGTCTTAGCAGACATGGACGCTGATGGAGACTTTGATGCTTTTAGTGGGGCAAATGATGGTACTTTTAAATACTATCAAAATACAGGAACGAAAACCTCCCCCAAATTTGTGGAAGTAACAGGGGGGAATAATCCCTTAAATGGGTTTGACGTAGGAGAAAATAGCGCTCCAATGTTAGTTGACCTAGACGCTGATGGAGACTTTGATGCTTTTAGTGGGACAGGGGATGGTATTTTTAAATACTATCAAAATACAGGAACGAAAACCTCACCCAAGTTTGTAGAAGTAACAGGGACTTCTAACCCCTTAAATAATTTCGATGCGGGGATACTTAGCACTCCAATGTTAGTTGACCTAGACGCAGATGGAGACTTTGATGCTTTTAGTGGGGAAGGCTATGGGACTATTAAATTTTATAAGGATACATCTCCAGAGTACACCTACAACCTAGCGGGAATCAAAAAAAATGAAACAGCACCTTGGGGAAACACCATAGGAGAAATAATTACAGATGGCACAGCACAAGTAGAAGCAGTAGCAATAACAGCGGTAGATAATAGCAAGGGAAAATGGCAATATTCCACCGATGGAGGTAATACCTGGCAGGACTTTGGTACAGTTACCGAAACAAACGCCCGCCTGTTAGATAGTACCAACAGAGTAAGGTTTATTCCCGATGGAAACTCCACGGGGACAGCTAATATGACCCTGCGACTTTGGGACAAAAGCACAGGAGTAGTAGGAGAAACAGCGGATGTCAGTAATAACGGAGGCAACACAGCATTTAGTGCAGCAAGCACTATAGCAACCGTTAACGTAGTGAATCAAGTAATCCAAACGCTTGTGGTAACTCAAGCTACAGATAACGGAAAAGGCGATGTAACTGGTAGCCTAAGTTGGGCGATCAAACAAGCAAACCAGACTGTTGGGGGAGATATAGTAGAACTGCAAACCGATGTCAGACTGGACATAAAAGATGATGACCCCAATACTTTAGACCCAGCACGCTCCCTGGTAATTATAAATAGTGACCTGACTATCAAAGGAAATAATAAAACTATCAGTGGAGATGATAATAATAATGGCATAGCAGACAAAGATGGTTCAGATAGCCCGATTTTATTTATTAAACAGGGTGTGGTCTCCATTGAAAATGTCACCCTCGAAAATGGAGTAGCCAAAGGAGGAAATAGTTATAAAGGTGGTGGGGGTGCTGGTATGGGCGGCGCTTTGTTTATCTACCAAGGAAATGTTAATCTGACTAATGTTGCTTTCAAGAATAACCACGCTGTAGGGGGAAGCACGGGTAAGTGGACTGGGAATTACAGTGGCGGTGGTATGGGCGGTAACGCTACCTCTACAGGTGGTGGTGGTTTGTTTGGCAGTACTGGAGCTACTGACCCAGCAGCTTATATTACTCCAGGAAGCAAGGGGAGCGATGGTGTAAATAACCCTGGTTCTGGGAGCAACCCTTTAGGTAGTTTTGGCGGTCGCGGGGGTAATGGTGGTCCTGGTGCTTTCTCAGGCTGGGGCGAAAATGCTGGCTCAGGAGGCGCAGGAGGTTTTGCAGGTGGCGGTGGTATTGGGGGTAACACCTCCGATCCAAGTTACGGAGGCAATGGTGGCGTAGGAGGTTTTGGAGGCGGCGGTGGCGCAGGAGGCTTGGGAAAGTTCGGAGGCCATGGAGGTGCAGGTGGCTTCGGAGGCGGTGGCGGCTATGCAGTAGGCTTTAAGGGCAATGGTGGCAATGGTGGTTTCGGAGGAGGAGGCCCTGGTAGCTGGGCTACAAATGTAAACCATCCAGGTGGTTTTGGTGGTGGTAACGCCAAGGGTCAAACAGGTGGTGGTGGAGCAGGTATGGGAGGAGCAATCTTTATCCATACTGGCAGTGTAAATTTAAATAATGTCACTTTGGAAAATAACTCTGCCACAGGTGGAACAGGAGCAAACAATGGTCAAGGTTTAGGGGATGCAATTTTTATCATCAACTCTGCTGCTAAAACTGCTCAAACCACTCAGGGTAATAATCAAGGAATGCCCAGCGAGCTGGCTATTGTTAATGGCAATGGGGTGTATATTTTAGATAACTCTCATGACAGTGACGCTAATGGTAGTGGGGCTGGAGCTTATGGAGTTGAAAACATTAACGACACAACAGCTAACATATCTCCTAACTTTACTGCCCCTGCTAGTTTACCAGAACAGGAGGAAGATCCCTCTTCATCGCAAATACAAACCGAAACAATCAACAATCTCTTCCATCAAAAAATAGCAGATAATAACCTAAAAGCAACCTTAAAAGGAATAGCAATAGTAGGAAACACCGCCAACCCAACCACAGAAGGGAAATGGCAATATTCAACTGATGGTAACAACTGGTACGATATTGGAACAGTAGGGTATAACAACACAGCCCTAGCATTAAGTTATAACACATCCCTTCGCTTTCTCGCAGTAGCAAATTATGACCGCACAATAGCATTGCAAGTAAGGGCGATAGATGAAACCTATACAGGAAGCTTTACCAACGGTGCAACCCGCCAAACCATAGACACCAGTGTAAATGGAAACGGTCAACCTATTTCAGAGAATACTGCTACTATTAGCATAACTATTCAAGCCATAAATGACGACCCACCTACAGACATCACCCTGGAAGGAAACACAATAGAGGAAAACAAACCCAAAGGAACCTTAGTAGGAGTTTTGGACAGTAATGACCCAGATACAGGAGACACCCAAACTTACAGGTTAGTTTATAAAAATCCCTTTTTCCAAATAAATGGGGACAACCTGGAAACAAAATTACCTCTCATTTATGATGAAAGTGGAGATAACTCTTTTGAGCTATTAATAGAAGTAAAAGATCAAACTGGAGCAACTTACCAGGAAGCATTGACAGTCAATGTTCTCCCAACCTTCCAAAACCATGCACCCACAGATATTATCCTCTCAAACAACAGCATTGAGGAAAACCAACCTGTAGCAACAGCAGTAGGAAACCTAACAACAGTTGACCCTGACGCAGGACAAACATACACCTACCAAATATTAACCCCCAATGTTCCTTTTGTCATAGAAAACGGAGTCCTCAAAACTACTGCACTCCTGGACTATGAAACCCAAACCAGTTATGACCTGGAAATAGAAACCAACGATGGAAATGGGGGAACTTACAAAGAAACCCTAACTGTTCAGGTAAATGATATCCCAGACTCAGCAACAATTAATTTAACCCCAACTGATTTAAAAGTAATAGAAGGGTTAAATAACGCAGTCTTTGACATAACTGTAAAAGGAGCATCAGGACCAGTTACCGTCTCTTATCACACAGAAAACGGAACAGCAATAGCAGGTAATGACTATACCGCTAAAACAGAAACTCTCACCTTTGACACCAATGGAACAAAACAAATAACCATCCCCATTGTCAATAATAATGAGAGCGAAGCAGACGAAACATTTAAAGTAGTTGTAGGCAACCAGCAAGCAACAGTAACCGTAACTGACACCCAAGAAGTAACAACAACCAGCAACTTACCCACTGCGGTAGAAAACCTCACCCTCTTAGGAGAAGGTCATATTAACGGAACTGGGAACACTGGGAATAATGTTATTACAGGAAACAGTGGTAATAACACTCTTTCAGGAGGAGGAGGAAATGATACCCTAACAGGAAACGAGGGGAATGATATTCTCAATGGAGGAACTGCTGCAGACTCCTTAACAGGAGGTTCTGGAAACGATAACTATTATGTAGATAACGCTGGTGATAAAGTAACAGAAAAAGCTGGTGAAGGAACAGACCGAGTTTTCAGTTCCCTAGAATATACCCTAGAAGAGGAAGGAAATGTAGAAAACCTCACCTTAAATGGTTCAAAACCCATAAACGGGACAGGAAATACCCAAAATAATATCATCATTGGGAATAACTTAAATAACACCCTAACTGGACTTGGAGGAAGTGATGCTCTAGATGGAAAAGGAGGAGCAGATACTTTAGAAGGTGGTTCAGGAAATGATACTTATCATGTAGATAACCCAGGAGATACAGTAAAAGAAGACCCAGCACAAGGTACAGACCGAGTTTTTAGTTATCTCCCAGAATATATCTTCCCAGACAACGTGGAAATCCTCTACCTCCAAGGAGAAATAGACGGAAAAGGGACAGGAAACGTAAGCAATAACACAATAGTAGGGGATAATTCAGATAATGAACTCACAGGAGGAGCAGGAAATGACTTACTTACAGGAGGAACAGGAAATGATATTCTCACAGGAGGAGTAGGAAGCGATCGCTTTTACTTCTACTCTCCCGAAGAAGGAGTGGATACTATTACCGACTTTAGCAATACAGGTAAAATCAAAGACAAGCTTTATCTAAATGCTACTGGTTTTGGTTTAGAAAAAGGGACATTAACCAGTGACCAGTTTA
>Ga0209594_1000455_pt1 | contig 25001 bp, 21 predicted proteins | sample AshMeaCrysSpring_FD_184126 | JGI IMG/M metagenome (GOLD analysis project Ga0209594, IMG submission 184126) | Groundwater microbial communities from Big Spring, Nevada to study Microbial Dark Matter (Phase II) - Ash Meadows Crystal Spring... | ecosystem: Environmental > Aquatic > Deep subsurface... | reverse complement strand
GCGCCTACCTGGCCTCGCAGGGACACAAGGGGCCGCTGCCTCCGGCTTATTACCTCGCGGTGTCGGGCGGAGGGGACGCCGGCGCCTTCGGCGCGGGCCTGCTGAATGGGTGGACTGAAGCCGGTGGGCGGCCGCAGTTCAAGCTGGTCACCGGCGTCAGCACCGGCGCGCTGATCGCGCCCTTCGCCTTCCTCGGGCCGAAGTACGACGGGCGCCTCGAGGACTTCTATACCAACACGGCGCCGCACGACATCGCCGAGCGGCGCTCGTTGCTGGCCGTGATCACCGGGGACGCCGTCGCCGACAACCGGCCGCTGTGGAATCGCGTGGCGAAGGAGGTCGACCGGGCGCTGCTGGACGAGATCGCCGCCGAGTACCAAAAGGGCCGGCTGCTGCTGATCGGGACCTCCGATCTCGATTCGCGCCAGGGGGTCATCTGGAACATGACCAAGATCGCCAGCAGCCAGGACCCGCGGGCGCTGGATCTCTTCCGCACGATCATGGTGACCTCGGCGGCGATTCCGGGCGCCTTCCCGCCGACCCTGATCGACGTCGAGGCGGACGGCAAGCCGTACCAGGAGATGCACGTCGACGGCGGCGCGGTGGCGCAGGTGTTCCTCTACCCGCCGACCATCCGGCAGGCCTCGGCCACGCGGAAGGCGGCGCCGGTGGAGCGCGAGCGCCGCGCCTACATCATCCGCAACGCGCGCCTGGATCCGGAATGGGCCGAGGTCGAGCGCAGGACCTTGAACATCAGCGGTCGCGCGATCTCCTCGCTGATCAACTCGCAGGGCATCGGCGACCTGTATCGGATTTATTCCATGACGCAGCGGGACGGGGTCGACTTCAACCTGGCCTTCATCCCGCGGGAGTTCGACGAACCGCATCCCCGGGAGTTCGATACCGAGTACATGCGCAAGCTGTACGCGCATGCCCATGGGCTGGCCGTGAAGGGTTACCCTTGGCAGAAGGCCCCGCCCGGGCTGAAGGCAACAGGGCTCGTTGGCAAGAAGTAGGCTTTCTTGGCGAACCGCTGATCAAGTCCTGTACCCTTTCTTCGGCGAAAGGTGCCGGCCAATGAGCGCGCCATCCACGCGAGAGCGGGGGATCCCGCAAGCTCGGGTGGCCTTTGATCTCACCCTTACCGGATGATCTGGATCGGACGCCGAAATGACCCGTCCAGAGATCGTCCAAATCGACCAAGGAGGCTGTCCGTGACCGACAAGCGAAACCTGATGGCGGCAGCCTGCCTGCTTGCCCTGCCACTGACCGCGGGCGCGGAGCCGGCAGCTCCTGTGGCGCCCGCGGGCGTCACCCTGGACGCCAGGACGGAGCGCGTGCTCCTCGACGCCTGCGCCTTCCTGCGCTCGGCGCCGCGCTTCTCGGTGGAGGCCGAGATCACCTACGACGACGTGCTGAAGACGGGCAGGAAGGTCCAATACAGCCGCGAAGCGGCGGTTCTCCTGGAGCGCCCGAACCGCCTGCGCGCCGCGCTGGTGAGCGACAAGGGCGAGCGCACCATCTACTACGACGGCAAGACGATGACCGTGTACCGTCCCGATCGCGCCGTGTACGCCGTCCTCGATGCACCCGCCAGTGTCGATGCGACGCTGGACGCCATCGAGCAGCGGGGGGTGGAGATGCCGCTCGATGACTTCTTGCGGGCGCAGCCGTGCGGCGGCCTCGCCGCGCGCCTCAAGACCGGCACCTATGCCGGCAAGCACTACTTCGACGGCGGCTGGTATCACCATCTGCTGCTCGAGACCGACGCGGCCGACGCGCAGCTGTGGGTGGCCGACGGGGACGTGCCGGAGATCCGCAAGCTGGTGATCTCGTACCGCGACGCGCCGGGCACGCCGCAGTACACGGCGGTGCTGAGGAACTGGAACTTCGCCCCCGTGATCGAGGGCGGCACCTTCACGTTCTCACCGCCGCAGGGCGTGAAGAAGATCGCCTATCGCGAGCCGGCCGGGTCGCAGGGAGGTGGCAAGTGATGAACACAACGATTCTCAGTGGGCGTCTCGGCAAGACGCTGCTCAACCTGGTGGCCGCCGCCGCGCTGGTGGTGGGCCCCACGCTCAACACGACGACGGAGGACGGCGGCCTCGGCATGGCGGCGGCAGGCCCTCGCGGCGGCGGGGGCGGTCGCGCTGGCGGCGGAGGCGGTGGCGGTCGCGGTGGCGGCGGGTTCTCGGGCGGTGGCGGTGGGTTCTCGGGCGGTGGCGGCGCGCGGGGCAGCTCGATCGATCGGGCGCCGCGCGCGTCCAGCGCCAGCAGCGGATCGTTCGGTGGCGCCGACCGAAGCGCTAAGTTCAGCCGGCCGACGCCGCAGACTCGGCCGCAGGGTCAGGCGCGCCCGCAGCTACAGGATCGGGCCGCGAGCCGGCCAGAGATCAAGCGACCGGAAGGCGGCGCCAAGGTGGCGCAGGCGCGCCCGGCCGATGCAACCAAGCGGTCCAGGCCGCAGGTCAAGACCCAGGACCGCGCCGAGCTGAGCAACAAGATGCAGACCCGGCAGGCGCCGCAGGCGGGAGCGCGCGATAAGGTCGCCGACCGGGGCACGCTCAGCGAAGGCGGCCGGCTCGCGGGTGCCGCCGGTGCTGGCGCTGCCGCCGGCATCGGGGCGGGCGCGCTCGCAGGCGGTGGCGACCGAGAGCGGCCGGGCGCTGGAGGCGACCGCAGGCCGGGCGACGGCGATCGCCAGCAGATCGCAGAGGGGCGTGGCGACCGGCAGGGAGAGCGTGGGCAGCGCCAGGAAGACCGGGCCGGCCAGCGTGCGGATCGGCAGGGCGAGCGCGGGCAGCGCCAGGAAGACCGGGCGGGCCAGCGTGCGGATCGTCAGGGCGAGCGTGGGCAGGCGCAGGCCGACCGCCAGGCCGACCGCGGCCAGCGGCAGGAAGACCGGACGGCGCAGCGGGATCAGCGCCGGCAGGACACGCAGCAGAATCGCGAGGAGCGGCGGCAGAACGTCGAGGAGCGCCGCAAGGAGTACGCGGACAACCGCCAGGAGATCCGCAACGACCGTCAGGAGCGGATGGACGAGTGGCGCAAGGACCGTCAGGCGTTCCTCGAGGATCGCCGTGAGGATCGGATGGACTTCGCCGAGGAATGGCGCGAGGACCGCATGGATCTGTGGGAGGACGTCTACGACGACCACCGCTACTGGGGCGACTGGGACGACGACGATTGGTGGGACGACGACGATGACAACGGCTGGGTCTGGGGCCTGGTCGGCGGCGTGGTGGGCTATGCGATTGGCGCGGCGGTGAACTCGCCGCCCGAGGGCACCGTCACCGTTCCGTATGCCGGGACCAACTACCAGTACTATGGCGGCGCCTTCTATCAGCCCGCGCCCGCCGGCACCGTCGTTGCCACGACGGCCGACACGAGCGGGTCCGGCGGCACGAGTGGGTCTGGCGGCGTCACTTACGTCACCGTACCGGCGCCGGTGGGTGCGGTGGTCGACGCGCCCCCGTTGGACTGCACCATCGTCTACGGCCCGGATCCGGCGGATCCCGGCTACTGCTACTTCGGCGGCGCCTTCTTCCTCTACGACGAGAAGACCGACAAGTACCTGGTGGCCGAGCCGCCGGTCGGCACCGAGGTGCCGTACCTGCCCGAGGGCTACACGGTGGAGAAGGTCGGCGACCGCGAGTTCTACAAGCTCGGTCCGACCTACTACCGGCACTACATGGCCGGTGAAGACGAGGTGTTCGTCGTCGCGAAGGGCTGATTCGATGGCAGCCGGGAGGAGTCTTCCTCCCGGTTGCTGCGGAGTTGTCGGGCAGTCACCACGCTGCCGGAATCCATTCAAACAGGGAGAATCTGACGCATGACCCTCAGCAACAAGCTCGCCGCCGAGTTCATCGGCACCTTCTGGCTCGTTCTCGGCGGCTGCGGCAGCGCCGTGCTCGCCGCCGCCTTCCCGCAGGTCGGCATCGGGCTGCTCGGCGTGTCCCTCGCCTTCGGCCTCACCGTGCTGACCATGGCCTACGCCATCGGCCACCTCTCCGGCTGCCACCTCAACCCGGCCGTGTCGGTCGGCCTCGCCGTCGGGGGGCGCTTCCCCACCAGCGAGCTGGTGCCGTACATCGTCGCGCAGGTGCTCGGCGCCACGGTCGCCGCCTTCCTGCTCTACTTCATCGCGAGCGGGCAGGCGGGCTTCACGCTGGCGGCGAACGGCCTCGCCGTGAACGGCTTCGGCGAGCTGTCGCCCGGCAAGTACTCGATGATGGCGGGGTTCGTCACCGAGGTGGTGATGACCGCCGTGTTCCTGTTCGTCATCCTCGGCGCCACCGACAAGCGGGCGCCGGGCGTGTCGGCCGGCCTCGCGATCGGCCTGTGCCTGACCCTGATCCACCTCATCTCGATCCCGGTGACCAACACGTCGGTGAACCCGGCGCGCAGCACGGGTCCCGCGCTCGCCCTGCTCACGGGCGGCCACGCCCAGGCGCTCGGCCAGCTCTGGCTGTTCTGGGTCGCGCCGATCGTCGGCGCCGTGATCGGCGCCCTGGCCTACAACAGCGTCGGGGGCAAGGCCTCGGCCTGAGACCTCGCCGCGCGGGTGGGCCCGCTGCGTAGCAGCCCCCCGTCGTGTCCAACCGATCCGCGACGCCGCGCCTGTTCGCTGCGTCGCGGGTTGGTTACAGTCGGTGCCCCACTCATCGTCCAACGCAAGGAGACGATCCGAATGACCGCACATGCCACGAAGACCCTGACCATCGCCTTGGCCGCCGCGTTTCTGGCCGCCGGCTGCGCCCAGCCCGAGAAGGCGACCCCCACGCAGTCCGTGTCGACGGCCTCGTCGGGTCCCGCCGCGGCAGTGGCCGTCAAGTCCACCGCGAAGGTCACGAAGGTCAATCGCAAGACGCGGGAAGTCACGCTCAAGCGCGCGGACGACTCGCTGGTGACCATCGTCGCCGGCGAGGAGGTGCGCAACTTCAACCAGATCAAGGTCGGCGACATCGTCGAGACTGAGGTGATCGAGGCGTTGGCCGTCGTGCTCGAGCCGGCTCACACCCAGGTGCGCGTGCGCCGGGAGTCGGTCAGCGGCAGCCGCGCCGAGCTGGGTCAGAAGCCTGGCGTGAAGACCACCCGGACCGTCGAGATCGTCGCGCAGGTCACGGCTATCGACACGAAGAAGCGCGAGGTCACGGTGCGCGGCGCGCTCGAGTCGGTCGTGCTCAAGGCCGGCGAGGGCGTCGACCTCTCGCCCATCAAGGTCGGTGACAACGTCCGCGCGGTCTACATCGAGTCGCTCTCGATCCAGGTGCGCTCACCCGGTCGGTGACCCGGTGCGGCGCCGGCGGGCCCTGTCCCGCTGGCGCCGCATTCCGCACGCTGCAGGACGACGCGCTGAACCGGGCGAGGCGTCGCGGCACGGGGCGGGCCGCATGGCCCGGGATCAATTCGGACAGGAGCACATTGGCAATGAAAAAGCAGCTCATCGCACTGGCGGTCGCCGGTCTCGGCCTTGCAGCGGTCAATGCGGGCGCGGCGGTGACTAAGGAAAACTTCCTGTTGCGGGACGGCAACGACTTGCTGGCGGTCTGCGGGGTGGACGCGGGCGATGCGAACGCCACCGCCGCCATCCATCTCTGCCACGGTTTCCTGATCGGCATCTACGAGACGCACAAGGGGCTGACGGGCAACGCCCGCGCCAAGCGCTTCACCTGCCTCCCGGAGCCGCCGCCGAGCCGCAACGAGGTGGCGAGCCGCTTCGTGCAATGGGCGCGCAAGAATTCGCGGGACCTCAGCGAGTCGGCGGTGGATGTCGTGTACCGTTTTGCCGGCGTGACCTGGCCCTGCCGCAAGGGCGGCACGTGAGTCCGGGCGGTCGGCGAGAGACGAGACGGAGAAGGAGCATGCGCACGAACAAGACGATGGTTTCGCTGGGGGCTGCCGCCATTCTGCTGACCGGCTGCGCCGGCATGACCGACACCCAGCAGCGCACCCTGAGCGGGGCGGCGATGGGCGCGGCGGGCGGTGCGGCGATCGGCGCGATCTCCGGCGAGGCCGGGTGGGGCGCGGTAATCGGCACCGGTGTCGGCGCGGCCGGCGGTTACCTCTACGATCGCAACCAGCGGCCGCGCTAGGTCGCCCTCAGTACCGCAGCACGCGTCCGAGCTGCAGAAATCCGGCGAACTGCCCGCCCTCGGCCACGCCGCCGTCGGAATAACCGGCGCCGAGGTATAGCGGACCGATGGGAGTGTCCACGCCGAAGAACAGGTTGCCGCCGTAGACCAGGTCGTCGAAGCCGACGTCGTCGCGATCCTGCCAGGCGTTGCCCGCTTCCAGACTTGCGCCGATGTAGGCCGGCATGAGCTGGAAGTCGTTGACGCGGCGCGCGTAGGTCAGGCGGGCGAGGCCCGAGTACTGGCCGCTCAAGGCGTTGCTGTCGAGGCCCGACAGCGAGAATGGTCCGCCGAGCCGGAACAGGTTCTGCAGGGGCGCGTCGCCGTCCAGCGTCCAGCCGAGGCGCAGCGAGGCGCTGAAGGTGTCGCGGTCGATGGAGGTGGAGGCGCTGATGCCGGCCTCGATCTGATCGAAGTCGCTGTCGGCGCCGAGGGCCTCGCGTGATCCGAGCCACCCGACCTTGGCGAATGTCCCTTCGCGCGGGAAATTGAGGTCGTCCAACGTGTCCACCGTGAACTGGACGAGGGCCTCGCCACCGTCGAAGTCGTAGTCGCTGAGCGTGGGGTCGCCGGTCCGCAGCTCGGCCTCGCCCGCGTAGCGCCGCAGGCCGGCCCGCAGCTCGCCCCAAGTTCCGAAGTTGTAGCCCCCCGCCACCGAACCACCCCAGCGGCGGACGCGGTACTCCGCGATGCGGTCGACGCCGTCGAAGACGTTGTAGTCGGTCGCCTGGGCGAACAGCGCCGGGACGACGAACCAGTGCGCCTGCTCGTCGAGCGGCTGGTAGAGCTCGATGCCGATCGCCGGATCGCCACCGATCTGCAATGCCGTGCGCAGCTCGCCGTTGAGCGCGTTGATGGCGGGACGGCGGAACTGCGCGCCGATGTTGAAGCTCGAGTCGCCGGAGTCGGCCTGCGACAGCTGCATGCCGAACTGGATGAAGTTCGGACCCCAGGACTTCTCGTTGGCCCTCACCACCACGCCGGTCCTGCCGCCTTCGTTGGCCACGGCGTAGCGCACGCTCTCGAAGTTGCCGAGGCCGTAGATGAGGCTGATGTCCCTGTCCATCGCCTTGCTGTCGAGCGGCTCGCCGACGCGCTGGGTGAGGCGCGATTCGATCGCGCCGTCGCTGATTTTCGAATTGTTCTCCACGCGCACGAACTCGATCACGGGCGGGCCGTCGCGCCGGCTGGCGCGGTCCGCCTGGTGTGCCGCGAAGCGGTCGGCAGGGACCGCGTGCCGGCGCAGCTGTGCCAGCCTGGCGTTCGCCGCGTCCTCCCCGATCGGGATGACGGTCCGGGCCTTGTCGAAGTTCGCCGCGCTGAACTCGCCGAGCTGCGGCTGCAGGAGGGTGTCGGTCTTCTTGAGCGAGGTGATCTGCGCCTCCGTGTTCCGTGCCGTCAGGATCCAGGTCAGCTGGTTCGTGATGCCGAAGACCGAGTTCAGCTCCTCGCGGGTCAGCGCCGGGCTGCCGACGTCGACCGCGATGACGATGTCCGCGCCCATCTGTCGCACCACGTCGATCGGCACGTTGTTGGCCACGCCGCCGTCGACCAGCAGCTTGCCGTCGATCTCCACCGGGGCGAAGAGCGCCGGCACCGACATGCTCGCGCGGATGGAGCGCGCGAGGTCGCCCTGAGACAGCACGACCGCCTGGCCTGTCATGATGTCGGTCGCGATGGCGCGGAAGGGGGTCGGCAGGTCGTCGAAGCGGTCGATGCGGTCCACGTGCAGCGTGCGGGCCTTGAGGATGAGATCGATCTTCTGGCCCTCGACCAGGCCGGCCGGGAACCTGACCTTCATGTCGTCGCCGAAGCCGAGGTCCCGCTTGACCAGGTAGCTCTCGTCGTCGCGCTTGCGCACGAACGGCCGGTCGGCCCGCGGCGACTTGTCCTGGAACGCGTCGGTCCAGTCGATGCTCTCGAGCACCTGCTCGATCTCGTCGGCCGAGAGGCCCGAGGCGTAGAGGCCGCCGACGATCGAGCCCATGCTGGTGCCGGTGACGTAGTCGATGGGGATTCGCTCGCGCTCGAGCACGCGCAGCACGCCGATGTGCGCCGCGCCGCGGGCGCCGCCGCCGCCGAGCACCAGCCCGATCTTTGGCCGACCCCTCGTTCCGCTGTCGGCCGCTTCGGCCGGCAGTCCGCCGAGTCCTGCAGCCAGGGCGAGGACGAACAGCCAGACCAAGCGGGCACGGTGGCGCAGGGGGGTCGCGGCAGGGGAAGGAGCGGTGGAGGTGAAGGGCATGGGCGGGTTTCCTGGCGTGGCTGGCTGCGATCGGCTGGTGCCGAAGGATAACAACTGCGGCCGGCTCCACGCGGACAGTTCGACCCCGTTGCGCAGGATGGTTGCGGCCGGCGCGCGATGCCCGGATGATGGCTGCACTTCATCTTTGGGAACCGACCTTGAAATACGGACATCGGGTTCTGCAGGCAGCGGTGGCGGGCGCCTTTCTGCTGCCGGCCGTCGGTAGCGCGGAAAGCGGCCGGGTCGTGAACCGCAGCACGGCGATCGTGCATTCCAGCGCGGATTTCTCGACCGACCACAGGGCGGCGCGGGCAAGCTTCCGCACCTTCGACTTCGACGGTTTCCTGCTCGGTGACGGGACCTGGCAGATCGTGAGCCGGGTCCCCCATGGCCGCCTGCTGTGTGCGACCTACGAGGTCGGCGCGCGGTTCGGCGTCGGCACCCCGGGCTGCACGGACGTGAAGTGGCTGTCCGATCTGAGCTTCGTGACGCAGCAGCGGCAGTGCAACCAGGCCACGGTCGTGCACAGCGGCGGCCAGACCGAGCCGCAGCTCGGCACGGCGCTGCCGAACATTTCCTGCGTCGAGCACGTGGTGCGCTGCACCGGGAACTGCAACTGAGCCTATCGGGGCCGGCGGCGCCGGCTCCCGCAGCACGGAGACCGAACGATGAAGCGACTGCTCCCGACCCTGACCCTCACCGCACTGTGTGCGTGGGTTCCCGCCGCCGCGGCGATGAACCTCATCCCCCTGCTGCAGGACACGCCCGCCCAGTTCTACACGGACGAGGATTACGCGCTGTTCGACGGCGCCCTGAAGCAGGCCCTCAACGAGCTCGGCCCGCAGGGCGCCGCGCAGTGGGAGAACCCGAGGACGGGGGCCGGCGGCACGGTCACGGTGCGCGAGCAGTTCGAGCAGGGCGGCGCGCCGTGCAAGCGGCTGCGCCTCGAGAGCCACGCCAGGAAGAGCAAGGGCGACACCACGATGACCTTCTGCCGCCAGGCCGACGGCCGTTGGGTGCTGCCGCCGTCCTGATCGGAACGGCGCGGCGCGGGGCGTCGTGCTGCCGCCTCAGCCGCGCATCGCGTCGAAGAACTCGTTGTTGGTCTTGGTCTGCTTGAGCTTTTCGTAGAGGAACTCCATCGCGGCGAGCTCGTCCATGGGATGGAGGATCTTGCGCAGGATCCACATCTTCTGCAGCTCGTCGGGACGCATCAGCAGCTCCTCGCGGCGGGTGCCCGAGCGGTTGATGTTGATCGAGGGGAAGATCCGCTTCTCGGCGATGCGCCGGTCGAGGTGGATCTCCATGTTGCCGGTGCCCTTGAACTCCTCGTAGATCACGTCGTCCATGCGCGAGCCCGTGTCGATCAGGGCGGTCGCGATGATCGTGAGCGAGCCGCCCTCCTCGATGTTGCGCGCCGCGCCGAAGAATCGCTTGGGCTTCTGCAGGGCGTTGGCGTCCACGCCGCCGGTCAGCACCTTGCCCGAGGAAGGCACCACGGTGTTGTAGGCGCGCGCGAGGCGGGTGATGGAGTCGAGCAGGATCACCACGTCGCGCTTGTGCTCGACCAGTCGCTTGGCCTTCTCGATCACCATCTCGGCGACCTGCACGTGCCGCACGGCCGGCTCGTCGAAGGTGGAGGCGATGACCTCGCCCCGCACCGAGCGCGACATCTCGGTCACCTCCTCGGGCCGCTCGTCGATCAGCAGCACGATCAGATAGCACTCGGGATGGTTGTGCGCAATCGAGTGCGCGACGTTCTGCAGCATCATCGTCTTGCCGGCCTTGGGCGGCGAGACGATCAGCCCGCGCTGGCCCTTGCCGATCGGCGAGCACAGGTCGATGGTGCGGGCGGTGATGTCCTCGGTCGAGCCGTTGCCCACCTCGAGCTTCAGGCGCTGGGTCGGGAACAGCGGCGTGAAGTTTTCGAACAGGACCTTGTTCTTCGCGTTCTCCGGCCGGTCGTAGTTGATGTGGTCGACCTTGAGCAGCGCGAAGTAGCGCTCGCCCTCCTTCGGCGGCCGGATCTTGCCCGCGATGGTGTCGCCGGTGCGCAGGTTGAAGCGCCGGATCTGGCTGGGCGAGACGTAGATGTCGTCCGGCCCCGCGAGGTAGGAACTGTCGTTCGAGCGCAGGAAGCCGAAGCCGTCCTGCAGGATCTCCAGCACGCCGTCGCCAAAGATGTCCTCGCCCTTTTTCGCGTGGGCCTTGAGGATGGAGAAGATGACGTCCTGCTTGCGCGAGCGCGCCATGCCTTCGATGTCCATGGACGTGGCGAGGTCCACGAGGTTGGACACGGGCATCTTCTTGAGTTCGGTGAGATTCATGGCGTCGGGCTGGGGCTCAGGAGGGAAGGGTCCCGCGCGCTCGCGGGGCGCGGGCCGGGGCGGCGCCCGGCCGGCGCAGGGGGCTTGCTCAGAGATTGCTGTCGATGAAGGCGACGAGCTGCGACTTGGACAGGGCGCCCACTTTGGTCGCCTCGACCTCGCCGTTCTTGAACAGCAGCAGCGTCGGGATGCCGCGGATGCCGAACTTGGGCGGCGTCTGCGCGTTCTGGTCGATGTTGAGCTTGGCGACCTTCAGGCGGCCCTGGTAGCCGCCCGCGATCTCGTCCAGCAGGGGGGCGATCATCTTGCAGGGGCCGCACCAGTCGGCCCAGAAATCGACGAGGACTGGCGTCGGCGACTTGAGGACGTCGGCCTCGAAGCTGTCGTCCGTGACATGAACGATCATGGCGCTCACAGGATGGTCTCCGGTGTTCGATGGTGTCGGGAAGGATGGGGCCGGGGCGATGCGGGAACGCATCGAAAATAGCGGGTAACGGGGTGCCTGCGGATGGCGCAGGACGGGCGAGCCCGGCGCAACGAGCGCCATTTGAGCCTATCGGCGCAGCGCTTGCAAGCCCGCGCCGGCCGATTTCCAGTATCCTAGCCCGCCATGACCGGAACCCATCTCACCGACACCCGCTTCGACAGCTTCGGCTTCTCCGACGTCATCCTCCGCGGCATTCGCGACGCCGGCTTCGAGTACTGCACCCCCATCCAGGCCCAGACCCTGCCGATCGCGCTGGCGGGAAAGGACGTCGCCGGCCAGGCCCAGACGGGCACGGGCAAGACGGCCGCCTTCCTGCTCGCGGTCCTCCAGCACCTCGAACTGCATCCGCCGGCGCCGGACCGCAAGCCGACGCATGCCCGGGCCCTGATCGTTGCGCCGACGCGCGAGCTCGCGGTGCAGATCCACAAGGACGCGCTGGCGCTCGCGGCCCACACCGGCCATCGGGTCGCCGTGGTGTTCGGCGGGACCGGCTACGAGCAGCAGCGGCGCGACCTGGAGGCCGGCGTCGACATCCTGATCGGCACGCCCGGGCGGCTGATCGACTACCTCAAGCAGCACGTGTTCGACCTGCGCGCCGTGCAGGCGGTCGTGCTGGACGAGGCGGACCGGATGTTCGACCTCGGCTTCATCAAGGACATCCGCTTCCTGCTGCGGCGCTGCCCCAAGCCCGAGAAGCGGCTCGGCATGCTGTTCTCGGCGACGCTGTCCTACCGGGTCACCGAGCTCGCCTACGAGCACATGAACCACCCGCAGATGATCCGCATCGAGCCGGAGCAGGTGACGGCCGAGCGCGTGCGCGAGGTCGGGTACATGACGGCGAACGAGGAGAAGATCCCGCTGCTGATCGGCCTGCTCAAGCACAAGGCGCCCTCCCGCACGATCGTGTTCGTGAACACCAAGCGCGCGGCCGACCGCGTGTGGGGCTACCTCGAGGGCAACGGCTTCCACGCCGCAATCCTGTCGGGCGACGTGCCGCAGAACAAGCGCCTGGCGCTGCTGAAGCGCTTCCAGACCGGCGAGCTGGCCGTGCTGGTCGCGACCGACGTCGCGGCCCGCGGCCTGCACATCCCCGACGTGTCGCACGTCATCAACTTCGACCTGCCCGAGGACCGCGAGGACTACGTCCACCGCATCGGCCGCACGGCGCGCGCCGGCGCCTCGGGCGATGCGATCAGCTTCGCGTGCGAGACGCACGCCTTTTCGCTGCCCGAGATCGAGGCCTTCATCGGCCACCGCATCCCGATGGAACGGGTTCCCGAAGAACTGCTGGTCCACGTCGACCGCAAGAGCCGGGTGCACCGCGACGACGAGCCGATCCCAGGTCGGGACCGGCGCGGCCGCGGCGGCGACCGCGACCGCCGGGGCGGCCGCGGGGAGCGCCGGGGAGAGCGCCACGCCGAGGGGGGGCGATCGCGCCGCCGCGAGGGGATGGCCGCCGGCGATGCCCCGGCCGCGTCGCCGTCACCGCCGGCTCCGGTCGCGCCGGCCGACGCCGGGGCCAGCGAACCGAAGCCGCGCCGGAGGCGCCGGCGGTCCGGCGGCCGTTCGAGCGCACCTGCAGGCGATGCCCCGACCGAGTCCTGAGCCCGCGCGCGCGGTCGAGGGCAAGTGCGCCCGCTGTGCCGGGTCCACCTGCTGCACCTATGCCACCCAGAAGATCCCCGCGCCGCGGTCGAAGGCCGACTTCGACCACCTGCTCTGGCAGGTCGCGCACGGCGGGGTCGAGGTCTTCCAGGACGACGACGGCTGGCACCTGCTGATCCCGGGGCGCTGCGAGCACCTCCGGCCGGGCGGGGGGTGCGGCATCTACGCCACGCGACCCCAGGTCTGCCGCGACTACGCCAACGACTGGTGCGAGCTGGACGAGCCGGCGGCGCGCCACTTCCGGCGCCACTTCCGCGACTACGCCGCGCTGCTCGCCTACTGCCGCACCCGCTTCCGCCGCTGGCCGTGAACAAAATTGCCGCTGTGCAGCATACAAGCGGCTTATGGCGGCAGCGTTATTTGCGATTTTCACCCAGATCAAGCGTCCGCTAGCATCCGCCTGCCACAATCGCCCGGCGCTCGATCGGGCGTCCCGCAAGACCAATATCCTGGGAGGGAGAAGCAATGTCAGTGAGTCTGTTGTTTGCGCTCGCCTGCGCGATCGGTGCGATCGCGTACGGCGTCATCTCGATCCAATGGATCATGGCCAAGCCCACCGGCAACGACCGCATGCGCGAGATCGCGGCGGCCGTGGAGCAGGGCGCCAGGGCCTACCTGAAGCGGCAATACATGACGATCGGCTTCGTCGGCATCGTCCTCTTCCTCCTGATCGGCTTCTCGCCGATCGGCTGGCCCACCGCCGTCGGCTTCGCCATCGGCGCCATCCTGTCGGGCGCGGCGGGCTTCATCGGCATGAACGTGTCGGTGCGCTCGAACATCCGCACCGCGCAGGCGGCGAGCGAGGGCCTCAACGCCGCGCTGCAGATCGCCTTTCGCGGCGGCGCCATCACCGGCCTGCTGGTGGTCGGCCTCGGCCTGCTCGGCGTTGCCGGCTACTACGGCGCGCTCACCCTGATGGGCGTCGATGCGAAGCACGCCCTGCACGCGCTCGTCGGCCTCGGCTTCGGCGGCTCGCTGATCTCGATCTTCGCCCGACTGGGGGGCGGCATCTTCACCAAGGGCGCCGACGTCGGCGCGGACCTGGTGGGCAAGGTCGAGGCCGGCATCCCCGAAGACGACCCGCGCAACCCGGCCGTCATCGCGGACAACGTGGGCGACAACGTCGGCGACTGCGCCGGCATGGCCGCCGACCTGTTCGAGACCTACGCGGTCACGATCATCGCCACCATGCTGCTCGGCGGCCTGATGGTCGCGGGGGCGGGCGCCGCCAACGCGATCCTGTACCCGCTGGTGCTCGGCGGCGTCTCCATCATCGCCTCGATCGTCGGCACCTACTTCGTCAAGGCCCAGCCCGGCAAGAAGATCATGAGCGCGCTCTACCGCGGCCTCATCGTCTCGGGCGTCATCGCCATCGTCGCCTTCTACCCGGTCACGCTGCTGATGATGGGCGACGGCGTCACCGTCGGCGGCCAGATGGTGTCCTCGATGAACCTCTACCTCGCGGCGCTGATCGGCCTTGCGCTGACGGCGGCGATGGTGGTCATCACCGAGTACTACACCGCCACCGAGTTCTCGCCGGTGCGGCACATCGCGGCGGCCTCGACCACCGGGCACGGCACCAACATCATCGCCGGCCTCGGCGTGTCGATGAAGGCGACCGCGGCGCCCGTGCTGGCGGTGTGCGCCGCGATCTGGGGCGCCTACGAACTGGGCGGCCTGTACGGCATCGCGATCGCCGCGACCTCCATGCTGTCGATGACCGGCATCATCGTGGCGCTCGACGCCTACGGCCCGATCACCGACAACGCGGGCGGCATCGCCGAGATGGCCGAGCTGCCGAAGGAGATCCGCAACATCACCGACCCGCTCGACGCGGTGGGCAACACCACCAAGGCGGTCACCAAGGGCTACGCGATCGGCTCGGCCGGTCTCGCCGCGCTGGTGCTGTTCGCCGACTACACGCACGCCCTCGAGGCGCAGGGCATCAAGGCGATGTTCGACCTGTCCGACCACATGGTCATCATCGGGCTGTTCATCGGCGGCCTGGTGCCTTACCTGTTCGGCGCGATGGGCATGGAGGCGGTGGGCCGCGCGGCGGGCTCGGTGGTGATCGAGGTGCGCCGGCAGTTCAAGGAGATCCCCGGCATCATGGAGGGCACGGCGAAGCCCGACTACTCCAAGGCGGTGGACATGCTCACCAAGGCCGCCATCAAGGAGATGATCGTGCCCTCGCTGCTGCCGGTGCTCGTGCCGGTCGTGGTCGGCCTCGCGCTCGGCCCGAAGGCGCTGGGCGGCGTGCTGCTCGGCACCATCATCACCGGCATCTTCGTCGCCATCTCGATGACGACGGGCGGCGGCGCCTGGGACAACGCCAAGAAGTACATCGAGGAAGGCAACCACGGCGGCAAGGGTTCCGAGGCCCACAAGGCGGCAGTCACGGGCGACACCGTCGGCGACCCCTACAAGGACACGGCCGGCCCGGCCGTGAACCCGCTCATCAAGATCATCAACATCGTGGCGCTGCTCATCGTCCCGCTGCTGCACTGACGGGACGGCCCCGGCGCGCCGGGGCAGGGCAATGAAGTGACGAACGGGGCCTGGGGGCCCCGTTCGTCTTTCCCGGCCCGCCTCTTCACCATCCAGGAGGCTTCCGCGCCGCCCCCCCGGAAAGCCGCGGGGCGCGACCGCGTCAACCCTGAGTCGCCCGCCAGGCAGCGACCCTGAAGACGCGGGCCCGGCCGTGGCAAGATCGGCCAGGCCTGCACGCGGCAGGCTGGACGTTATCTGCGGACGGGGCCGTGCCGAGCGGTCATCCGCGCGCAACACAGCGCTGATACTTTCCGCGGCCGGCGTTGCGCTACCCAAGGACTGCGGATGATTCCCGGCGATACCCCGCGCGTCATCGACCAGGGCGATGGCGACGAGCCTCTGAGCAACCCCTGCGGCCATCCCGGATTCGACGCCGTCCTCGCGGCACGGTTGAGCCGTCGCGCGGTGCTCAAGGGCGGTCTCGGCGCCTCCCTGGCCACGCTGTTCGCGCCGGCCTTCGCTGCCACCGCCACCGCCACTGCCACAGAGGCAGCGGGCAGCGCAGGGGCCCGCGCCACGCTGCTCGGCTTCGTCCCGGTGGCCGCAAGCGCCGCCGACCTGGTGACGGTGCCTCAGGGCTACCGCGTGCAGGTGCTGGCCCCGTGGGGCACGCCGCTGTCCGGCGTGGAGTCTGCGTTCGATCCGCTCGAGGCGAGCGGCGCCGACCAGGCGGCGCAGGTCGGCAGCCATCACGACGGCATGCATTTCTTCCCGATCGAGGGCAAGGATCCATACCAGGGCAGTTCCACGGATGGCTTGCTGGTGATGAACCACGAATACGTGGAGCCGCGCTTCATGCATGCCTCTGCCGTCGGCCAGGCGCTGACGCGCAGCGCCGTCCCGCTGGATGGGACCGGCAGGCGCGCCGCCGACGAGGTGCTCAAGGAGCTCAACGGTCACGGCGTCAGCGTGCTGCGCATCCGGCGCGAGGCCGACGGCTCCTGGCGGTTGGTGGCCGATCCGCGCAACCGCCGCATCACCGGCCTCACGCCGATGGCCTTTGCCGGCCCCGTGCGCGGCGACGACAAGGTCAAGACCCGGTACAGCCCCGACGGCACGATGACGCGCGGCACGCTCAACAACTGCGCGCATGGCGTCACCCCCTGGAACACCTATCTGACCTGCGAGGAGAACTGGGCAGGCTACTTCGTCAATCGTGGCGAGCAGCCGCGCGAGCACGCGCGCTACGGCGTCGCCGCCAAGACCGGACGCTACGCCTGGGACAAGGCCGACAGCGGCGAGGACGCGTTCATTCGCTTCGACGCCGAGGCGAGGGGCGCCGATGCCAGCCAGGATTACCGCAACGAGCCCAACGGCTTCGGCTGGGTGGTGGAGATCGATCCCTTCGATCCCGCCAGCGTGCCGGTCAAGCGCACCCATCTCGGCCGCTTCGCGCACGAGGGCGTGGTGTTCCACCCGGCGGTGGAGGGCAAGCCGGTGGTGTGCTACTCGGGCGACGACGCGCGCAACGAGTACCTCTACAAGTTCGTCAGCGCCAAGCCCTACCACAAGGCCAGCGCCAGCGGCGCGCTGCTCGACGAGGGCACCCTGTACGTCGCTCGCTTCGACGCCGACGGCACGGGCGAATGGCTGCCGCTGAAGTGGGGCCACGGCCCGCTGGTCCCGCAGCCGGTCAACCAGGGCGAGGAGCCGGGCTGCGACTGCTTCATGAGTCAGGCCGACGTGCTGCTCAATACCCGCCTGGCCGCCGACAAGCTGGGCGCGACCCGGATGGACCGCCCGGAATGGGGCGCCATCGACCCGAAGACCGGCCTGGTCTATTTCACCCTGACCAACAACACCAGCCGCAAGGCCGAGGACGCCGCCAATCCGCGCGCCAACAACCGCTGGGGTCACATCATCCGCTGGCGCGAGGCGGGCGGCGATCCGGCCGCGACGCGCTTCGAGTGGGACATCTTCCTGCTCGCCGGCCCAAGCGAGGATTCGCGCTTCGCCGGCAGGCCGCTCGCCGCCGAGCAGATCTTCAACAGCCCGGACGGACTCTGGTTTGACCCGGACGGCCGCCTGTGGATCCAGACCGACATCAGCGAGAGCGTGATGAACAGCGGGGAACACGCGCAATTCGGCAACAACCAGATGCTCGCCGCCGACCCGGCGCGCGGCGATCTGCGCCGCTTCCTGGTGGGGCCGCTGGGCCAGGAGATCACCGGCGTGATCACCACGCCAGACCGGCGCACGATGTTCGTCAACATCCAGCATCCGGGGGCCACCACCTCCCCCGCCGACTTTGCCGCCGGCAAGCTCACCGGCACCTGGCCCAACCTGGGCCGCTACCCGCGTTCGGCGACGGTGGTCATCACGCGCGATGACGGCGGCGTCATCGGCACCTGAGGTGGGACGGACGCGGGTCGAACTGCCCCGGCCTTCCCTGCGCGCTGGCAGTCACGGCATGCAGTCCGCCACGCCGGCGAACACCCGCAGCGCCAGCGGCGGGTGCGGCGGCGCCTTGGCGGGCACGCCGAGGTCGAGTATCAGCAACCAGGCGGCGGAAACGGTCTTCGGCTTGTGCCGCGGTGTCGTATCGGGTCGTCTGCTGTTCATTGGCTCTCTCCGGCTGTGCTCGGGGCAGCCACGTGCCTGTAGCTGCCCCGTCGCAAGTCACTTCAGGTCGAAGCGGTCGAGGTGCATCACCTTGCTCCATGCCGCCACGAAGTCGCGCACGAATCTTTCTTTCGCGTCGTCCTGCGCATAGACCTCGGCCAGCGCCCGCAGCTGAGAGTTCGAGCCGAAGACCAGGTCGACGCGCGTGGCCGTCCACCTGACCGCGCCGGTCTTGCGGTCGCGGCCCTCGAACAGGTCGGCGTCCGCGTCCACCGGCTGCCACTCCGTGCCCATGTCGACCAGGTTCACGAAGAAGTCGTTCGTCAGCGCCCCCGGCCGCTGCGTGAAGACGCCGTGAGCCGTCTGGCCGACATTGGCATTCAACACCCGCATCCCGCCGACGAGCACCGTCATCTCGGGCGCGGTCAGCGTGAGCAGCTGCGCCTTGTCGAGCAGCAGCTCCTCGGCCGGCACGGTGTACTTCGTCTTCTGGTAGTTGCGGAACCCGTCCGCGACGGGCTCGAGCACCGCGAAGGACTCGACGTCGGTCTGCGCCTGCGACGCATCGGTGCGGCCCGGCGAGAACGGCACCTCGATCGCGTGCCCTGCCGCCTTCGCGGCCTGCTCCACGGCGGCACAGCCGCCCAGAACGATCAGGTCGGCCAGCGAGACCTTCTTGCCGCCGGCTGCCTGGGCGTTGAAGTCACGCTGGATGCCTTCCAGCGCGGCCAGCACCTTGGCGAGCTGCGCGGGCTGGTTCGCCGTCCAATCCTTCTGCGGCGCGAGGCGGATACGCGCGCCGTTGGCCCCGCCGCGCTTGTCCGAGCCGCGGAAGGTGGAGGCCGAGGCCCAGGCGGTCGACACGAGCTCGGGCACGGTCAGGCCGGAAGCCAGCACCCTGGCCTTCAGCTCGGCGGCATCCCGCGGGTCGATCTGCGGGTGGTCGGCCGCCGGCACGGGGTCCTGCCAGAGCAGCACCTCGGCGGGCACTTCCGGGCCGAGATAGCGCGAGCGCGGACCCACGTCGCGATGCGTGAGCTTGAACCAGGCGCGGGCGAAGGCGTCGGCGAAGGCCGCGGGATCCTTGTGGAAGCGTCGCGCGATCGGCTCGTAGATCGGGTCGAAGCGCAGCGACAGGTCCGCCGTCGTCATCATCGGCGCATGCTTCTTCGACGGGTCGTGCGCGTCGGGGATCATGTGCTCGTCGCGCACGTCCTTGGCCCGCCACTGCCAGGCGCCGGCGGGGCTCTTCACCAGCTCCCACTCGTAGCCGAACAGCGTGTCGAAATAGCCCATGTCCCACTGCGTCGGGTTCGGCTTCCAAGCCCCCTCGATGCCGCTGGTGGTCGTGTACACGCCCTTGCCGTTGCCAAAGGCGTTCTTCCAGCCCAGGCCCATCGCCTCGAGCGGAGCGCCTTCCGGCTCGGGACCCACCAGCTTAGGGTCGCCGGCACCGTGCGCCTTGCCGAAAGTGTGGCCGCCCGCGACCAGCGCCACGGTCTCCTCGTCGTTCATCGCCATGCGCGCAAAGGTCTCGCGCACGTCGCGGCCCGAGGCGACCGGATCGGGGTTGCCGTTCGGCCCCTCGGGGTTCACGTAGATCAGGCCCATCTGCACGGCCGCCAGCGGGCTCTCGAGCTCACGGCCGCCGCTGTAGCGCCTGTCGCCAAGCCATTCGGTCTCCTTGCCCCAATAGATGTCCTCTTCCGGCGCATAGATGTCCTCGCGCCCGCCGGCGAAGCCGAAGGTCTTGAACCCCATCGATTCGAGGGCGCAATTGCCGGCGAGGATGATGAGGTCGGCCCAGGAGATTCGGTTGCCGTACTTCTGCTTTATCGGCCAGAGCAGGCGACGGGCCTTGTCGAGGTTGCCGTTGTCGGGCCAACTGTTGACCGGCGCGAAACGCTGGTTGCCGTGACCGGCGCCGCCGCGACCGTCGGCGATCCGGTAGGTGCCCGCGCTGTGCCAGGCCATGCGGATGAACAGGCCGCCGTAGTGGCCCCAGTCAGCGGGCCACCAGTCCTGCGAATCCGTCATCAGCGCAACCAGGTCCTTCTTCACTGCCGCCAGGTCGAGTTTTGCGAACTCGTCGGCGTAGTTGAAGTCCTTGCCGAGGGGGCTCGACTCGGGGGTGTGCTGGTGGAGGATCTTCAGGTTCAGCTGATTCGGCCACCAGTCGCTGTTCGACTGGGCGCCGGCGGTGGCGCGGGCGCCAACGTGGAAGGGGCACTTGCTATCGCTGTTCATGGTTGTCTCGTCCTCGGATTGCACTATCGGGTTTCAGGTTTGTCTGACGAGAACATAGGTCGCGTGCCCGCATACCGGAAATTGCTTGTTGGCATGGGGGCGATTGGTCATGCCTATCGGCGTTTCGCGCCGTCGGTTGCCGTGCGTCGGCCCGCATCGGCTGTGGGTCGGTTCAGTCCGGGGGATGCTGGCTTGCGGTCGGCGTGAACACCGACCCGCGAGATCATGGTCGTCAGCCGGTTGATCGGCTGAGGGATGGGTATCGCCTTGTTGCGGTCAAACGCCTGGCCAGCCGGCGCGTTCCTCAAGACCCCGACCGGCGACCAGCCGCAGTTCCTGCGGTCTATCCTGCCGCCATCGACGGAAAAGACGCCGCCGAAGCCGTTCGGCTGATCGACAGCGCCTTTTCGGAACGCAATCGAAAAGCCCGGCCTCGGCCGGGCTTTTCCTCATGAAGCGGGCCGGTTATCTCGCCGTCAGTCGGCGACATCGCCCGCCGCCTTTGCCTTGGCGCCCTCGATCGACTGCAGCACCAGGTATTTCTCGCCGAAACGCTTCAGCTTGTCGAGCTCGGAGTCGTAACCGTCGTAGTGCCGTTCCTCGTCGGCGATGACGCTCTCGAACAACTGCTTCGAGATGGCATCCGCGGCGGCGCCGCACTCCATCGCCCAGCGGTTGTAGTCGTCGATGCTCTGCTGCTCCATCGCGGCCGCAGCGTCCAGCATTTCGGCCACGTCGTGAATCCGCTTCACTTCGGCCGATGCGTTCATTCCCACGTCGCCCTTGAGGAAGAGGATCCGCTCGGCGAAACGCTCGACGTGCATCATCTCTTCGATGGCGGTCTTCTTGAAAAGCGATGCCAGCAGGTCGTATCCCTGGTCGTCGCAGTGGAAATGGAAGTACATGTACTGGTGGATCGCTGAGAGCTCGTCGGCGACGGCCTTGTTGAGCAGCTCGATGCTCTTTTCCCGCATTGCGGTTTCTCCAAGTTGTGGCTTGCGGTGACAGTCTAGCGCGCCGGGGCGTGCATCAGCCTTTCCTCGGACAGTCCTTGCAGGGTTTGCCCTTCTTGTATTTCTTGCAGCACTGTTCCTTCTTCTTGCCCATCGTGCCGCAACGCTCATGCCGCTGCGGCTGTGTTCGCGGCAGCGAGCTGCTCGAGCTCCTTATCCATCAGGTAAAGCCCCTCGCCGCCATCGCCGACGAGCCGGAGGCGGCCGAGGATGTCGTTCACCACCGCTTCTTCCTCGATCTGCTCGGTAACGAACCAGTGCAGGAAGATTTCGCTGGCGTGGTCGCGGTGCTCGCGGGCAACGTCAACGAGGCGGTGGATGCTCCGGGTGACCTGCCGCTCGTGGGTCAGCGTCTGTTCGAAGGCATCGATGACGCCGCTGAATTCGCTGCGTGGGGCGGCGATCTGCCCGAGTGTCACGGGCGCGTCCTGGCCGACGAGGTATCGGTAGAACTTCATGGCGTGCACGAGCTCTTCCTCGTGCTTCGCCATGAACCACTTGGCGACTCCGCGCAGTCCCCGCGACTCGCTGTACGCCGACAGCGCCAGATAGAAGTAGGAGGAGTAGAACTCCCTGTTGAGCTGTTCATTGAAGGCTTCTGAAACCCCAGGGGGAATCATGGTGACGCACTCCTCGAGAAGCCGGGCGGTTTGCGACCAGGGTCTTATACCGCACCGCAAGTTTGGCTGGAAACGGCGACCGTCATCGTGCGCCTGACGCGAGCGCATTGCTCGGGTCCCGTGCGTACGCGCATTCGACCGGACGACCAAGACCCGCTGCGCGCAGATACCCCTCCAGGCCCAGGTGGAGAAAACCTGGGTTGCACCAGATACCAGGCGGCATGAAAGCCCTCTCGCTCGGCGCGTGGCCCCCCCGCATCAGCGTGCTGCGTACAGGTGGTTGTCCCACCGGTGTGCGCGACTCTCCGGCCCGGCCATCGGCAATCCCTCTGACTGCGTTGCACGCCAGCGCAGGAGGTCGCCGTTGCCGCTGCTGAGATGGAACTCGCCCGCGACGGCGCCGGGGGCGAGACCGCAGCCGTCTGGCACCGGTGCGACGCCGGCGAGCGCGCCTGCCGCGGTCCAGAAGGTCACGCAGTTCCCGCGCGGCGCGGAGACCGCAAACCACTCGCCCGTGGCATCCCAGCAGGCACTGCCGGCGTAGTTGCGCAGGGTCGATTGCAGCGCGGCCGGCGCGGACAGCAGCGTCAGCCCGTCCTGGCTGCGGTGGAGCGCCACGATCGGCGGATGCCGGTCGACCGCCCCCTCGAACTGCATCGCGATGCAGACGGTGTCGTCAGGGGCCACGTCGATGTGCCGGATGCTGAGCTGTCGCAGGTCCGGCGGTGGCCGGACGTCGCCGAGCCACCGACCGTCGGTCGCATCGACGAAGGCCAGGCTCGAGTCCATCTCGCCGAGGTTGAGCTTGCTGCGCCCGGCGTCGGGGTGCGTGCGGATGCCGCCGTTCGCCACCACGAGGGTGCGGCCGTCGCGCCGGAAGCATATCTCGTGTGGATCGATGCCATGACTCGGCAGCTCACCGAGGCGCTGGTAGCCATCGGCGGCGTCGTACACGCCGATCACGCCGCGCCCGTTCGCGTAGTCGTTCTCTGTCACGTACAGCAGGCGGCCCGCCGGATCGAAGACGCCGTGGCCGCAGTAGTGGCGGTCCTCCGGACTTTCGAGGCGGTGCAACGGGGTGCCGTGCGCGAGGTCGATGACGTACAGGAAGGTTCCTGGACGGCGCGCGAAGACCGCGCACTGCGTGCCGCCGGGTTGGATGGCGACGCCGTGGCCGCGCGCGGGCAGGGGGAGGTCGAAGCGCACGCCCCCGTCGGCATCGAGCGCCGTGAGCAGGTGTCGTCCGTTCGCCGTCGAGCGGCAGGCGACGAGTCCCCGCTCGCGTTCGCCTGCCGGCACGCGCAACGGGCCGAGGAACGATGCCGCCGCGGCCATCCGCAGGAAGCGCCGCCGGTCGGGCCTCACCTCAGTCACCGTCCAGGCTGTTGAAGCCGAGCGTGACGCCGAGGGCCTCGGGCATGGCCGTGGCGGCCAGGACCGCGAGCTCGGCGACGACGTCCCGCGCCGCCTCGAGACGCGCCCGCCCGGCCGGCTGGCTCACGGCGTCCTCCAGTGGCATCCCGACCGCGTCCAGGGCGGCGAGCGCCCGGGCGAACGCGTCGGCAACGCGCCCGCGCAGCGCGTCATCGCCGAGCCGCGATGCGAAGGCCACCCGGTGGAGGGCTTCGCACGCCGCCAGATTGAGCCGGACGTTGCGCAGCGATCGGGCGCTGCGCCAGGACTCAGCCCGCTTCGGCTGCGCCTCGGCCGCGGACGCGCCGAGCGGCAGTGCGAGTTTCTGCTCGAGCACGGCCTGCAGCGCGGTGTGGAGGTCGCCGAGTAGCCGCGCGTCGGCGGCCAGCGCGCCCTCGAACACCAGGTTGCCTGCCGCCGCCGTCACGAGCTGATCGCGATAGGGGTGCTCGCCGCGCAGCCACTCCTCGACGATGTCGCCCGCCATCTGCGCGAGATTGCGGGTGATGGCCTGGAGCACCGCGCAACGGTACCGGCCGGACTCGCTGTCTGCGAACCGGGCGGGTTCCGCCTCGGGCTCGAACAGCAGGCGCTCGAGGGCGCTGAAGCCCTGCACCGCGATGCTGGTTCGCGCGAAGGGGTCGGGCGCGAGCGCGGTGGTGTCGCGCTTCTCGAGCAACTGCGCGAGGTGCTTCCCCACGGCGCCGCGCTTGTCCGGCCAGAGCGCGAAGCGATACCGCCGCTGCTGGAACTCGACTGGGCCGAAGCGGACGTGCTCGATGGCCTGCCAGTAATCCAGTGCGGCATGGAAACCCTGCCGCAGCGCGTGCAGCGGCTCCGCTGCCGGTGCCTGGCAGAAGGCGACGGCCTCGCGTTGCAGTGCGGAGGTGTGGTCGGCGAGCGCGCGGTACGCGGGCAGGATGTGCTCGTCCGCGACCCGCAGATAGGGAGCCTCTTGCGCGGCCTGAGCGGCACCGGCCAGCAGCAGGACGGCGAGGCCGTGACCGATTCGTTGGGCGAGGGACATCACGAGACGCCGCTCACAGCGATTCGACGAAGCGCAGCAGCTGTTCGCGCTCGGCCTTCGACAGGCGGGTGACGGCGTCCCGCTGGGCCTGCGCCTCGCCGCCGTGCCAGAGGATCGCCTCGAGCAGGCCGCGGGCGCGACCGTCGTGCAGGTAGTGGCCGTGGCCGTTCACGACCGGCGTGAGGCCGATGCCCCACAGGGGCGCGGTGCGCCACTCGCGGCCGTCTGCCGCGGCCTCGGGACGGTGATCGGCGAGACCCTCGCCCATGTCGTGCAGCAGCAGGTCCGTGTAGGGCCAGATCCGTTGTCCGGACTGCTCGGGGCCGATCGAATCGGTCCGCGTGACGAAGTGCGGCGTGTGGCATCCGGCGCAGCCGATCGCGTGGAACAGCCGCTTGCCGGCGAGCACGTCCGGGTGCGCGGGGTCGCGCCGGGCCGGCACGGCGAGGTTGCGCGAGTAGAAGGCGACGAGATCGGTCACGTCCTGGCCGGCCTCGAGATGGCCGTGCTGCACGCTGTTGCCGTTCGGCGCCTCGCGACACGCGGTCTGCCGCGCCGTGCACTCGCCGGCGCCGTCCGGATGGAAGGGCACGGAAATGCCGATGTCGCCGGCGAATGCGCCTTGCGACTGCTCGTCCACGCTCGATGCGCCCGCCTTCCAGCCGAAGCGCCCCAGGGTCACGCGGCCCTCGGCGTCGCTCCACACGCGGT
>Ga0209594_1000454_pt1 | contig 25015 bp, 25 predicted proteins | sample AshMeaCrysSpring_FD_184126 | JGI IMG/M metagenome (GOLD analysis project Ga0209594, IMG submission 184126) | Groundwater microbial communities from Big Spring, Nevada to study Microbial Dark Matter (Phase II) - Ash Meadows Crystal Spring... | ecosystem: Environmental > Aquatic > Deep subsurface... | reverse complement strand
GGTCCCGATCGAGAACTCGAGCGAGGGCACGGTCAACAACACGCTCGACATGTTCCTCACCTCGCCGCTCGGCATCTGCAGCGAGGTGGAACTGCGCATCCACCAGAACCTCATGGGGCGGATGACGTCGCTCGCGGACGTCGAGCGCGTTTGCGCCCACCCGCAGGCTCTGGCGCAGTGCCGCGGCTGGCTCGCCGAGAACCTGCCGGGCGTTGAGCGGGTGCCGGTGTCGAGCAACGCCGAGGGCGCGCGCCGGGCGCGGGACGAGGAGGGGAGCGCTGCGATCGCGGGCTCCGTCGCCGCTGAGCTCTACGGGCTCAACATGCTCGTCCCGGAGATCGAGGACCACGCGGACAACACGACGCGCTTCCTCGTGATCGGCCGCAAGGCGTTCCCGGCGAGCGGCGAGGACAAGACCACGCTGCTCGTCTCGGCGGCGCACACGGACGCACCAGGGGCGCTCTTCCGTTTGCTCGAGCCGTTCTCGCGGCACCAGATCAGCATGACGCGCATCGAGTCGCGGCCCTCGCGGCGCCGCAAGTGGGACTACGTGTTCTTCATCGATCTCGAGGGACACGCCACGCAGGAGCCGCTCGCCACGGCGCTGGCCGAGATCAAGGGTCGGGCGTCGCTCTGCCGGGTGCTCGGCTCCTACCCGAAGGCCGTGCTCTGACATGACCCGCTTCGTCGTCGCGCCCGCGCCAGGCATCGCAGGCAGCGTGACGGTGCCGGGCGACAAGTCGATCTCGCACCGGGCACTCATGTTCGGCGCGATCGCCTCGGGCACGACGCGTGTGACGGGCTTCCTCGAGGGCGAGGACTGCCTCGCCACGCTCGCGGCGGTCTCGAGCCTTGGCGTGCGCGTTTCGCGACCGGGTCCGGGCGAAGTCATGGTCGAGGGCGTCGGGCTCGACGGCTTCGCCGCGCCGCAGGGCCCGCTCGACATGGGCAACGCGGGCACGGCGATGCGCCTCTTCATGGGGCTCCTGAGCTCGCAGCCGTTCGACTCCGTCCTCGTGGGCGACGAGTCCCTGATGCGGCGCCCCATGGAGCGTGTGGCGAGGCCCCTGCGCGAGATGGGCGCGCAGGTCGAGACGACGGAGGGCCGGCCGCCGGTGCGGATCGCGGGCGGTGCGAAGCTGCACGGGATCCACTACGCGATGCCGGTGGCGAGCGCGCAGGTGAAATCCGCGATCCTGCTCGCGGGGCTGCGCGCCGCGGGTGACACGACCGTGGTCGAGCCGGACGTGACCCGCGATCACACGGAGCGGATGCTGCAGGCGTTCGGCTGCGAGGTGAACGCGCGCGGCGGCACCGTCACGCTGCGCCCGCCGTCTCGGCTGGTGGCCGCCGACGTCGAGGTCCCGGGCGATTTCTCCTCCGCCGCGTTCTTCATCGTCGCGGCGTGCATCGGCGCGCGCGAGCCGTTCACGATCCGGGGAGTCGGCGTGAACCCGACCCGCACCGGGCTGCTCGAGATGCTGGCACTGATGGGCGCGGACCTGCGCCTCGTCAATCATCGCACCTGCGGCGCCGAGCCCGTGGCCGACGTCGAGGTGCGCCCGGCACCGCTCAAGGGCATCACGGTGCCCGAGCGGCTCGTGGCGCTCGCGATCGACGAGTTCCCCGCGTTCTTCGTGGCGGCGGCCTGTGCCGAGGGCGAGACGCTCGTGTCCGGGGCGGCGGAGCTGCGCGTGAAGGAGAGCGACCGCATCGCGGTCATGGCCGACGGGCTCACCGCGCTCGGCGTGGCGAACGAGGTCCGGCCGGACGGCCTGCGCATCCTGGGCGGCCCGGTCTCGGGCGGCACGATCGACAGCCGGGGCGACCACCGGGTGGCCATGGCTTTCGCCGTGGCGAGCCTCCGCGCCCGCGGCCCGATCGAGATCCTCGACACGGCGAACGTCGCGACCTCGTTCCCGGGGTTCGCCGGACTGGCCCGGTCGGCCGGGCTCGCCATCGACGAGCGCGCCTGAGGCGAGGGGCCCGTGGACGTCCCGGTCATCGCCATCGACGGCCCGAGCGGCTCCGGCAAAGGCACGGTGGCGCGCCTGGTCGCGAAACGGCTCGGCTGGCACCTGCTCGACAGCGGCGCCCTCTACCGGCTGGTGGCCATGGCCGGCGCGAATCGGGGGCTGGCCGCGGACGATGAGGCGGGACATGCCGAGGTCGCGGCCGGGCTCGATGCCCGCTTCGAGTCGGACCCCCAGGGTCACGAGCGCGTGCTGCTCGACGGCCGGGACGTGACGCGGCACCTGCGCACCGAGGAGGCCGGCGCGGCGGCGTCCCGCGTGGCGGCGATGCCGGCGGTCCGCACGGCGCTACTCGCGCGGCAGCGCGGCTTTGCCGCGGCTCCGGGCCTCGTGGCCGACGGCCGGGACATGGGCACCGTGGTTTTCACCGGGGCCCCGGTCAAGGTGTATCTGACGGCCAGCGCCGAGGAGCGGGCGCAAAGGCGCTATAAGCAGTTGAAAGAAAAGGGTCTTCCTGCTAATCTCGCCGACCTTTCGCAGGAGATCCTACAAAGGGATCGGCGCGACTCCACCCGGCCCGTGGCGCCCTTGCGCCCCGCACCGGACGCGGTCGTCATCGACTCGACGGGGATTGCCGTCGAAGAGGTGGTCGACCGGGTTCTCGCCCTCGCCAGAAAGCAGATCCCTGCGATCCATTGATCGGTCGTCGCCCGTCAGGATGCGGGCGCCATTTCATCAACCCTCGCGGGCAGGACGCCGGCGGGAACACGGGTCATGGACCCAGAGAGTCAGAGTGATGAGCGAAAGCTTTGCCCAGATGTTCGAAGAAAGCCTGGCGAACCAGCGGTTCCGCCCGGGCCAGATCCTCACCGGCCGCGTCATCGACGTCACGCCCGACGTCGTGGTGGTGAGCGCCGGCCTCAAGTCCGAGGCCGTGATCCCGACCGCGCAGTTCAAGAACGAGCGCGGCGAGATCGAAGTCAAGATTGGTGACGATGTCGAGGTCGCGCTCGACAGCGTCGAGGACGGCTCCGGCGAAACGCGCCTCTCGCGCGAGAAGGCCAAGCGGGCCCGCACCTGGGAGCGCCTGGAGACGGCGTTCGAGAAGGGCGAAGTGGTCACCGGCCTCATCAACGGCCGCGTGAAGGGTGGTTTCACCGTCGAGATCGATTTCGTGCGCGCCTTCCTGCCGGGCTCGCTCGTGGACGTGCGCCCCGTGCGCGACCCGAGCTACCTCGAGGGCAAGACGCTCGAGTTCAAGGTCATCAAGCTCGACCAGAAGCGCAACAACGTCGTGGTCTCGCGCCGCGCCGTCGTGGAGCAGGAATACAGCGCCGAGCGCAGCGAGCTGCTCGACAAGCTGCAGGAAGGCGCGGTCGTCAAGGGCGTGGTCAAGAACCTCACCGATTACGGCGCGTTCGTCGATCTCGGCGGCATCGACGGCCTGCTGCACATCACGGACATGGCGTGGAAGCGCGTCAAGCACCCGTCGGAAGTCGTCAACGTCGGCGACGAGATCGACGTGCGCATCCTCAAGTTCGACCGAGAGCGCCAGCGCGTGAGCCTCGGCTTGAAGCAGCTCGGCGCCGACCCGTGGCAGAACATCGCCAGGCGCTACCCGTCGGGCACTCGGCTCTTCGGCAAGGTCACGAACATCGCCGACTATGGCTGCTTCGTGGAGATCGAGGAGGGCGTCGAGGGCCTCGTGCACGTTTCGGAGATGGACTGGACGAACAAGAACGTCAACCCGTCCAAGGTCGTGCACATCGGCGAGGAAGTCGAGGTCATGGTCCTCGACATCGACGAGGAGCGCCGCCGCATCTCCCTCGGCATCAAGCAGTGCAAGCCCAATCCGTGGCGCGAGTTCGCGGACAACTACAACCGCGGCGACCGCGTGAACGGCCAGATCCGCTCGATCACCGACTTCGGCCTGTTCATCGGGCTGCCGGGCGGCATCGACGGTCTCGTGCACCTCTCCGACCTCTCCTGGGACGTCCCGGGCGAGGAGGCGGTGCGCGGCTACCAGAAGGGCCAGTCGGTCGAGGCCATCGTGGTCGCGATCGACCCGGAGCGCGAGCGCATCTCGCTCTCGGTCAAGCAGCTGGCCAAGGACCCGTTCTCGACCTGGATCGCCGAGCATCCGAAGGGCACCATCGTCCGCGGCCTGGTCCGCGAGGTGGACGCCAAGGGCGCCGTGGTGGACCTCGGTGGCGGCATCGACGGCTACCTGCGCGCGTCCGAGCTGTCGCGCGATCGCGTCGAGGATGCCCGCACGTTGCTCAAGGTTGGCGATGAGGTCGAGGCGAAGTTCACGGCCGTGGACCGCAAGGTCCGCACGATCGCGCTCTCGATCAAGGCGAAGGACATGGCAGAGGAGCAGGAGGCCATGCAGGCCTACCGTTCCGATGCCACGACCGGCACGAGCCTCGGCGACCTGCTCAAGGAGCAGATCTCCGGCCAGTAATCGCACTCGCGACCCCGGCGGCGGTTGGATGCCGTCGCCGGGGAACGCGGGTTCGACAGGGACAGGCAGCAACAACACCGGGGGAGTGTCAGAGTGGACGGCGAGCGCAGCATGACCAAGTCTGAGCTCATCGAGCTCATCGCCGCGAAGCAGAGCCACCTGCCCGCCAAGGACGTCGAGCTGGCGGTCAAGCAGATCCTCGAGATCATGAGCGACGCGCTCGCCCAGGGGCAGCGTATCGAGATCCGTGGCTTCGGCAGCTTCAGCCTGCATTTCCGCCCGCCGCGGCAGGGCCGCAACCCCAAGACCGGCGAGACCGTCGCGCTCGCCGGCAAGTACGTTCCGCATTTCAAGCCCGGCAAGGACCTGCGCGAGCGGGTCAACGAGCCGGAGCCCGACGAGCAGGCCGCACCGGCCGGTTGAGCGGCCGCGCCCCGGTGCAGTGCTAGACTGCGCCCGGGCCCACGGATTCACCGCTCACCATGCTGCGGCGCGCCGCGATCGTCTCCGCCATCGTCCTCATCGTCGTGCTCGGCGTGCTCTTCGCCGCGCTCAACCGCCAGCAGTTCGACGTCGACCTCGTCGCGGTGAGGTTCCCGGTCTCCTCGGGACTCGCGCTCCTGATCGCGTTCGCGGCCGGGCTCCTCGCCGGTGCCCTGTGGCGCTCGCACTGGATCGCGCGGCTGCTCGCCGAGCGCGGGCGCCTGCGCAACGCGCTGCGCCTCGCCGAGGCGCGGCGGCCGTCCGTACCGACCTCGCCCGACCCGGGCTGATCGCATGAACACGTTCTGGATGGTCTTCACCGGGACGCTGGCCACTGGCTGGGCGGCGACCGTCGGTTACTCGGAGTACCGGCGGCGGCGCAGGGTGCGGCGGCGGGAACGCCAGCTCGAGGGCCTGCGTTTCCTGCTGGACGACAAGCCGGACCGGGCGCTCGAGGTCTTCCTCGGCCTGGCCGCCCTCGACGACGAGACCATCGACACGCACTTCGCGCTCGGCAGCCTCTACCGGCGGCGCGGCGAGGTCGATCGCGCGATCCGCGTCCACCGGAGCATCGTCGGCCGCGCCGGCATCGACCAGAAGTACCGCGACGCCGCACTCAACGAGCTCGCGCGCGACTACCTGCGCGCCGGACTCTACGATCACGCGGAGAAGCTCTTCCTCCAGCTCGCCGACGCCGGGCGCGACCCGGCCGCGGCACTCGCCTACCTGGTGCGCATCCACGAGCTGCAGCACGACTGGCCGCAGGCCGCGGCGCTGCACGAGCGGCTGCGTACCGTCGGCGTGCCTGCGCAGCCGGGTGCCATCGCCCACTATTACTGCGAGATGGCGGAGGCCGCGCTCGCCGAGCGCGACTTCGAGGCGGCACGCGAGCACCTGCGCGCCGCGCGCCGCGAGCAGAAGGACTTCGGCCGCGCCGCCATCCTGCGCGGCGACCTCGCACGGATGCAGGGCGAGCCGCAACTCGCCGTGCAGCTCTACCGCGGCGTCGTCCGCCACGACTTCCACATGCTCGGGCTAGTGCTGCCACGGCTCGCCGAGGCTGCGAAGCAGGCGGGCGACTCCGACACCTTCGACGACTCGCTGCGCGAGCTGCTGCAGAACGGGATCGGCAACCGCTCCGAGATCGCCTATGCCGCGATCGTGAGCGGGTACTACGACGATCCCGTGATCCTCGACTGCGTGCGCGAGCTGCTCGTCACGGACAGCGATCTCAAGGACCTCACCGGCGCGCTGCTGCCGGCCGGCATCGAGCCCACCGAGGCGCAGCTGCGCTCGGTGGCCCACGCACTCAGGAACGTCGTGCTCAGGCACGCCCGCTACCGCTGCAGCGTGTGCGGCATCGACAGCTCGACCTTCCTCTGGCAGTGCCCGGGCTGCCGGTCGTGGGACACGCTGCGCGCCATCGCGGCACTCGAGTTCCTGCCGCGCGCCGCGCGACCCGGCTCGCCTTCCGACTGACGCAAATCTGCACGGATGCGGCATTAATCCGGCGCGCGCTCCTGCGCCGGGCGCGCGAGCATTCCGGCGACCGCACCCGCCACGGGCCTGCGGCACACACGCCAAGGAGGCAGCCATGAACAAGGGATCCCGCACACTCGTCCAGGCGCTCGTCGCGAGCCTCGTCCCCGCGGTCACGTGGGGCGGGCCGGTCAACGTCAACACCGCGGACGCATCCGCGCTCGCGAAGGAACTCGACGGCATCGGGCCGGCCAAGGCTCAGGCCATCGTCGAGTACCGCCAGAAGAACGGTCCGTTCAAGAGCCCGGAGGACCTGCTCAAGGTCGATGGCATCGGCGAGCGGGTGCTCGACCAGAACCGGGGCAACATCCAGGTCGGCGGCGGCGCGGCAGCCCCTGCGAAAGCGAAGCCCGCCGCAAAACGCTGACGTGGGCCGGCGCGGTGGCCGGCCGCGGCAGCCGGCCGCCGCGCGATCCGCTATGATTCCGGCGATTCCACCAGTGATTCCGGGATCCCCATGGCACGCATCAGGACGGCCGTTTTCCCAGTCGCAGGACGCGGCACCCGCTTCCTTCCAGCCACCAAGGCCAGCCCGAAGGAGATGCTGCCGATCGTCGACAAGCCGCTCATCCAGTACGCGGCCGAAGAGGCGCTGCAGGCGGGCGCTGAGAAACTCGTCTTCATCACCGGCTACGCGAAGCGAGCGATCGAGGATCACTTCGACAAGGACCACGAGCTCGAGCAGGAGCTCGAGGCGCAGGGCAAGCTCGACCTGCTCGCTGCACTGCGCGGCATCGTGCCGTCCTACGCGAGCTGCATCTACATCCGGCAGCCTGCGCCGCTCGGTCTCGGGCACGCGGTGCTCTGCTCGAAACCGGTGGTCGGCAACGAGCCGTTCTTCATCCACCTCGCCGACGACCTGATCGACGCCGAGGAACCCTGCCTCAAGCAGATGGCGCGGGTATTCGCCGAGCACGAGGCCAGTGTGCTGGGCGTCGAGACCGTGGCGCCGGACCAGACCGACAAGTACGGCATCGTCGCCGCGCGCACGGTCCATGGCCGGCTCTCGAGGGTCGAGCGCATCGTCGAGAAGCCGAAGCCGCAGGAGGCGCCGTCGAACCTCGCGGTGGTCGGCCGCTACCTGCTCACCCCGGCCGTCTACGACAAGCTCGAGACGACCGGCCGCGGCGCGGGCGGCGAGATCCAGCTCACCGACGGCATCGCGGCGCTCCTCGCCGACGAGACCATCTACGCCTACGCCTTCGAGGGCCGGCGCTACGACTGCGGCTCGAAGCTCGGCTACCTCGAGGCCACGGTCGAGTTCGCGCTGAAGCACCATAATCTCGGTGACCAGTTCGCGGCCTTCCTCGCGAAGCTCGTCGCCGACCGGCTGCGCCGCTGAGCGCGCGCCTCTCCCGGGAGAAGCACATGTCAAAGAACGAAAACCTCCAGAAGCGTCGCGATGCGGCGTTCGCGCGCGGGCTCGGCAACCAGCTGCCGGTCTACGTCGAGCGGGCACGCAACGCCGAGCTGTGGGACGTCGAGGGCCGGCGCTACATCGACTTCGCGGGCGGCATCGCGGTGCTGAACACCGGGCACCTGCACCCGAAGGTGCAGGCGGCGGTCGCGAAGCAGCTGGAGGCCTTCAGCCACACCTGCCTGATGATCACGCCCTACGCCGTGGCCGTGGAGCTCGCCGAGAAGTTGAACCGACTCGCGCCCGGGCCGACGCCCAGGAAGGCGATCTTCGTCACCACGGGCGCGGAAGCCGTCGAGAACTGCGTCAAGATCGCGCGCGCCCACACCGGGCGTGCGGGTGTGGTCGCGTTCGGTGGCGGGTTCCACGGGCGCACGTTCATGGCCATGGCGCTGACCGGGAAGGTGACGCCGTACAAGGCGGGCTTCGGGCCCTTCCCGGCCGAGGTGTACCACGCGCCGTTCCCGATCGCGTATCACGGCGTGTCGGTGCAGGACAGCCTCGACGCGCTCGAGCACATCTTCAAGTACGACATCGAGCCCGCGCGCGTCGCGGCGATCATCGTCGAGCCGGTGATGGGCGAGGGCGGGTTCTACATCGCGCCGCCCGAGTTCCTGCAGGCGCTCAGGAAGCTCTGCGACCAGCACGGCATCGTGCTCGTCATCGACGAGATCCAGACCGGGTTCGCGCGTACGGGGAAGATGTTCGCGATCGAGCACTCGGGCGTCGAGCCCGACCTCATGACCATGGCGAAGAGCCTCGCAGGCGGCTTCCCGCTCGCGGCGGTGGTCGGCAAGGCTGCCATCATGGACGCGCCCGGCCCGGGCGGCCTCGGCGGCACCTACGCCGGCTCGCCGATCGCGTGCGCGGCGGCCCTGGCCGTGATCGAGGCCATCGAGCAGGAGAAGCTCTGCGAACGCGCCGCGACGCTGGGCGAGCTGATGGTCGGCTCGCTGCGCGAGCTGCAGCGCGAACTGCCGTGCGTCGGTGAGGTGCGCAACCTCGGCGCGATGGTCGCGATGGAACTCGTGAAGAACCGCGACCCGCACCAGCCGGACGCGGACCTCACCAGGGCGCTCACGAAGCGCGCGGCGGAGAAGGGGCTGGTGCTCCTCTCCTGCGGCCTCTACGGCAACGTGATCCGGTTCCTGGTGCCGCTCACCGCCTCCGATGCGATCGTTCGCGAGGGGATCGGGATCGTGGCGGAGTCGCTGCGGGAACTCGTAGCCGTGCCGGCGAAGGCGGCGGTGAACGCGTGACCGGCGTCCCGGCGCGTCGGATTCTCCAAAGCAAAAGGGCCCAGTCAAAGACCGGGCCCCATGCGTCAATAGTGGCTCCGACACCTGGATTCGAACCAGGGACCCGCTGATTAACAGTCAGCTGCTCTACCGCTGAGCTATGTCGGAACGGGAGGGCGCGGAATTCTCCGTATTTAGACCCTCCGGGTCAAGAATTCGGTGCCAGGCACCGAATTAACCCGCCAGGGCCTTGCCAATGCGGTCCAGGGCCTTGGTGAGCGCCTCCATGCTCACCGCGAACGAGAATCGGATATGGCCCGGGGCCCCGAAGCCGGTGCCGGGTACGCCCGCCACCATGGCCCTCTCCAGCAGGAATTCCGCGAACTCGTGGTCGTCGGCGAGGCCGAGGTTCTTGATCGCGCCCGAAACGTCGCACCAGGCGTAGAAGGTTCCTGCCGCGGGCAGCACCCGGAAGCCGGGGAGCGCGTTCAGGCCGGCGTTGAAGAAGTCGTGCCGGGCCTTGAAGTGCTTGTTCATCTCGGCCACGCAGCCCTGGTCGGCGTTCAGCGCGACGACCGCCGCCTTCTGCGCGATCGACGACGGGTTCGAGGTGCTCTGGCTCTGGATCGTCGACATCGCCTCGATGATCTGCGCGGGCCCGCCGCAGTAGCCGATGCGCCAGCCGGTCATGGCGTAGCTCTTCGACACGCCGTTGATCGTGACCGTGCGCTCGAAGAGGTCCGGGCAGGCGGTGAGGAAGCTCGCGAACGGCTCCTTCGCCCAGTAGATGTGCTCGTACATGTCGTCGGTGGCGACGAGCACGTCCGGGTGGCGCCGCAGCACGGCCCCGAGCGCGTGCAACTCGGCATTCGTGTACGCCGCACCCGTCGGGTTCGACGGGCTGTTCAGCATCAAGAGCCGCGTCTTCGGCGTGATGGCGGCCTCGAGCTGGGCCGGCGTGATCTTGTAGCCCTGGTCGGGGCCCGCGTACGGCGTGATCGGCGTGCCCTCGGCGAGGAGCGCGATGTCCGGGTAGGAGACCCAGAACGGCGCGGGGATGATGACCTCGTCGCCCGGGTCGATCACCGACATGAACAGGTTGTAGATCGTCTGCTTGGCGCCGGTCGAGACCAGGATCTGCGGGCGCGTGTAGGTGATGCCGTTGTCGCGCTTGAACTTGGCAATGATGGCGTCCTTGAGATCCGGGATGCCCTCGACCGCGGTGTAGCGCGTGAAGCCCTTGCGGATCGCCTCGACCCCGGCATCCGCGATGTGCACCGGCGTGTCGAAGTCGGGCTCGCCGACGCCGAGGCCAATGATGTCCTTGCCCTCCGCCTTGAGCCGCGCGACGCGGCCGGTGAGTGCGACGGTGGGCGAGGGCTTGACGCGCTTCAGGCGTTCGGCGAGGACGAGTGTCAATGGAGTCTTCCGGGGCGGGAGTGAACCCGTATTTTAGGGTAATCTGGCCCGTCGCCCAACCGCGATGCGCGCCGCAGGATCCATGGACGCGAAACCCTTCCGGCTGCAATGCGACTACCGGCCCGCGGGCGACCAGCCCGAGGCCATCACGCGCCTGATCGACGGACTCGAGAGCGGACTCTCCCACCAGACGCTGCTCGGAGTCACGGGCAGCGGCAAGACCTTCGCCGTTGCAAATGTGATCGACCGCCTGCAGCGCCCGACGATGGTCATGGCGCACAACAAGACGCTGGCCGCGCAGCTCTACGGCGAATTCCGGGAGTTCTTCCCGGACAACGCCGTCGAGTACTTCGTGAGCTATTACGACTACTACCAGCCCGAGGCGTACGTGCCCTCGTCCGACACCTACATCGAGAAGGACGCCTCGGTGAACGCACACATCGAGCAGATGCGCCTCTCGGCCACCAAGGCGCTGCTCGAGCGGCACGACTCGATCATCGTCGCGACGGTCTCCTCGATCTACGGCCTCGGCGACCCGCAGGCGTACTTCGCGATGGTGCTGCACCTCGTGCGCGGCGAGCGCCTCGACCAGCGGAAGCTCCTGCGCCGCCTCGCCGACATGCAGTACACGCGCAACGAGCTCGACCTCTCTGCCGGCACCTACCGCGTGCGCGGCGACGTGATCGACATCTTCCCGGCCGAGTCGAGCCGCGAAGCGGTGCGCGTCGAGCTCTTCGACGACGAGATCGAGGCACTCTCCTGGTTCGACCCGCTCACCGGCGAGGTGCTGCGCAAGGTGCCGCGGCTCACGGTGTACCCGTCGTCGCACTATGTGACGCCCAAGGAACGCATCGACAAGGCGATCGCACAGATCCGTGAGGAGCTGCGCGAGCGGCTCGGCGTGCTCCGCGGCCTCGACAAACTCGTCGAGGCGCAGCGTCTCGAGCAGCGCGTGACCTTCGACCTCGAGATGATGATGGAGGTCGGCTATTGCGCAGGCATCGAGAACTACTCGCGCTACCTTTCGGGGCGTGCGCCCGGGGAGCCGCCGCCGTGCCTGTTCGACTACCTGCCGAAGGACGCGCTCCTGGTGGTGGACGAGAGCCACGTGACCATTCCGCAGCTCGGCGCGATGTACAAGGGGGACCGCTCGCGCAAGGAGACGCTGGTCGAGTACGGGTTCCGCCTGCCCTCGGCGCTGGACAACCGTCCGCTGCGCTTCGATGAGTGGGAGGCGATGGCGCCGCAGACGATCTTCGTCTCGGCGACGCCCGGGCCGTACGAGGCGCGCAAGTCCGGCGCGATCGTGGAGCAGGTCGTGCGGCCGACCGGACTCGTCGATCCGGAGGTCGAGATCCGGCCCGTGCGCACCCAGGTGGACGACGTGCTCTCCGAGATTGGCCGCTGCGTCGAGCGCGACGAGCGCGTGCTGATCACCACGCTCACCAAGCGCATGGCCGAGGACCTCACCGAGTACCTCGACGAGCACGGCGTGCGGGTGCGCTACCTGCACTCGGACATCGAGACGGTCGAGCGGGTCGAGATCATCCGCGATCTGAGGCTCGGCGAGTTCGACGTGCTCGTCGGCATCAATCTGCTGCGCGAGGGGCTCGACATGCCCGAGGTGTCACTGGTGGCCATCCTCGACGCCGACAAGGAAGGGTTCCTGCGCTCGGAGGGGTCACTGATCCAGACCATCGGTCGGGCGGCGCGCAATGAGCACGGGCGGGCGATCCTCTACGCCGACAAGGTGACTGGTTCGATCGAGCGGGCACTCGCGGAAACGAACCGCCGAAGAGCGAAACAGCTCGAGTACAACGCGAAGCACGGCATCACCCCGCGCACGATCCGCAAGGCGGTGACGGACGTGATGGAGGGGGCGCGTGGCGATGCTGAGGGCACTGCTCGCGGGGGGCGCGGCCGCCGCGACGAGGACCGCAGCCTGCCACTCGGACCCGAGCAGGCCATCAAGAAGATCAAGAAGCTCGAGGCCGAAATGTACAAGCGCGCCCGCAACCTCGAGTTCGAAGAGGCGGCACGGATCCGGGACGAGATCGAGCGACTGCGGCAGCAGTCCTTCGGGGCGCCGGGGCAACTCGCTGGCTAGTTGGCGCCGCGTTTTCAGTCGGCGATGGCCGGGTCACTGCCAGGGTCGGGCCCCGTCCGGTTGCGACCGGGCGGGGATCGGAATACATTGAAGTGGCGAGGAGAAAAGGGCGGCGCCCGCAGCTGTTTCCGTTCTGGTTTCGACGCGCGGCGCGGCGATCGACGGATTGACCCACAGGGGACAATTGCCATGCGGCACGGATTCCCGGGACTGGTTTCAATCGCGCTCGCGGCCGTTGCGGGCGTCCTCTTCGTGACGTCCGTTCATTCGGCCAAGCCCGGCGGCGGGGCCGCGGACCCATGCGCGCTCGCAACGGACTTTCCGGCCTTCGCCTTCGATGTCGCCAGCGCGAAGTCGCGCACCATTTACCTCGCGGACAGCACCGGGAAATGCATCCGCGTCCTGACGTCGGGTCGCCAGCCGAAGTTCAGCTACCCGGTCGACGGCACGTCGAACAAGGGACGCGTCGTCTGGCGAGACAGCGGCAGCGTCATTAAGGCTGCGGATTTCACGGTGGCGCCCGGCAACACGTTGACCGGCGTCACCGTGCGCACGCTGGTCTCGAATGCAGGCTGCTGCCTGCATGACCTGAGCAGGGATGGGAGCACCCTGTATTTCAGTGTCTCGGACTCAGTACTCGCGAAGTTGGATGTCGCGGGTACCGGAGGCCCGACAAACCTCTTTGCTTCGGATACTGACTGGTTCTACCAGATGGGTTCGATAAACGGCGACGGAACTCTCTTGTTCGCCACGAAGATGGGCTATGGCGCGAATGACGGCGCATCCAGACTCGTCAAGGTCAATCTCCAGACCGGGCCGGCCGCGGAGACGGTTTTGCGCGAGTGGCGTCCGCAGGCCGGGTTCGGGGCCAACCCGTTCTGGCCATCCGCCGACCCGCATTCGGACCGGATCGCCTTCCACGAATACGTTCTCAACTCGAACAACTGCACACCGCTGACGGTGACGGACTACGGCGGTGTGGAAACCGAGGACACGAAAAACCTCGCTGTCGAGCGTTATGGTCGCGATCCCACCTGGGTCGGTGGGCGGATCGTGATGCAGCGGCGCAGCCCGATGAACAGCAGTGGAACCTGTTCGTCGACAACCTCGCTCGTGGAGGTGATCCTCGGGTCGGGTCAGGAAACGGTCCTGGCCAGCGGACACTACCCGGACGGACGGTAGATTCGGAGGGTCGGCGCGTGGGCCGCGACGGGCTCTAGCCAGCCCGCCCCCGGGTCAGGTATATTTCGCGGCTCGTTTGAGGGCGCATAGCTCAGCGGTAGAGCACTACCTTGACATGGTAGGGGTCCGTGGTTCGATCCCACGTGCGCCCACCAGACCCTGGCCTGCCAAGGATCCGACCATGCCCGTCATTACCCTGCCAGATGGCAGCCAGCGCACCTACGCCGGTCCGGTGACCGTGGCGCAGGTGGCGGCCGACATCGGCCCGGGCCTCGCCAAGGCCGCGCTTGCCGGCAAGGTGGACGGCAAACTCGTCGACACGTCGTTCGCGATCGAGCGCGATGCCTCGCTCGCCATCGTCACGGGCAAGGATCCGGAAGGCCTCGAGATCATCCGCCACTCGACGGCGCACCTGCTCGCGCAGGCCGTGCAGTCCGTCTACCCGGACGCGCAGGTCACGATCGGCCCGGTGATCGAGGACGGCTTCTACTACGACTTTGCGTTCAAGCGGCCGTTCACGCCGGAGGACCTCGAGAAGTTCGAGGCGAAGATGCACGAGATCGCCAAGACCGACCTCGCGGTCGAGCGGCGACTCATGCCGCGCGACGAGGCGGTCGCCACCTTCGAGCGCATCGGCGAGCACTACAAGGCCGAGATCATCGCCGGCATCCCGTCGAACGAGGACATCAGCCTCTACGGGCAGGGCGACTGGTTCGACCTCTGCCGCGGCCCGCACGTCCCGAGCACCGGCAAGCTCGGCGCGTTCAAACTGATGAAGGTCGCTGGCGCCTATTGGCGCGGCGACTCGAAGAACGAGATGCTCCAGCGCATCTACGGCACGGCCTGGGCGAACGAGAAGGACCTCAAGGCCTACCTCACGCGCCTCGAGGAAGCCGAGAAGCGCGACCACCGCCGAGTGGGCCGCGAACTCGGGCTCTTCCACACCCAGGAAGAGGCCGTCGGCAGCGTGTTCTGGCACCCGAACGGCCACACGCTCTGGCGCACGATCGAGCAGTACATGCGCGGCCGGCTCGCGGATGCGGGCTACGTCGAGGTGAAGACGCCGCAACTCATCGATCGCTCGCTCTGGGAGCGCTCGGGGCACTGGGAGAACTACGCGCCCAACATGTTCATCGCCGAGTCCGAGGAGCGGGTGCTCGCGGTCAAGCCGATGAACTGCCCGGGCCACGTGATGATCTTCCGCCAGGGCATCAAGTCGTACCGCGACCTGCCGCTGCGCATGGCGGAGTTCGGCGCCTGCCACCGCAACGAACCCTCGGGCGCGCTGCACGGCCTCATGCGGGTGCGGGCATTCACGCAGGACGATGCCCACATCTTCTGCACCGAGGACCAGATCAACCCTGAGACGGTGGCCTTCTGCGACCTGCTGAAGAGCGTGTATGCGGACTTCGGTTTCACCGAGATCGCGGTCAAGTTCTCGGACCGCCCGGCCAAGCGCGCCGGGAGCGACGCCACCTGGGACAAGGCCGAGCACGCGCTGAAGAGCGCAGTCGAGGCGGCCGGGCTCAGCTACACCCTGAACCCGGGGGAGGGCGCGTTCTATGGCCCGAAGCTCGAGTTCGTGCTCCGCGACGCGATCGGCCGCGACTGGCAGTGCGGCACCCTGCAGGTGGATTTCATCCTGCCGGAGCGCCTCGGCGCCGAGTACGTGGACGACACCGGGGCCGTCCGGCGCCCCGTCATGCTCCACCGGGCCGTGCTCGGTTCCATGGAGCGTTTCATCGGCATCCTGATCGAAAACTACGCCGGCCGATTCCCGACCTGGCTCGCCCCGGTGCAGGGCGTGGTCATGAGCATCACGGACGGACAGGCCGATTTCGTCCAGAAGGCGACCGAATTCCTGAAAAATCAGGGGCTTCGGGTCGAAATGGATTTGCGAAACGAGAAAGTCGGCTTTAAAATCCGCGAACACACCCTCCGGCGGGTCCCGTACCTGCTGGTCGCGGGCGACCGTGAAATGGGTTCGAATTCGCTGGCCGTGCGCACGCGAAACGGCAAAGACCTCGGGGCGATGTCCTTGGAGACGATCGCAACGAAGCTTGCCGAGGAAATCGCGAGCCGCGGCCGCACTGTTTTGGAGGTATGACGCATCGCTGCCCCAACGACCAAGCGCATCCGGCGCAATGAAGAGATCACGGCCCCCCAGCTCCGCATCATCGGTGCGGACGGGGAGCAAGTCGGGGTCATGAGCCGGTTCGATGCGCTGCAGCTGGCTGCGTCGCAGGAACTCGACCTGGTGGAGGTTTCGCCGACGGCGGAACCTCCGGTCTGCAGAATCATCGACTTCGGGAAATTCCTGTTCGAACAGAACAAGAAGAGCCACGCGGCGAAGAAGAAGCAGAAGCAGATCCAGGTCAAGGAAGTGAAGTTTCGTCCCGGAACGGATGAAGGCGACTATCAGATCAAGCTCAGGAATCTGATTCGCTTTTTCCAGGAAGGGGACAAGGCCAAGGTGACATTGCGTTTCCGTGGCCGTGAGATGGCCCACACTGATATCGGACGGCAGATGCTCATCCGGTTGCAGAACGACCTCGCGGCGTACGCGGTGGTCGAGCAGCATCCGCTGATGGAAGGCCGGCAGATGGTCATGATGATGGGGCCGAAGAAGAAGTAGGGACGGCGCGAGCCGGCCTTCGCCTTCGATCCCCGGGTTCGCCCGGGGGGAAAAGGGCTATACAAACAGGAGTAGACGATGCCCAAGTTGAAGACCAACCGGGCTGCGGCGAAGCGTTTTCGCAAGACTGCGAAGGGCTTCAAGCGCGGCCAGTCGCAGAAGCGACACATCCTCACCAAGAAGACGAGCAAGCGGAAGCGCCAGCTGCGCGGCCAGACGATGGTCGCCAAGCAGGACGTCGGCCGGCTCACGCAGCTTCTTCCCCACGCCTGAGACGAGGTGACCCATGGCACGAGTCAAGCGTGGCGTCATCGCAGGACGCCGACACAAGAAGGTCCTCGCCAAGGCGAAGGGTTATTACAACGCGCGCCGCAAGGTCTATCGCACGGCGAAGCAGGCGGTGATCAAGGCCGGCCAGTACGCCTATCGCGACCGCAAGGCCAAGAAGCGTGATTTCCGCGCGTTGTGGATCACGCGCATCAACGCGGCGGCGCGGGGCTTCGACCTCTCGTACAGCCGGCTGATGGCGGGACTCAAGGCCGCCGGCCTCGAAGTCGATCGCAAGATGCTCGCGGACCTCGCGGTCCACGACATCGAGGCGTTCGGCAAGATCGCCGAGAAGGCCAAGGCGAGTCTCGGGACCTGATCGCTTCGGGCGCGGCCCGGCCGCGCGCCGATCGCACGGTGGAGGCCGGGGCGCGCAAGCGGCCCGGCCTCTTTTGTCCGGGTACTGTCCCCACCGGGGACTGTCCCCTTATCGGTGGCACATGACCGACGAGCCCACACTGGATCTCGACCGCCTGGCAGCCCAGGCACGCGACGCCGTCGCGTCCGCCTCGGGCCTGGCCGCGCTCGAGGAACTCAAGGTCGAGCTGCTCGGCAAGAAGGGCTCGATCACCGCGCTCCTCAAGTCGCTCGGAGCGCTCGCGCCCGAGGCGCGCCGCGAGGCTGGTGCCCGCATCAACGCGGTGCGCGACGAAATCACGGCCTTCGTCGCCTCGCGCGGAGCCGAGCTCGAGCAGGCGGAACTCGCGCGCAAGCTCGCCGCAGGACGCATCGACGTCACCCAGCCGGGCCGCGGACAGTCGCCGGGCGGCTTGCACCCGATCACGCGCACGCGGCGCCGCATCGAGGCGCTGTTCCGCAACTCCGGGTTCAGTGTCGAGGACGGCCCCGAGGTCGAGGACGACTGGCACAACTTCGAGGCGCTCAACATCCCGGCCAACCACCCGGCGCGGGCGATGCACGACACGTTCTACTTTCCGGACGGGCGACTGCTGCGCACGCACACCTCGCCCGTGCAGGTCCGCGCCATGCTGCGCGAGAAGCCGCCGCTCCGGATGATCATGCCGGGCCGCGTCTACCGCTGCGACTCCGACATGACGCACACGCCGATGTTCCACCAGGTCGAAGGCCTCGTGGTGGACGAGGGCGTGAGCTTCGCGCACCTCAAGTCCGTGCTGCACCACTTCGTCGAACGGTTCTTCGAGCGCCGGCTCGGCATCCGCTTCCGCCCGTCGTACTTCCCGTTCACCGAGCCGTCGGCCGAGGTCGACATCGAGTGCGTGTTCTGCAGCGGCGCCGGCTGCCGCGTGTGCAAGAGCACCGGCTGGCTCGAGGTGGCCGGCTGCGGGATGGTGCACCCGAACGTGCTCGCGAACGTCGGCATCGACACCGAGCGCTACACCGGCTACGCGTTCGGCATGGGCATCGAGCGGCTCACCATGCTCCGCTACAACGTGAACGACATCCGCATGTACTTCGAGAACGACCTGCGCTTCCTGCGCCAGTTCGGCTGAGCGGGGCGGAACCACCATGCGCATCACCGTCGACTGGTTGAAGGATTGGCTGGGCGTCGCGCCCGAGCCGCAGGACCTCGCGGCACGCCTCACGATGGCCGGCCTCGAGATCGAGGCCGTCGAGCCCGCCGCACCGCCGCTGCCGGGTGTCGTGGTGGGCGAGATCGTCGAGCGGGTGAAACACCCCGACGCCGACACGCTCAGCGTGTGCCGCGTCAGCACGGGGAGCGAGACACTGCAGATCGTATGCGGCGCGCCGAATGCGCGTGCGGGCATGAAGGCGCCGCTCGCGACCGTCGGCGCGAAGCTGCCGGGCGGCCCCGAGATCCGCAAGGCGAAGCTGCGCGGCGTCGAATCGTTCGGGATGCTCTGCTCGGCGCGCGAGCTCGGACTTTCCGAGGACGCAAGCGGCCTCATGGAGCTTCCGGCCGAGGCGCGCACCGGCGCGACCCTGGTCGAGGCGCTGGCGCTCGAGGACACCATCCTCGACGTCAACCTCACGCCGAACCGCGGCGACTGCATGAGCGTGCAGGGCATCGCCCGGGAGGCTGCGTTGCTCCTCGACCGGCCGCTCGGCGGCCCCGCACTGGTCCGGGTCCCGGCGCAGTCGGACGAGCGGTTCCCGGTCGAACTCGAGCGGGGCGCCGGCTGCGCCCGGTTCGCGGCGCGCGTCATTCGTGGCGTGCGACCCGACGCCAAGGCGCCGCTCTGGATGCGCGAGCGCCTGCGCCGCGCGGGCCTGCGCCCCATCAGCGCGATCGTGGACGTCACGAACTACGTGATGCTCGAACTCGGCCAGCCCATGCACGCGTACGACCTGCGCGAGCTCGAGGGCGGCATCGTGGTCCGCCGCGCGAAGGCGGGCGAGATGCTGAAGCTCCTCGACGGGCGTGACGTGACGCTCGACCCGAGCGTGATGATCATCGCAGACCGCGTGAAGCCGCTCGCGCTCGCGGGCGTGATGGGCGGCGACCACTCCGGCATTTCCGACGCCACGACCGACGTGCTCCTCGAAGTCGCGTTCTTCCTCCCGTACGCGGTGGCCGGGCGAGGGCGGCGCTACGGTCTCGTCACCGACGCCTCGCAGCGCTTCGAGCGCGGCGTGGATCCGACGCTGCAGGAGCGCGCCGTCGAGCGCGCCACGCAGCTCCTGCTCGAGTGCGCGGGAGGCGTGCCAGGGCCGGTCGAGGTGACCGAGCTGCGCGACGAGATCCCGGGCCGCGCGGCGGTCCGTTTCCGCCCGGACCGGGCGCGGGCCGTGATCGGCGCGCCGGTGACCGACGACGAAATGGCCGCGATCTTCGGGCGGCTCGGCATGGACATGCGCCGTGCGGCTGACGAGTGGCGGGTGACGGGTCCCGCGTGGCGTTTCGACGTCGCGATCGAGGAGGACCTGATCGAGGAGATCGCGCGCATCCACGGATTCGACCGCATTCCCGAGACGGACGCGCTCGTGCGCGAGGCGATGCCGGCGACGACCGAGACTCGCGTGTCGCTCGAGACCGCCGCCGACGTGCTGGTGCAGCGCGGCTATTTCGAAGCCATTACCTACAGCTTCGTGGATCCGGCGCTGCAGACGCTCTTCTGCCCGGGCGAGGCCGCGCTCGAATTGCGCAACCCGATCGCCGCCGACCTCGCGGCCATGCGCGTCTCGCTGTGGCCGGGCCTCGCCCGCGCACTCGTCGAGAACCAGCGTCGCCAGCAGCCGCGCGTGCGGCTTTTCGAGATCGGGCGGCGGTTCAGCCTCGCGTCCGGTGAACTCGTCGAAGTGCCCGTCATCGCGGGGCTCGCCGCCGGTGCGGTGCTGCCTGAGCAGTGGGGCGTGCGACAGGAGCCGGTCGACTTCTTCGACGTCAGGGCCGACCTCGAGGCGCTCCTGCGCGCAACGGGCGCGATGGGCGAGATCCGCTACGTCGCGGAGACCAACGCGGCGTTGCACCCAGGGCAGTCGGCGCGCGTGCTGCGCGACGGGCGCCCCATCGGCTGGGTCGGCCGGCTGCACCCGGAACTCGAGCGGCGGCTGGACTTGACATATTCCGCGGTCGTCTTCGAGGTCGAGACCGAGTCCGGACTGGCGGCCCGGGTGCCCCAGCACCGCGAGCTTTCGCGCTTCCCGTCGGTCCGCCGCGACCTCGCCGTGCTGGTGGACGAGGCGGTCACCGCACAGGCGCTCGTCGACTGCGTGCGCCGGAGTGCCGGTGAACTCCTCACCGACCTCGTGGTGTTCGACATATACCGGGGGAAGGGTATCGAAGCGGGTCGAAAGAGCGTCGCGATAGGCTTGAATTTGCAGGACATTTCCCGCACCCTAACCGACGTAGATACAGATGCCGTCGTGGCGCGGGTCGTGATTGACCTGGAGCGGGAGCACAAGGCCACGATACGAGATAAATAAGATGGCATTGACCAAGGCCGAAATTGCAGAAGCGTTGTTCGACCAGCTCGGGCTCAACAAGCGGGAAGCCCGCGAGCTCGTGGACCTGTTCTTCGAGGAACTGCGGGCGTCGCTCGCCGCGGGCGAGCAGGTGAAGCTCTCCGGATTCGGCAACTTCGACCTGCGGAGCAAGAACCAGCGCCCGGGCCGCAATCCGAAGACCGGCGAGGAGATCCCGATCAGTGCGCGCCGCGTCGTCACCTTCCGGCCTGGTCAGAAGCTGAAGGCGCGAGTGGAAGCTTATGCTGGAACCCAGCAATAACGACGAACTGCCAGCGATCCCGGGCAAGCGTTACTTCACGATCGGCGAGGTCAGCGACCTCTGCGGAGTGAAGCCGCACGTGCTGCGCTACTGGGAGCAGGAGTTCCCGCAGCTGAAGCCCGTGAAGCGACGCGGCAACCGGCGCTACTACCAGCGCCAGGACGTGCTCGTGATCCGCCAGATCCGCGCGCTGCTCTACGACCAGGGATTCACGATCGGCGGCGCGCGCAACCGTCTCGACGGCGAGGAGGCGCGCGAGGACGTCACCCAGACGCACCAGCTCTCGCGGCAACTGCGCGTCGAGCTCGAGGAAATCGCGAAGATCCTCCGGCGCTGAGCCGATCCGCTATAATCCGCCCCCGGTCGGAGCGTGGCGCAGTCTGGTAGCGCACTTGCATGGGGTGCAAGGGGTCCCGAGTTCGAATCTCGGCGCTCCGACCAGCTTCTTCTTCCCCCGCTGCGTCGATTCCGACGCCGCCTCAGTCCCAGCCTTCCTTCCCCGGCTTCTCGTTCATGAGCTTCCTGAAGTGCATGAACAGGTAGATCGCCATGACGATCATGAACAGGATGGCGCCGAGGCTCAGCAGCCCGACGTCCGAAGTGAACAGCAGCTTCAGGGCTTCCATGAATCCTCCTTCCGGGGCCTCACGATCGGGCGAATGGTAGCCGCGCGGTCGGTCGTTGGCAGTCGGGAGTCTCCGCAATGGCCGGCGGCGCTATGCTTGCATCCCCGGCCCCTGGCCATCGCGCAGGTGACCCCATGACCCCCCAGGAAACGAAGTCGATCCTCACCATCGCCCTCATGGCCGCGTTTGCGGACGGCATGAAGGACGAGGGCGAACGTGCGGCCGTCAAGCGCATGGCGGAATCCCTTGGTGCCGACGCCGGGGTGGACCTGCCCGCGCTGTACCGCGAGGTGCTGCTCGCGAAGCCCGAACTGGCGCAGGTTGCCTCCGGGTTGCCGTCACCCGAGATGCGCCAGTTCGCCTACGAAATGGCGGTGGGTGTCTGCGAGGCGGACGGCGCGCGGGGAGCCGCCGAAGTCGAGTTCCTTGGGCGCCTCGCCGCGGCGCTGGGGCTGGGGACGGCCGCCACGGGCTCGGTGCACCAGGCGGCCGACGAGTTGAGCGGAGCCGCGGCGGCTGCCGTGGTGGAGCCGCCGGCGGCGCCGGCCACCGGAACCCTTCCCGGCAAGGCGTCCGTGTCCGACGCGGAGATGGACGACACGATCCTCAACGCGTCGATCATGAACGCGGCACTCGAGCTGTTGCCCGAGTCGCTCGCCTCCATGGCGATCATCCCGCTGCAGATGCGGCTCGTGCACAAGGTCGGCAAGGCCTACGGCTACCCGATGGACATGTCGCACGCGAAGGACTTCATCGCCACGCTCGGCGTGGGCCTGACCGGCCAGTACCTCGAGCAGTTCGGCCGCAAGCTGCTCGGTGGCGTGCTCGGCAAGGTCGGCGGCGGGATCGGTCGTGGGCTCGGCCGCCAGGCGGCGAGTTCCGCCATGACCTTCGCCACGACCTACGCAATCGGGCGAGTGGCGCAGCGCTACTATGACGGCGGCCGCACGATCGACGCGGCGACACTGAAGCAGACATTCCTCTCGATGGTCGACGAGGCGAAGGGCATTGCGCCGCGCTACCAGGGCCAGATCGAGCAGATGTCGACGAAGATCGACACGCGCAGCCTCGCGTCGCTGATCAGGACGGGCTGAGCTGCCAGCTCAGGAGTGGGTGACCGCGTGCGCGCGGTCGGGCCGCTCGAGGTGAGGCACGGCGTTGAACGCGATCACGCGTGTCGCGCTGCGACCGCGGGCAACCTCGGTGATGCCCGTGTTGCGCGTCTGCAGGTTCAGCTGGATCGCGGCGTCGGGCCCCGCGCCAAGCGTCTCGGCGACGATGCGTCCGATCACGCCGCCCGAGGTGACGACGAGCACGCGTGCGTCCGCCTCGAGGCCCTCGCAGACGTCGGCCAGTCCTGCGGCAATGCGTTCCCCGAACTGACGCCACGACTCGCCGCCGGGGATGGCGTATTCGCGCTGCGACCAGGCGTGCAGTGCATCGCGTACGGCCGTGAAGTAGGCACGGCGGTCGCCGCGGCCCCGCAGCTCTCTCTCATCCCCGAGTTGAAAGGCGGAGAGGACGCTGCCCGCGTCGTACTCGTTGAATCGCGGGTCGGTGAGGCGCATCGGCGCGTCGGGCAGTTCCCCGAGGATCGCATCGAGCGTGCCCACCTGCCGTTGCAGGCTGCCCGAGACGACGCGCGTGAACACGAGGCCCCGTGCGGCAAAGTGCTCGCCGAGCCATCGAGACTGCTCGACGCCGAGCGCGGTGACCGAATCGTAATGACCGGCGAAATCCGGCTGCGCGTGGCGAACGAGGTAGAGATAGGGCATCTGTGCGGGTGACGGCGTGCGGCGCGGCAGTTTAACCTCAGGGCCGGTGGGCCCATCGCCCGAAGAGGACGCTGACTTGCAGACGGCCGGGGAACCCTTCGCAGCGTGTGGCGTCGTGACGCTCACGACGGATTTCGGTCTACGGGACCCCTTCGTCGGCGTGATGAAGGGCCAGCTGCTGGTCCGTCACCCGGCCGTTCGCATCGTGGATCTCACGCATGACGTGCTGGCCCATTGGCCAGCGGAGGCGGGCTTCTGGCTCGCCCGGTCGTTCAGGTACTTTCCCCGCGGCACGGTTCACGTGGCGGTGGTCGACCCGGGCGTTGGCAGTGCCCGCGACTTCGCCGTGGTCGAGCGTGAGGGTCACGTGTTCCTCGCGCCGGACAACGGCCTGCTGGCCGGAGTCATCGAAACCGCCGCCGCCGTGACCCTGCGTCGGGTCGAGCCGGTGGCGCTGCGGCGCGCCGGCATCGAGACCCCGAGCGCGACCTTTCATGGCCGTGACGTGTTCGCTCCCCTTGCGGCGGAACTGTCCGCCGGGCGGATGACGCCCGCCGACCTGGGTGCGCCCGTCCGGGAACTCATCCCGGGCTGGCTCGAAGAACCGGTCGTGGGGCTCGGGCAGGTGAGCGGTTCGGTCGTCACCGTCGACCACTTCGGCAACCTGATCAGCAACATCGACGCCCGGCTCGCAGCGGTCCTGCCACACCCGGCGGTCCGGGTGGCGGGACGCGAATTGCCGCTGCGGCGAACGTATTCCGACGTCCGGCCGGGCGAGTACCTCGCCCTCGTGAACTCCTTCGGGGTGGTCGAGATCGCCCGGGCCGAGCGCAGCGCCGCCGAGGGGCTCGGCATCGACCGTGGAGCTCCTGTCGTCGTCTTCCAGAAGTGAGGCCAAGGGATTGAGTGGAAAGGCGATTTGGGGTCGGCCCTTGCGCCGCAGCACGGAACAGTTGTGATGCGCCCTGATTCGTATATAGTTCGCAGCCCTGTGCCCGAAATTTCGGGCAGCGCTTTGAAATCTCTGGGTTTTCTCAGGGCGGCGACATGGAACGAGACGAGGAACACTTCGACTTGGACGAGGACTTCGTGGCCGGCGCAGAGGAAGAGGACTACGACCGCTTCATCGATCGCGTAGACCGTCGCAAGCAGGCGGTGAAGCGCGGCAAGGCGGCGTGGAGCAAGCTTGAGGACGTGCTTGCCGAAAAGCGTCTGCAGAAGGAACTGAAGGACGTCTACGACGACGTTTGACTCACCTGCGCGCCCCCGGCTCCTGAACCCGGGAGCCGCCCCGGGGACCGCCCGATGACCACAAGCTCCGCTTCCCACTGGGTCGTCCTCAAGTTCGGCGGCACCAGCGTTTCGAGCGTCACCAATTGGAAGAACGTTGCACACGTCGTGCGCGCCCGGCTCGACGAGGGCCTGCGGCCCGTCGTCGTGCACTCGGCGCTCTCCGGCATCACCGACCGGCTCGAGCAGCTGCTCGCCAAGGCCCTCACCGGCGACTGGGAACCGGTGATGGAGCAGATCGAGCGCCGTCACGCCGATCTCTGCCGCGACCTCGGCATCGCGATCGGCTCCGAGCTCGAGCACCACTTCCTCGAGCTGCGCAAGATGGCCTCCGGTATACAGCTCATCGGCGAGGTGAGCGACCGGCTGCGC
>Ga0209594_1000453_pt1 | contig 25017 bp, 26 predicted proteins | sample AshMeaCrysSpring_FD_184126 | JGI IMG/M metagenome (GOLD analysis project Ga0209594, IMG submission 184126) | Groundwater microbial communities from Big Spring, Nevada to study Microbial Dark Matter (Phase II) - Ash Meadows Crystal Spring... | ecosystem: Environmental > Aquatic > Deep subsurface... | reverse complement strand
GGCCTTCTCTTCCCCACCCATCATCCCGCCCGGCACGTCGCCCTCCGGCGCATCGCCCGGCTTGCCGGCGGCCTCGAAGCGATCGACGCCACGGGCCGTGTCCGCAACCTCGGCGCGGAACTGGTCCGCGCCTTTCTGCCGGCCGCCGGGGCGATGATTCCCGTCCCGGGAGTCTTTGCCTGCCCCGGGCTGGCCCTCGGGGCGATCACCGCCCGGGCCTGCCCGCTCCTCGGCTTCGCCGCCGGCACGCTCGCCGCCCGCCGGTTGGGAGGCATTGTCGTCCCTCCCGGCCTCGCCGGTCGTTGACATATCACTGCGTTCCGACGCGTCGCCGGCGCCTGCGCGCTCCTGCGCCTGCGCCTTCGGCCGGTCGCCCTGTTGCTCCTTGCCCGCGTCCTGGTCCCGGCCATCGGTTTCAGAGGATCCGCTCCCGCCTGCGCCCTCGCCGGTCTCGTCCCCTTGCCCGGTCGCGCCGTCGCCGCCCGCGGACTGCTGCGCCCCCTGACCCTGACCGCCGGACTGCTGCTGCGAATCCTGCGATTGCTGGCCGGACTGCTGCTGCGAGCCCTGCGATTGCTGGCCAGATTGCTGCTGCGAGTCCTGCGATTGTTGGCCGGACTGCTGCTGTGAATCCTGCGATTGCTGGCCGGATTGCTGCTGCGAGTCCTGCGACGGCTGGCCAGATTGCTGCTGCGAGTCCTGCGATTGCTGGCCGGACTGCTGTTGCCCGCCCGAGGGCTCCTTGGCGTCCTGCTGCTGGGCCGGCTGCGCCTGCTGCTTCTCTCCCTTGCGTTGCGCCTCCGCCCCGGCGAGCAGGGCGCGCGCGACGGCGAGGTTGTGGCTCGCGTCCTCGTGCTTCGGGTCGTCCTGCAGCACCTCGGTCCAGGCGGCCGCCGCGCCCTCCAGGTCGCCCTGCCGGAACCGGGCGTTGCCGAGGTTGTAGCGCGCATCGAGCCGCCGTTCGGGGCGCTGGACCTGCTCGAAGGCGCGCGCCGCGCCGGGGTAGTCCTCCGCCCGGTAGAGGGAGACCCCCCGTCGGTACGGGTCCTCGAACGCGCTCGCGGCCTCGGCGTGGCGACCGCTGCCGGCGAGGCGTTCCCCTTCCTGATCGCGGGTCTCGAACCAGCCCGCCGCGCCGACCGGCACGGTCGTCAGGGCGAGCAGCAGGCACACGGCCGGGCGCGGGCTCATCGCGACCTCGCGAGCGGCTGCACGGTTGCCCGACGGCGGAATTCGCGCAGCAGCCAGAGAGCGGCCGGGGCAACCAGCCACCAGAACGGCTCGTGCCAGACCCGCATCTGTTCGTCGCCGGCCTTGCGCTTGCTGCCGCCCGCCGCCGCGGCGCGCGCAATGGCGCGCACGTCGTCGTCCCGGTAGCTCGCGGCGTGGTACTCGCCGCCGGTCTGCGCCGCGACGGCCTCGAGCTGCGGGGCGTTGAGTCGGGAGATCACCGGCACGCCGGCACGCTCGAGGAGCGGCCGGCCCTGCGGTCCGAGCACCGGGGCGCCCAGCGGCGTGCCCACGGCGAGCACGTGCAGACGGACGCCCTGCTCGCGCAGCGTGGCCACCTCGGCGTCGAGGGAGAGATCCTGGAAGTCGCCGTCGCTGACGAGCAGCACGTTCCTCACGACGTCCGGCGGCTGCGTCGCGAGCAGCTGGCGCGCGCGAGCGATGGCCTGGGCCGGCCGGCTGCCTTGCAACTGCACGAGATCGGGGCCCAGCGCCGGCAACGCACGGCGGAGGGTCTCCAGGTCATCCGTCACCGGGGCCACGACGGTGGCGACGGTGGCGAAGGCGACAAGGCCGATGCGCAGTCCGCGGCCGACGGCCAGCAGGTCCTCGATCTCCTGGCGCGCACGGGCGATGCGCGAGGGCGGCACGTCGCCCGCCTCCATGGATCGCGAGATGTCGAGCGCGACGACGAGCGCCGCCCCCGGCTCGAAGATCTGCACCTGCTCGTAACGCCAGCGCGGGCCGGCGAGGGCGAGGATGACGAGCACCCAGGGCAGGGTCCAGGCGAGCAGCCGGCCGAGCGCGCCCGACGCGCCGGTGCGCGCGGTGCCGGCGAGGTGCGGCAGCAGCGTCGTGTCGGCGTAGTCGCGCTCGCGGCCGGGCGCGGGCTCCAGCCGGCGCACCCTGCGCTGCAGCAGGCCGACCACGGGGACGAGCGCGAGCAGCAGCAGCCACGCGGGGGCGGCGAAGTGGAAGCCCTCAGGCATGGACGTTCCACAGCGGACGCACGCCGCCCGGCAGCACGCCGAGCCCCAGCAGCGCGAGCAGCGCGAGGCCGAGCGGCCAGCGGTAGAGCGGCCGCGGGATCAGCACGGTGCGCGTCTCCGCCTCGCTCTTCGCCAGCTCGTTGATGCGCGCGGAGATGCCCTCCAGCGCCTGGGTGTCCGTGGCGGGGAAATAGTTGCCGCCGGTCGCCGAGGCGATCGCGCGCAGCGCCTCCTCCTCGAAGCCCAGATCGTCGCGCTGCACCAGCCGACCGCCCTCCACGATGGCGACGGGGGACTGCTTGCTTCCGACGCCGATCGCGTAGATGCGCACCCCCTCCGCGGCGGCGAGGCGCGCGGCCTCGAGCGGGGGCAGCGCGCCCCCGGTGTTGTCCCCGTCGGTGATCAGCACGAGCACGCGCGAGCCCTCCGGCCGGTGGCGCAGCCGCTTCACGCCCACGCCGATCGCGTCACCGATGGCGGTGCCGTCGCCCGCGATCCCCGTCGCGAGGTCGTCGAGCAAGACGCGCACCGCACCGCGGTCCAGCGTGAGCGGCGAGAGCACGAAGGCCTGGCTGCCGAACACGATGAGGCCGAGCCGGTCGCCGGCGCGCTGCTCGACGAAGCGCGCCATGACGCCCTTCACCACCGCCATGCGGGTGACCTGCCGTCCCTCGCTCGCGAAGTCGAGTGCGTTCATCGAGTGCGAGGTGTCCACCGCGAGCATCAGGTCGTAGCCTTCGGTGCGTGTCTCGACGTGGGCCTCCAGCCACTGCGGCCGCATGAGCGCGAGGACCAGCCCGAGCCACGCGAGCCAGAGCAGCCAGGGGCGCAATCCCCCGCGGCGCAGCCGGCCCGGCCGTCGCGTCGCGAAGGCGGCGTCGAGCTGCTCGAGCGCCGGGTGCAGCAGGGTGACCCGGCGCGCGCGGGGCTCCGCGACCGTGACCGGACGCAGCGCACGATGCACGACGAGCGGCAGCGGCAGCAGCAGGACCAACCAGGGCCAGGCGAACTCAACCACGCCCGGGCTCCAAGGCGCGCTGCCACGGCCACCAGGACGGCCGCCGCGGGCGATGGCGGGCCCAGGGCATGGCCGCGTCGATCAACCGGCCGAGCGCCTCGCGGTCGCCGGCCGTGCCGGGCGGTGCGTAGGGCAGGGCGAGGAGCGGCGTGCCGGCGGTGCGCCAGTCGAAGCCCGCCGGGTCGTTGGCCGCGAGCCATTCAAGCCATTCCCTTCCCACGAGTCCCGCGCAGGCGTGGCGGCCGTGCGTCGCGACCGCCATGCGCCGCAGTAGCTGCGACAGCTCGGCGGCGATCGCATGGCCGTCGGCGGTGGGGAGCTGCCGGCGCAGCGCGAGCAGACGGCGCCGGGCGTCGTGGTGCCAGGTGAAGAACGGGTAACGCCAAAGGAAGCGCAGGGTCAGCCAGAGCAGCCAGGTAGCCAACGCCGCGGCCAACGCCACCAGCCACCACCCCGGCGCGGGCGGCCAGAAGCCGACGGGATCCAGCCCGTGGATGTCGCGGATCGCGGCGTCGAGCCCGTTCACCTATGCTGCCCCCGGCGGCTTCGCGTCAGGCGCGCGCGACGGGCCGGTGCCGCAGGCCCGTGGTCAGGGCGCCGTGCACGTCGACATCGGTGGCGACCGGCGCAAACAGGATGCCGAGCCGCACGCACATGGCCTGCATTGCGGTTCGCCGCTGGCGCCAGGCGCCGGCGTAGGCCGCGCGGCCGGGCTCGTGGTCGGTATCCACCTCCCGCAGGGTGTCGTCCGGGCCGCGGAAGAGCACGCGACCGATCGCGGGCAGGTCGCGATCGGCCGGGTCGTCGATCGGCACGAGCACCACTTCGTGCCGCTGTGCGAGCTGGCCCAGCGGGCGCTCGATCGCGGCGGGGTCGCGATCGAGATCGCCGACCACGAAGACGAGGCTGCCCGTGGGCGCGCCGCGATCGGCGCGGCGCAGGGCGCCGGCCAGCGCTTCCGGCGCGTCCGGCGAGGTGCCGGGCTCCTCGGCCAGCGCCTTGAGCAGGCGCCAGAGCGCGCGCCGGTCCTTGGTGGGGCGAAAGTGCTGCGGCTGGGCGCCGTAGAGAATCCCGCCCACCCGGTCGTGCATCCGGCTCGCGGCCCAGCCGATCAGGGCGGCGGCCCGCGCCGCCTGGACTGCCTTGAAGGTGCCACGCGTGCCGAACTGCATGCGCGGTCCCTGGTCGACGCACAACAGCACGCTGCGCTCGCGCTCCTCGCGGTAGAGCTTGAGGTGCGGCTCGTTGGTGCGCGCCGTGACCTTCCAGTCCATGCTCCGGATGTCGTCGCCCTCGCGGTATTCGCGCACCTCTTCGAAATCGAGCCCCTGGCCGCGAAAGACTGAGGCGTAGACGCCCGCGAAGGAGGATCCGACGAGGTGCCGCGAGGCGACGCCGAGGGCGTGCGCCTGATGGCGCAGCTCCAGCAGTTCGTCGAGCGCCGGCCGAAGAGCCATGCCGGCGGTCAGGGCACCGCGACCAGCTCGAGCAGGCGCCGCACGAAGTCGTCGGTGCTCACCCCCTCGGCCTCGGCCTCGAAGCTGAGCAGGATGCGGTGGCGCAGGATCTCGAGCGCGACCGACCGGATGTGCTGCGGCGTCACGAAGCGCTCGCCGTCGAGCCAGGCCCGGGCGCGGGCGCAGCGGGCCAGCGCGATCGAGGCGCGGGGCGACGCGCCGAAGCGGCACCAGCGCGCGAGGTCGGGGTCGTAGCTGCCGGGCTGCCGCGTCGCCTGGACCAGGTCGACGATGTAGCGATTGAGCCGGGGGTCCAGGAACATGCCCGCGACTGTGTCGCGGATTGCGAACAGCGTCTCCTGCGGCAGCACTGACCGCGGCAGGGGCAAGGGCGCCTTCTGCCGCTGGTTGTCGAGGTCGAGGATCCTTAGCTCCTCGGCGTGGCTCGGATACTCGACCCGGACGTACATCAGGAACCGGTCGAGCTGGGCCTCGGGCAGGTGGTAGGTGCCTTCCTGCTCGATGGGGTTCTGGGTGGCGAGGACCATGAACAGCCGCGGCAGCGGATAGGTGGTCTGGCCGACCGTCACCTGCCGCTCGGCCATGGCCTCGAGCAGGGCCGACTGGACCTTGGCCGGCGCGCGGTTCACCTCGTCGGCAAGCAGCAGATTGTGGAAGATCGGGCCGGGGCGAAACTCGAAGTCCCCGCGCTCGTGCCGGTAGATGTCGGTGCCGACGAGGTCGGCCGGCAGCAGGTCCGGCGTGAACTGGATCCGGTGAAAGTCCCCCTCGATCGCCTCGGAGAGGGCCTGGACGGCCGTGGTCTTGGCCAGCCCGGGCAGGCCTTCGACGAGCAGGTGGCCGTCGCTGATCAGGCAGATCAGCATGCTGTCGATCAGCTTGCGCTGGCCGATGACGCGGGTCGCAATGTGGTCGCGCAGGGGGTCGAGCTCGCTGGGCTGCATCCGTGGGGTGCTCTGGGGAGGGGGAAAGGGCTCGTCATCCAGGCGGTGCGACCCTGTTTCGGTATCGTGACGGCCGGCCCGAGAGGGTGCAAGCCGAAGTTGCCGAACGCGAGAACATATATTAAGAATATTAGCGACTGCCACGCCGAGTCCGGGCTGCCGGTCCTGCCCTGTGTCTTCTCGGTCGTGCGCGGTCTCAAAGGCACCGAATCGAGATCCTTTTCGGAGGGAGAGACCATGAAGGCTCGTACGCTGATCGCGGCGGCCGCCCTCCTGGGCGCGGCCGCGCTTCCTGCCACGGCTTCGGCCTGGTGTGGTTGGGGTCCTGGCTGGGGCAACGGCTGGGGTGACGATCTCTGGGGTGATGGCTGGGGCGATTTCGATTTCCACATAGGCGGAGGAGCCCGTGGCAGCGGCTGGGGGCGGGGTTACGGCTATCGCTACCCCTACTGGGGCTACCCGGGCTGGGGTGGTTATCCGGCCTGGGGTGGCTATGCGCCTTACTGGGGTGTGCCCTATGCTGCGCCCGCTGCGCCGGCGGCTCCCGAGTCCAAGCCCGCAAAGTAGGACAGGCTGCCAGCCCAATGAGGACGCCGCCTCCGGGCGGCGTCTTTTTTTGACAGGGCGCGTCCAGGATTGGTCACAGAGTTATCCACAGAATTTGCTGATATGCGAAAGCCGGGAAAAGACATTTTTCTCCGGCCATTTTCTCAAAAATTTATAGAAAAAAAGTTTTTATATATTTGAAATAAATAGGCATTTTTGAATCGTAAGCGGGGGTGACGGCCTCCCGGCGCGGCACTCGGGATCTCACGAAGCAAACCTAAACCCTGAACTTTCAAAAACTTTCCACAGGACACTCTCCGTGATCGACCAACTCCGCAACATCGCCATCATCGCCCACGTCGACCACGGCAAGACGACGCTCGTCGACGAGCTCCTCAAGCAATCCGGCACCCTCGGGGACCGCTTCGGTCCTGTCGAGCGGGTGATGGACTCCAACGATCTCGAGCGCGAGCGCGGCATCACCATCCTCGCGAAGAACACCGCGATCCGCTGGCGCGACTATCGGATCAACATCGTGGACACGCCCGGCCACGCGGACTTCGGCGGCGAGGTGGAACGGGTGCTGTCCATGGTCGACTCGGTCCTGCTGTTGGTCGACGCGGTGGACGGCCCCATGCCCCAAACCCGCTTCGTGACCCAGAAGGCCTTCAAGCACGGCCTGCGGCCGATCGTGGTGATCAACAAGATCGACCGTGAGGGCGCCCGGCCGGACTGGGTGGTGGACCAGACCTTCGACCTGTTCGACCGCCTCGGCGCGACCGAGGAGCAGCTCGACTTCCCGATCGTCTACTGCTCCGCCCTGCACGGCTACGCGGGGCTGACGCCGGACGTCCGCGCCGGTGACATGACCCCCCTGTTCGAGACCATCGTGCGCCACTGCCCCCGGCCGCCGGTCAACCTCGAGGGGCCGTTCCAGATGCAGGTGTCGACCCTCGACTACTCGAGCTACGTCGGCGCCATCGCCATCGGCCGGATCGCCCGCGGCACCCTGAAGCGCAACGCGAGCATCCTGGTGATGAAGCACGACGGCGACGAGCACCGGGCCAAGATCGGTCAGATCTTCGGCTTCCTGGGGCTGCAGCGCGTCGAGGTGGACAGCGCCAACGCCGGCGACATCGTGGCGGTGACCGGCATCGAGGCACCGAACGTGTCCGACACCCTCTGCGATCCGGAGTGCCCGGAGGCGCTCCCGGCGCTGACGGTGGACGAGCCCACGGTGAGCATGACCTTCCAGGTCAACACCTCGCCCTTCGCGGGCCGCGAGGGCAAGTACCTCACCTCGCGCCAGCTCAAGGAGCGGCTCGAGCGCGAGTTGATCCACAACGTGGCGCTACGGGTGGAGGAGGGCAATGACCCGGACAAGTTCAAGGTGTCCGGCCGCGGCGAGCTGCACCTGTCCATCCTGCTCGAGAACATGCGGCGCGAGGGCTATGAGATGGCGGTCTCGCGCCCCGAGGTGATCTTCCGCGAGATCCACGGGGAGATCTGCGAGCCCTACGAGCAGCTCACGGCCGATGTCGAGGAGACCCACCAGGGCTCGGTGATGGAGGCGCTGGGCAAGCGCCGCGGGGAACTGCGCGACATGGTGCCGGACGGCAAGGGACGGGTGCGCCTGGACTACATGATTCCCTCGCGCGGACTCATCGGCTTTCAGACCGAGTTCCTGACGCTCACCTCGGGCTCGGGCCTGCTCTACCACGTGTTCGACCACTACGGCCCGGCGCAGGCGGGCGGCATCGCGCCGCGCAAGAACGGGGCGATGATCTCCAACAGCCAGGGCAAGGCGCTCGGCTACGCGCTCTTCAATCTGCAGGAGCGCGGCCGGCTGTTCGTGGGGCCGGGCGACGAGGTCTACGAGGGGCAGGTGGTCGGCATCCACGCGCGCGACAACGACCTGACGGTGAACCCGCTCAAGGGCAAGCAGCTCACGAACATCCGCGCCGCGGGCAAGGACGACAACATCCTGCTCACGCCTGCGCTGCGCCTGTCGCTCGAGCAGGCGCTCGAGTTCATCGAGGAGGACGAGCTGGTCGAGATCACGCCGGCCGCGATCCGGCTGCGCAAGCGCCACCTCAAGGAGCAGGACCGCAAGCGCGCCGCGCGGGAGACGGTGGCGGACTGAGGCTGCTGTAACGCGCCTCGGCCCTGTGATGTGCTTTGGCGGGGGATGACCCCGCGAACCCTGGCCCTCGTGCGGGCCTTGCGCCGGATGTTGCTCGCCGCCCTGGGATCCCTCCGGGGATCCACGGGCCACCGCGCCCCTCCCTGTGCGCTGCGCGCAGCACCGCGGCTCCGGCCCGCTGGAGGATCGGGCGGCGCACTACACAAGCCTCGCGTGCGGCACTGCGCGCCGCCCACCGAGACCGGCGCGAAGGGCGCTGCGCCACCGGCTTGAATCTCGTTAGACTGCCCGTATGCCGGACCTCTACCCCGATATCCTTCCCTACGCCGTCCACCGCCTCGCGGTCGACGAACGCCACGCGCTCCACGTCGAGGAGTGCGGCAGCGCGAAGGGCGTCCCTGCGCTGTTCCTGCACGGCGGGCCGGGCGCGGGCTGCGAGCCCTACCACCGGCGCCTCTTCGACCCGGCGCGCTACCGCATCGTCCTGTTCGACCAGCGCGGCGCCGGCCGCTCGCTGCCCCACGCGGACCTGACCGACAACACCACCTGGCATCTCGTCGCCGACATCGAGCGCATCCGCGAGCACCTGGGTATCGACCGCTGGCTGGTGTTCGGCGGCTCCTGGGGCTCGACCCTGGCGCTTGCCTACGCGCAGCACCACCCGGAGCGCGTGCGCGCCCTCGTCGTGCGCGGCATCTTCCTGTGCCGCGACGAGGAGATCCGCTGGTTTTACCAGGAAGGCGCGAGCCGGGTCTTTCCGGACTACTGGGAGGATTTCCTCGCGCCCGTGCCTCCCGCCGAGCGGCACGACCTGCTCTACGCCTACCACCGGCTGCTGACCGGCGATCACGACATCGCGCGCATGGCGGCGGCCAAGGCGTGGTCGACCTGGGAGGGCCGGACGGCGACGCTGCTGCCGAACGACGCGGTGGTGAGGCACTTCGGCGACCCGCACGTCGCGCTCTCGCTCGCGCGCATCGAGTGCCACTACTTCGTGCACCAGGCTTTCCTGCGGCCGGGGCAGCTGCTCGAGGACGCGCCCCGGCTCGCCGGCATCCCCGGGGTGATCGTGCACGGCCGCTACGACCTGATCTGCCCCTTCGAGAATGCCTGGGCGCTGCACCGCGCCTGGCCGGGCAGCGAACTGGTGGTCGTGCCCGACGCGGGGCACGCCGCGAGCGAGCCCGGCATCCGCTCGGCGCTGGTCGCGGCGACGGACCGCTTCGCCACCGAGCTCGCGTGATCGCCCTGATCCAGCGCGTCGGCGAGGCGCGCGTGACCGTGGCCGACGACACCGTCGGGGCGATCGGCCGCGGCATCCTGGCATTCGTCGGCGTCGAGCGCGGCGACAGCGAGGCGCGTGCGCAGCGGCTTCTCGAGCGCATCCTGGGCTACCGCCTCTTTCCCGATGCGGAGGGGCGCATGAACCGCAGCCTTCGTGACGTCGGCGGCGGCCTGCTGCTGGTCTCGCAGTTCACGCTGGTGGCGGATACGAAGAAGGGCGCGCGGCCGAGTTTCTCCAGCGCGGCGTCGCCTGAGGAGGGCCGGCGCCTGTTCGAGCACCTGGTCGCGCTCGCCCGCGCCTCGCACCCGGACGTCGCGACCGGCCGCTATGGCGCGGACATGCAGGTCGCGCTGGTCAACGACGGGCCGGTGACGTTCTGGCTGACGGCCTGAGTGCCGCGTTCAACGAGTCGAAGCGGGCCCGCCGCCCGTGGGTCCCGATGCCTGGGTCCCCCGGGTCGGAGCGGGCGTGCTGCGAGCAGCGTGCAGGGACGTACGCGGCAGCGAGCGGAGTCCGGATGACGCGCCGAGCGGCGAGCAGCACCCGGCGCAAGGTCCGTAGCAACGGTGCCCGGAGTCCACTGGCTTTTCATGCGCGCTCACCCCCTGCGCCGGAACCACCCCGTCACGGCGAGGCGCTCGCGCTGCGCGGGCAGCACTTCGTGCGGGAAGTCGGCGCTCAGGAAGCAGACGAGCGTGCCCGCCGCCGGCATCACGTCCAGAGACGGTGCATCGGCCGCGCCGTCGAGGTAGAGGCGCAGCTGCCCGCCGTCCTCCGGCCGCCAGGACGCGTTGAGGTACAGCACGCAGCTCAGCGTGCGCAGGTCCGAGTCGCGGAAGCGGTCGAGGTGCCTGCGATAGGCGGTGCCGGGCGGGTAGACGGCAAAGTGCGCCTCCAGGTCGAAGAGCCCGAGCAGGAGGGACTCGTTCATTGCCAGGCGCAGCGCCTCGAGGGCCCGCAGGTAGGCGCGCACCGCGTCGGTCTGCGGCGCTGCGTCGAGCCACAGGACCGCATCACCACGCACTGCGGCGTCCTGCTGCCGCCGGCCGGCGCGGCCGATGCCGGCCGGCGCAAAGCGCCCGTCGCGCCAAAGGGCCAGGCAGTCCTCCCGCAACCCCGCGACGTCGGCCGGCGAGAGGAAGTCATGAACAATCGCATAGCCCCGGTTCGCTATCTCGGCCACCACCGCTCGAATCGGCGATGCGCGCTCCCGGGGCAATCGGGTATCTGCGGGCGAAGGTGACATGGCTAGGCTCCTTCCGGTCGCTCCAACCCCGCGGGCTCCTCGAGGGATCCGCCATTCCGGCAGCAGCGGGAATCCGAGCGATCGTAGTGTCCAGGATTGCTGCTCGCACGGGAATGACGCGCGAGGGCCCGATCGGCGGATACCCGCGGCCCTGCGTCCCGCTGTTCGCGCCGCGCGCCTTTGGCTTTAGAATCGAGGCCCAGCCCATCGCTTCGAGCCGCCCCGAGATCATGACGCGCAAAGCCAGCACCGAGCGCCGGACGCTCGAAACCCGCATCCGCGTCACCGTCGACCTCGACGGCAGCGGCGCGAGCCGCCTCGCCACCGGAGTGCCTTTCCTCGACCACATGCTGGACCAGGTGGCGCGCCACGGGCTGATCGATCTCGAGATCGCCGCGGAAGGCGACCTGCACATCGATGCGCACCACACCGTCGAGGACATCGGCATCACGCTCGGCCAGGCCTTCGCAAAGGCCGTGGGCGACAAGGCCGGCGTGCGCCGATACGGGCACGCCTACGTGCCGCTCGACGAGGCGCTGTCGCGCGTCGTCATCGACCTGTCCGGCCGGCCGGGGCTCACCTTCGCCGTCGAGTTCCCGCGCGCGACCATCGGCAGCTTCGACGTCGATCTGTTCCGCGAGTTCTTCCAGGGCTTCGTCAATCATGCGGCGGTGACGTTGCACGTCGACGGTCTGAGGGGCGACAACGCGCACCACGTCGCCGAGACCTGCTTCAAGGCCTTCGGGCGCGCGCTGCGGATGGCGGTGGAGCCGGATCCGCGGCTCGCCGGGGCGCTGCCGTCGACCAAGGGCGTGCTGTAAGAGCAGCGGCGCGGAACGGGCTATGGCAGGGCCGATCGTCGTCGTCGACTATGGCATGGGCAATCTCCGTTCCGTGTCGAAAGCGGTCGAGCACGTCGCGGGCGGCGCCGAGGTGCGCGTCACCGACGATCCCGCGCTGATTCGCGCAGCCGATCGCGTGGTCTTTCCGGGCCAGGGGGCGGCGCGCGACTGCATGGCCGCCATCGGCGAGCACCACCTCAACCAGGCGGTGCGCGAGGCGGCGGCGAGCAAGCCCTTCCTCGGCATCTGCATGGGCATGCAGGTGCTCCTGGAGCACAGCGAGGAGAACGGCGGCACCTCACTCCTCGGCCTCTACGCGGGCGAGGTGCGGCGCTTCCCGGGCACGGCGCTCGGCCCGGACGGCATCCTGCTCAAGATTCCGCAGATGGGCTGGAACCGCGTGCAACCGGTGCGCGAGCATCCGCTCTGGGCGGGGATCGCGCCCGGCAGCCGCTTCTATTTCGTGCACAGCTACTACGTGGACCCGGTGGACCGCGCGCTGGTCGCGGCGACCACCGACTACGGACTCGACTATGCGAGCGCGATCGCGAAGGACAATGTCTTCGCGGTGCAGTTTCACCCGGAAAAGAGCGCGCAGGCCGGGCTGCGGCTGCTGGCCAACTTCGTGGGCTGGCGGCCCTGAGGTCCAGTTGAGGGGACGATGGCAATGCTGCTGATTCCTGCGATCGATCTGAAGGACGGCAAGTGCGTGCGCCTGCGCCAGGGGCGCATGGCGGAGGACACGGTCTTCGCCGACGATCCGCTCGAAGCGGCGGCGCGCTGGGTGGCGGCGGGCGCGCGGCGGCTGCACATCGTCGATCTCAACGGCGCCTTCGAGGGCCGGCCCGTGAACGCGGGGGCCGTGCGCCGCATCGCCGAGGCCTTCCCCGACCTGCCCATCCAGGTCGGCGGCGGTATCCGCGCCGAAGAGACCGTGGAGGCCTACCTCGGCGCGGGGGTGCGCTGGTGCATCATCGGCACCAAGGCCGTCCGCGAGCCGCACTTCGTCGCCGAGCTCTGCCTCGAGTTTCCCGGGCACGTGATCGTCGGCCTCGACGCCCGCGACGGCAAGGTCGCGGTGGAGGGCTGGTCGAAGCTGTCTCGGCACGACGTCGTCGACATGGCGCAGCACTTCGAGCGCGACGGCGTCGAGGCCATCGTCTACACCGACATCAGCCGCGACGGCATGCTCTCCGGCGTGAACGTGGAGGCCACGCGCCGCCTCGCGCAGGCGATCAGCATCCCGGTGATCGCCTCGGGCGGCATCACCAACCTCGACGACATCCGCGCCCTGTGCGCCGCCGCAGAGCCGAACATCGTCGGGGCGATCACCGGCCGCGCGATCTACGAGGGGACGCTGGACTTCGTCGAGGGCCAGCGCCTCATGGACGCGCTCAGCGGCTAGGGGCGAGCGATGCTGGCCAAGCGCATCATCCCCTGCCTGGACGTCGACGCCGGCCGCGTGGTCAAGGGCGTGCGCTTCGTCGACATCCGCGACGCGGGCGATCCGGTCGAGGTCGCACGCCGCTACAACGAGGAGGGCGCCGACGAGATCTGCTTCCTCGACATCACCGCCTCGTCCGACGCGCGCGACACGATGGTCCACGTGGTCGAGCAGGTGGCCTCGGAGGTCTTCATCCCGCTCACCGTGGGCGGCGGCATCCGCAAGGCGGAGGACATCCGCCGGATGCTCAACGCGGGGGCGGACAAGGTCTCGATCAACACGGCGGCGGTCTTCCACCCCGAGTTCGTCAGGGAGGCGACCGACCGCTTCGGCTCGCAGTGCATCGTGGTCGCCATCGACGCCAAGCAGGTCAGCGGGGCCGGCGAGCCGCGGCGCTGGGAGATCTTCACCCATGGCGGCCGCAAGCCGACGGGTCTCGATGCGATCGAGTGGGCGCGGCGCATGGCGCAGTTCGGCGCGGGCGAGATCCTGCTCACCAGCATGGACCGCGACGGCACCAAGGCCGGCTTCGATCTCGGGCTCACGCGCGCGATCGTCGACGCGGTGCCCATTCCCGTGATCGCCTCGGGCGGCGTGGGCACCTTGCAGCACCTGGTCGACGGCGTGCAGCAGGGCGGCGCCGATGCCGTCCTCGCCGCGAGCATCTTCCACTTTGCCGAGTACACCGTCGGCGAGGCCAAGCGCTACATGGCCGAGCGCGGCGTGGAGGTTCGACTGTGAGCGCGCCGGCCGGCGACACGCTCGAACGCCTGGCGGCCGTCCTCGAGGCGCGCAAGACCGCGGACCCGGCGTCGTCCTACGTCGCGAAGCTCTATGCAAAGGGGCTGGACGCCATCCTGAAGAAGGTCGGCGAGGAGGCGACCGAGACCGTGATGGCCGCGAAGGACGGCGACCCCGAAAGAATCGTCTGCGAGACGGCGGACCTGTGGTTCCACACCCTCGTCCTGCTGGCCCACCAGGGTCTCGGCCCTGCCGCGGTGCTCGCCGAGCTCGAGCGCCGCTTCGGCCTCTCCGGGCACGAGGAAAAGGCGGCGCGCGGGAGCTGAGTCGGCGCGGCTCCGGCCTGTTCTGCGCTATGATCGCCGACCCGCCCGGCCCCGGCGGGTCGCATACTTCACGGAGAATCCGATGGGAATCAGTGGCATAAGCATCTGGCAGCTGCTCATCATCCTGGTGATCATCCTGCTGCTCTTCGGCACCAAGAAGCTCACCAACCTGGGCTCAGACCTCGGCAACGCGATCAAGGGCTTCCGCAAGGCCGTCTCGGAAGGCGACAGCGAGGCGCCCAAGAGCGACGCGACCGTCGAGCACAAGGTGATCGAGGGCGAGGCGACCCGCGAGAAGGACAAGGAAAAGGTCTGATTCCCGGCATGTCTTCCTGACGGACGGGGTGGGGCGTGTTCGACGTCGGCTTCTGGGAGCTGATGATGATCGGTCTGGTGGCGCTACTGGTCTTCGGGCCGGAGCGGCTGCCGGCGTTGGCCCGTACGGCCGGTCTATGGCTCGGTCGCGCTCGCCGCTTCCTCGGCACGGTGAAGGCGGACATCGAGCAGGAGATCAAGGCCGAGGAGCTCAAGCGCATCCTCAACGAGCAGCAGCTCAAGAACCCGCTGCACGATTTCGTCGAAGAGACGCGCAACGCGCTCAACGACGTGCGCACGCAGTCGGAGCAATCCCTGGCCGCGCCGGACCCGGCAGCGGCGGCCTCCACCGTCACGCCACCACCGTCGCCGCCTGAGCCGGCCCCGACGCCGCCCGTGTCCGCCGCGGAGCCCAAGGCCGGAGCATGATCACGCCCGACACCGAGCAGGAACAGCCGTTCCTCTCGCACCTGCTCGAGTTGCGCGATCGCCTGCTGCGCATGGTGATGGCGGTGGCGCTGGTCACGGTGGTGCTGCTGCCCTTCGCCAACAGCATCTACACCTTCGTCGCGCAGCCCTTGATGGCGCAGATGCCGGCTGGCACGACGATGATCGCGACCGAGGTGGCGTCGCCCTTTCTCGCGCCTTTCAAGCTCACGCTGGTCGTCGCGATCTTCGTCGCGATTCCCTATCTCCTGCACCAGCTCTGGGCCTTCGTCGCACCGGGTCTCTACCAGCACGAACGCGCCCTCGTGGTGCCGCTCGTCGCCTCCAGCGTGGTGCTCTTCTACCTCGGCGCGGCCTTCGCCTACTTCTTCGTGTTCCCGATGATCTTCGGCTTCTTCACGGCGACCGCTCCGCAGGGCGTGGCCGTGATGACCGACATCAACCATTACCTCGACTTCGTGCTGACGCTGTTCTTCGCCTTCGGCCTGGCCTTCGAGGTGCCGATCGCGGTGATCCTGCTGGTCTGGGCCGGCGTGATCGAGCCGGACAAGCTCAAGGAGATGCGACCCTACGTCATCGTCGGGGCCTTCGTGATCGGCATGTTCCTGACGCCGCCTGACGTGTTCTCCCAGACGCTCCTCGCCGTGCCGATGTGGCTGCTGTTCGAGGCTGGCCTGCTGGCTTCCCGCTTCATCGTCCGGCGACGCGAGCGGGACGAGGTCGTTGCCGCCACGGCCACGGCGGGGACGGGCGCGCCGGTCCCGGTCCCGGTCGCGGCGTTCGGCTCGGCCGCCGCAACGCCCGCCGGCGGCGGGGCAGGGGAAGAGTCGGCGCATCGGCCACTGACGCCGGAGGAGATGGAAGCCGAGCTGGACCGCATCGAGGCGGAGGAGCTGGCGGCGCGCCAGGGTGCGGCGCCGGGAGACAGGGCGGGCGAGCCGCCGGCTCCGATGGAGGACGCCGGCGGCGCGCAGGCCGGGAATGTCGGCAGCGCCGAGGCACCGGCGTCCCGGCACGCGATCGCGCAGGAGAAGCTCGAGCGCGTGATGGATCTGCGCATGGCCGGCGAGACGGTGAAGGCGCGTCAGCTGCTCTACGAGGTGCTGATCGAGGGCAGCGACGAGCAGGTCTTCGTCGCCCGCAACATCCTGAGCCAGCTCGACGGCCCCGGCTGACCGGGCCGCCGGCGATCAGCCGTAGCGCAGGCGCGTGCCGTGCAGCAACGAGAGCGTTATCTCCTCGGCCCGCAGCTCGGTCGGAAAATAGGCCCCCGAGATCCGTGCCTCGAACAGGCTCGCCCCTTCTAGGCGGGTCTCCCGCAGGTCCGCGCCCCGCAGATCGGCCTGCCGGAGGTAGGCGTCGCTGAGGTCCAGCCCGCGCAGGTCGACCTTGCGCAGGTCCACGCCGCGCAGATCGGCGCCGCGCAGGTCGCACGGACGGCCGAGGGCCCGCTCGGCGTTGAACGCCGCCGCCTCGTCACGGCGCAGCAGGCTGTAGAGCGGGTCGTCCTTGAATTCCGGTTTCGCCATGGGGATTTCTCCGCGGAAAAAACCGCCAGGCCGGTTGCGGCCGGACAGGGGTTGGGCATAGTTTGGGCCTAGTTTTGGCAGCAACTTCGCCGCGACGCAAGCGCATGATCGATCCGTTCGGAAGAAGCGTCACCTATCTGCGCCTCTCGGTCACCGACCGATGCAACTACCGTTGCAGCTACTGCATGGCGGAGGAAATGACTTTTCTGCCGCGTCGGGAGTTGCTGACGCTGGAGGAGCTCGACCGGCTCTGCGGCGTGTTCGTGGATTTGGGGGTGCGCAAGCTCCGCATCACCGGCGGCGAGCCGCTGGTGCGCCGCGATCTGATGACCCTGATCCGTCGCTTGCACCGCCGGCTCGAGGCGGGGCAGCTCGACGAGCTCACGTTGACGACGAACGGCGCGCTGCTCGAGCGGCACGCCGCGGATCTCGCGGCCAGCGGCGTGCGCCGGATCAACGTCTCGCTCGATTCGCTGGACCCTGAGCGTTTCCGGCGGCTCACCCGGCTCGGCAGTCTCGAGGACGTGCTGCGGGGGATCGCGGCCGCCCGGCGCGCCGGCATCCGGCTGCGCATCAACGCGGTCGCGCTCAAGGGCATCAACGACCACGAGATCGATCGGCTGGTGGGCTGGGCCGGCGGCGAGGGTCACGACCTGGCCTTCATCGAGGCCATGCCGCTCGGCGAGACAGGACCGGTGCGTGCCGAGCACTGGATGTCCGTGGCCGAGGTCCGTGAGCGCCTGGAGCAACGCTGGACCCTGACCGAAATCGCCTACCGCACCGCGGGTCCCGCGCGCTACGTGGAGGTGGCGCAGACCGGGGGGCGCATCGGCTTTATCACGCCTTACAGCCACAATTTCTGCGAGGCCTGCAATCGGGTGCGCGTGACCTGCACCGGCACGCTGTACCTGTGCCTCGGCCAGGACGAAGCGGCCGACCTGCGCGCCCCGCTGCGCGCCCACGCGGACAACGGCGGCGTCGAGGCGGCGATCCGCGAGGCCATCGCGCGCAAGCCGAGAGGGCACGACTTCGATCCGGCTCGCATCGCGACCGGCGCCCAGGTGGTGCGCTTCATGAGCCTGACCGGCGGCTAGACGAAAAAAAGAAAGCCCCGGAGGGACCGAGGCTTTCTGCCGCCTGTCATGGATCCTTCCCTGCGCCGTTCCATGGCGCTTTTCCTTCCTTCCCTGGGCTTCCCTGCGCGGCGCCAGAATAATGGCATGCCGGCTTTGTGGCGTTTGTCGAAAAAAAGCGGGGGTCCCTGTCGAAAAAATTCGACACGACCGTCTGCGCGGGTCAGACGCAGCCGGTCGGCTTGGGCAGGGCGCCCCACTTGCAGATCAGCTTCATCGGGCCCTTCTTGAAGACGTCGTAGAGGTGCTTGGAGTCCACCCCGAGCTTCTTCGCAAACTTGCGTATCGGCGGGACGACCCCGTCATCGCTGTACATGGCGCGGGCCTGCCGGATGTACTCCATGATCTCTTCGTTCATGTCGTAGCCGTCGGCGGAGGCGAGCTCGGCCGCCACCTCCTCGGTCCAGTCGTCGCGGTTGATCAGAAAGCCTTCGCTGTCCACGGCCAGTTGCATCGCTTTGCTCCTCGATGGGTTAGTAACCGACAAAAATGCTTGGTTATGCGGAATTATCGAGAGGCTGGCGGGGTATTTCTACCCGACCGATTACATGGAAATGGAGGTCAGTTCAGCTCCGGTGTCTCGCCGGAGACCATGAACACGACGCGCTCGGCGACGTTGGTCGCATGGTCGCCGATGCGCTCGAGCTTGTGCGTGATCCAGAGAAGGTGCGTCGCCCGGGAGCTCGTGTCGGGCTCGGTCGCGAGGCGCATCACAAGCGAGGCGAGCAGCTCCTCGTGGAGGTCGTCGACTTCCGCGTCCAGCCCGCCCACCTGGCGAGCGAGCGATTCGTCGGCCGTGTCGTAGGCGAGCCAGACCTTGTCGATCATTTCTCCCACCACTTCGGACATACGCCAGAGCTTCTCGGTCGGTCCCGTGACGTCGCTGGGGTCCATCTCGAGCACGATCTTGGCAATGCCCGCGGCATGATCGGCCATGCGCTCGAGGTCCGAGGCGATCAGCAGGTCCGCGACGATCTCGCGCAGATCCCGGGCCACCGGTTGCTGCGAGGCGATGGCGAACAGGCACTCGCGCTCCACCTGGCGCCGCAGGGCATTGATCTCCGCGTCCTCGCGCACGATTCGCTCCGCCAGATCCACGTCCTGTTCGCGCAGGCAGGAAACCGCCCCGTCGAAGGCCGAACGCGCAAGCCGCGCCATGCCCCGAATGTGTTCGTGAATCGCCCGCTCTTCGCGGGCCAGCACAACGCGCACGTCGCTCATCGCCATCCCTCTCGCCAGTCCGCATTCTAGGGGCGTTGGCGGCGTGCCAGCCACCGGTTGACCCCCCTCAAGCGGAATCGGCCGACCGTTCGCTATCCTTTGCCCGCCTCGTCCATCGCCGCCGACCGCTCTCGCGTCACCATACTCCATCGTGGAAACCGCCCTTCCGGTCGCCTTTGCCGTTGGTCTGCTCAGCACGATCCACTGCGTGGGCATGTGCGGCGGGATCATGGGGGCGTTGAGCTTCGCCCTGCCCGAGGGCGCCCGAGCGCGCCCCGTGCGGCTCGCCAGCTTCCTGCTCGCCTATAACGCCGGACGCATCGCGAGCTACGCGATCGGCGGCGCGCTTGCCGGCGGTCTGGGCCTGACCGTGCTGCAATCGTCCGGCTCGGTGGGCGCGGCCAATGTATTGCGCGGGATCGCCGGCCTGCTGATGGTGCTCGCCGGCCTGCACCTGGGCGGCTGGCTTCCCGCCGTGGCTCGGCTCGAGCGTCTCGGCCTGCCGCTCTGGCGTCGGCTGGAGCCCTACGCCCGGCGGCTCGTGCCGGTGCGGACACCGTGGCGCGCGGCGCTCTATGGCGCGCTCTGGGGCTGGCTGCCCTGCGGCCTGGTCTACACGATGCTGGGCCTGGCCGCGGCCGGGGCGAGTGTGGCGGCGGGCGCCGCAACCATGGCGGCCTTCGGTCTCGGGACGCTGCCGACCCTCGTTGCCACCGGCGTGTTCGCCGGCAGGCTCCACCCCCTGCGCCGCAGCCCCCTGCTGCAGCGTGTCGGCGGTGCGGCCGTGGCGTCGCTGGGCCTCCTGACGCTAATCTACGTTTTGATTGGGGATTCTCTGACTGAGTCGCCGGTGGCGGCCGGGAGTTGGCCATGATCGAACAGCGACTGATCGGTTCCGCGCCCGACTTCGTCCGGACGCTCCAGGCGGCCCGCCTGGTCGCGCCGACGGATGCCGCGGTCCTGATCCTCGGCGAGCCCGGCGTCGGCCGGCAGACGCTGGCACGCGAGATCCACGGCCTCAGCACGCGGCGCATGCGGCCTTTCGTCGTGGCTTCCTGCGCGACGTTTCCCGCCGATTTTTTCGTGCGGGCCGGTGAGGCTGCCGTGCCGGCGCTGCGCGCTGCCGCGGGTGGCACCTTGTACCTGGACGAGGTCGCGGATCTCGACGAGGGCGCCCAGGCGCAGCTCCTCGGCTACCTGGAGACGGGCCGGGTCGGGGAACTGCGGGAGGAGCCGTTCAGCCTGAGGATCATCGCATCGACGTCTGCCGATCTGCCGGAGCGGGTGGCGCAGCGGCGCTTCCGCGCCGACCTGTTCCACCGGCTCGCGGTGGTGCCGCTCGAGCTGCCGCCGCTGCGCGAGCGCGTGGCAGACGTGCCGCTGCTGCTCAGGCACCACGCTCGCGAGATCGCACGCCAGCACGGCCACCGTCAGGTGAGCTTCGGCATCGCGGCGCTCAATGCGCTCAAGGCCTACGGTTGGCCGGGCAACGTGCGCGAACTGCGCAACCTGTGCGAACGGCTGTCGATCCTGTTGCCCGGACGCGCGATCGCACCCGAGAACCTGCCCGCGGAGATGCGCCTGCCGGCCCGGGACGCGGCCACGAGCGGCTTCCGCCTGCCGGCCGGCGGCATCGACCTCAACCTCCTCGAGGCCGACGTGATCCGGCAGGCCCTGCAGCTTGCCGGCGGCAACCGCAGCCGGGCCGCCCGCCTGCTCGGCATCAGCCGCGACACCTTGCTCTACCGCATCCAGAAGCACGGCATCGCGGCCTGAGCCGCGGCGCTCAGATCTTCCGCTCGACGACCCGGATGCCCGGGTCGGCCTCCGAGATGCGCACGGCGAAGCCGAGCTCGCGCATGAGCGACAGCATGCGGTGGTTCTCGCCGAGCACCTCGCCCTCGATCACCCGAATGCCGCGCGACCGCGCCGCCTCCATGAGGTGTTCCATCAGCAGCGAGCCGATGCCCTGGTTGCGATGGCGGTCGTCGACGACGAGCGCGAACTCGCAGGTGCTGGCGTCGGGGTTCAGGGTGTAGCGCGCAACGCCGAGCCCGGTGCGCTTGCCGTCGATCGTCGCCACGCCGATCAGCGCAAGCTCGCGGTCGTAGTCCATCTGGGTGAAGCGGACCAGCATCTCCGGCGTCAGCTCCTTGAGGTTCTGCATGTACCGGAAGTACTTGGTCTCGGGCGAGAGCTGGCGCACGAACTCCTGCAGCATCTCCGCGTCCTCCGGACGGATGGGCCGGATGAGCATGTCGGTGCCGTCAGCGAGCTGCGTGCGCGTGACGAGGTGCGCCGGATAGGGGTGGATCGCCATGTGCGCGTACGGCTCGGGCGTGGTCGGCGGCCGCTCGACCAGGATGCGCGCGTCGACGGCCACGACGCCCTTGTCGTCGACGATGAGCGGGTTCATGTCGAGCTCCCTGATGTGCGGTAGCTCGCAGACCATTTCGGAGATGCGCAGCAGCGCGAGCTCGAGGGCGTCGCGATTGGCCGCGGCCATGTGACGGAACGGCTCGAGCAGGCGCGATGCGCGGGTGCGCGCGATGACGCGCTGCGCCAGCAGCGGGTTGAGCGGGGGCAGGGTGACGGCGCCGTCCTTCATGATCTCGACGGCGACGCCGCCGGAGCCGAAGCGGATGACCGGGCCGAACACGGGGTCGCGCACGACGCCGATCATCATCTCGCGCGCGTGGCGCGAGCGGAACATCGGCTCCACAGTGACGCCGCGGAGGTGCGCGTTGGGCCGCTGCTTCTGCACGCCGTCGACCAGGTTCCGGTACGCGCCGCGGATGTCCTGCGCGCCCGCGATATTGAGCTGCACGCCGCCGACGTCCGACTTGTGGCTGATGTCCGGCGAGCTGATCTTCATCGCGACCGGAAAGCCGACCGAGGAGGCGGCTACCAGCGCCTCGGCGGGAGAGTGCGCCTCGATGGTCGTGAGCACCGGAATGTGGAAGGCACGCAGCACGGCCTTCGATTCGGTGTCGGATAGCATCTTGCGGCCTTCCGACAGCACGCCCTCGATGATGAGGCGCGCGCCGTCGACGTCCGGCGTGCGGGTGTCGGTGAGCGGGCCGGGCACCTGCAGCAGCAGCTCCTGGTTGTTGCGGTAACGCGAGAGGTAGCCGAAGGCCTCGACCGCCTGCTCCGGCGTGAGGAAGCTCGGCACGTGGCTCTGGAGGAACAGTTGGCGGGCTTCCTCGACCTGGGTCTCGCCGAACCAGCAGGTGAGCACCGGCTTGCCCGGAGCGGCCTTCATCGCGTCGACCACGGCCTGCGCCGCCTCCGTCGGACGGGTCATCGCCTGCGGCGTGAGCAGCACCAGCACGCCGTCGGCGTTCGGGTCCTTGAGGCAGGTCTCGACCGCCAGGCGGTAGCGGTCAGGGCCCGCCTCGCCGAGGATGTCGACCGGATTCGCCTTCGACCAGAACGGCGGCAGGACCGCATCCAGGGTCTTGATCGTGTCCACGCTCAGCTCGGCGAGCTGGATGCCGAGGTCGGAGCAGCGGTCGACGGCGAGGACGCCGGGGCCGCCGCCGTTGGTGACGATGGCCAGGCGGCTGCCACGGGTGCGCGCACCGCCGGCGAGGATCTCGGCCGCCGCGAACAGCTCGTCCACCGTCATCACGCGCACCACGCCGGCGCGGCGCAGGGCGGCGTCGAACACGTCGTCCGAGCCGATGAGCGCGCCGGTGTGCGTCGCCGCGGCGCGGGAGCCCGAGGCGTGTCGCCCCACCTTGAGGGCAATGATCGGCTTCATGCGCGCGGCGGCGCGCAGGCCGCTCATGAACGCCCGGCTGTTCCGGATGCCTTCGATGTAGAGGAGGATCGCGTCGGTCTGCGGGTCCATCGCCAGGTAGTCGAGCATGTCGCCGAAGTCCAGATCGGCGGCGTTGCCCAGCGACACGATGGTCGAGAAGCCGACGTTGTGCGGCCCGGCCCAGTCCAGGATCGCCGTGCAGACCGCGCCCGACTGCGACACCAGCGCGAGGCGGCCCACTTTCGCGGGCGTGTCGAGGAAGGTGGCGTCGATGCCGACCCGCGGGCGCATGATGCCCAGGCAGTTCGGCCCGATGAGCCGCAGGTTGTAATGGGAGGCGGTCTCACGCAGCTGCCGCTCGAGCCGGGTGCCCGGCTCGCCGGTCTCGCGGAACCCCGCCGAGAGGACGACCGCCGCGCGCACGTCGGCTTCCCCGCATTGACGGATCACGTCGATCGCCGCCTGTGCCGGGGTGGCGACCACCGCGAGGTCCACCGGCAGGCCAATGTCCGCGACGCGCGCGTAGGCCTTGTGGCCCTGGATCTCGGCGTGCTTCGGATTGACCGGGAACAGCTTGCCCTGATAACCGGCACGGATCAGGTTGCGAAATACGCGGGTGCCGACGGCGCCCTCGCGCTCGCTGGCGCCGAACACGGCAATGCTCTTGGGTTCGAAGAGTCGGGTCAGGAAATGCGGGCCCATGGCGCGGTCCTTTCGAAATAAGGGATTGTTGTTACTATCTTACGACTTAAACGAGCGGTTTGCTGCAGCGCACAAATGCCAATTGCGATCATCTCACACGCCGACTGTCGCCTTCATGACATGGGGCATGGCCACCCGGAGCAGCCCGCTCGTCTCTCCGCCATCTTCGATCGGCTGATCGCCTCCGGACTGGAGATGATCGTGCGGCAGATCGACGCCCCGCTGGCGACCCGGCTGCAGCTCGAGCGCGTGCACGACCCCGCCTACGTGGAGCGCGTGTTTGCCGAAGCGCCCGCCGAGGGGGTCGTCATGCTCGATCCGGACACCGCCATGGGGCCCCACACCCTGGACGCGGCGCTGCGGGCTGCCGGGGCGGCGGTCCACGCGGTCGACCTCGTGATGAACGGGGAGTTCCAGGCGATCTTCTGCGCCGTGCGCCCACCGGGGCACCACGCGGAGCGCAACCGGGCGATGGGCTTCTGCTTCTTCAACAACGTTGCCGTGGGAGCGGCGCACGCACTGGCGGCACACGGCTTGGAGCGCGTGGCGATCGTCGATTTCGACGTCCACCACGGCAACGGCACGGAGCACATCTTCGAGAACGACCCGCGGGTGCTGTTCTGCTCCAGTTTCCAGCACCCCTTCTACCCCTTCACCGGCCACGAGACCGACACCCCGCACATCGTCAACATCACGCTGCCGGCCGGCTCGGACGGGGGGCGCTTCCGCCAGGAGGTCGAGACGCACTGGCTGCATCGGCTGCACGAGTTCAAGCCGCAGCTGGTGATGGTGTCGGCGGGCTTCGACGCGCACGCCGAGGACGACATGTCGCACGTGCGGCTGCGCGAGCCCGACTACGTCTGGATCACGCGCGAGCTAAAGAAGATTGCTGACCAGTACGCCGGCGGCCGCATCGTCTCGACGCTGGAAGGTGGCTACAACCTGTCCGCGCTGGGCCGCAGCGCGGTTGCCCACGTCGACGCCCTGCTGGGGCATTGACCCCGGCAGGACGCAGAATCCGCGTCGTCCGGTCAGCGGTGGCGCTTGCCGACGTTTTCGATGTGGTGGATCCAGTTGGTGAAGGCGGTGTAGAGCGACTCGCTGCCGTGGCGCCGTCCGCGAAAGGTCCGGAAGCAGTCGTCACTGCCCTGCGGGCAGCGCTGCGAGCCGGCGCACAACAGGCCGAAGATCAGGGCAACGTCCAGGCCCAACACGACGATCAGCATTGGCATGCGCAGCGCCACGTTGGCCTGCATCCAGTCCAGCAACGGCTGGTGGAAGTCGATCAGTAGCCAGATGCTGCCGAAGAGCACGACGAGGGCCAGCATCGACAGCAGGTCGGCCAGCCACTCGTGCCGGCGCGTGTAGGCCTTGACAGCCGAACAGACAGACATAAAACCCCTCCGCCCGCTTTCTGCGGCGTCTTCTCTGGTGACAAGCTGATGAAATTTATCGATCGGCCAGCGACAGAGTCTTGGCCTAAGTCAATAACTCATCAAAAGGGGGGGGCAGGGCTGTGGGGTCTTGCATGCCTGCTCAGCCTGTCTTGGACCCTCCCAGGCAAGGAGGCGAGTCCGGCACAGCCCCGCCGCGCGCGAACCACTCCTCCGGGGTGAGCGTGTGCAGTGCCAGGGCATGCACCGGCCCGCTTAGCGCGTCGGCCAGGGTCTCG
>Ga0209594_1000450_pt1 | contig 25175 bp, 10 predicted proteins | sample AshMeaCrysSpring_FD_184126 | JGI IMG/M metagenome (GOLD analysis project Ga0209594, IMG submission 184126) | Groundwater microbial communities from Big Spring, Nevada to study Microbial Dark Matter (Phase II) - Ash Meadows Crystal Spring... | ecosystem: Environmental > Aquatic > Deep subsurface... | reverse complement strand
CGGCGGTGTCGAAGAACCCGTTCCTGCAGTTTGTGGTCAAGGGCGCCAAGGCGGGCGACAAGATCAGCGTGAACTGGAAGGACAACAAGGGCGACAGCCGCACCGACGAAGCGACGGTGTCCTGATTCCACAACCACGAAGAGGTGAGCATGAACAACATCAAGACCTTGACGGCACTGGCGCTGACCGCGCTGGCTGCCGGGAGTGCGCTGGCACAGAAGAGCGCCGCCGACGGCATCGCCGAGTACCGCGCCATGCTGGCCGACGGCAACCCGGCCGAGCTGTATGAAGCCAAGGGCGAGGACCTGTGGAAGCAGAAGCGCGGCCCGAAGAACGCCTCGCTGGAACAGTGCGACCTGGGCAAGGGCCCGGGCGTGGTCAAGGGCGCTTTCGTCGAGTTGCCGCGCTACTTCGCCGACACCAAGAAGGTGCAGGACCTGGAGTCGCGCCTGGTGACCTGCATGGAAACCCTGCAGGGCTTCAACGGTGCCGAGATCGCCAAGACGCCGTTCGGTCGCGGCGAACAAGCCAACGTGACCGCGCTGGCGACCTGGATTGCCGCCGAGTCGCGTGGCATGAAGTTCAACCTGCCGAACAACCACGTGGCCGAAAAGACCATGTACGAAGTGGGCAAGCGCCTGTTCTTCATGCGCAGCGGTCCGCACGACTTCTCCTGCGCCAGCTGCCACGGTGAAGACGGCAAACGCATCCGCCTGCAGGACCTGCCCAACCTGACCAAGAACCCCGGCGACGCGATCGGTTTTGCCGCGTGGCCGGCCTACCGTGTCTCCAACGGGCAGATGTGGGGCATGCAGCTGCGCCTGAACGACTGCTACCGCCAGCAACGCTTCCCCTACCCGCATTTCGGCAGCGATGCCACCATCGCCCTGGGCATGTACATGGGTGTGAACGCCAAGGGTGCCGAGTCGATTGCCCCGGCCATCAAGCGCTAAGGAGTCAGTGAGATGAAAAAACAGATGAAGTACATCGCCCCGGCCCTGCTGGCCGCCTTGCTGGCGGGTTGCGCCATGGTGCCCAGTGGCCCCGAGCTGGACAAACTGACCGCCGACATCGTCAAGGCCTCCTTCCGCGACCAGGGCATTGCCAAGGTCGACCGGCTCGAGCTCGATGATGCCAACCGCGAGTGCATGAATGCCGACGTGGCCGGCAAACCCATGGACGAGAAGCTGGCCAAGTCGATCGAGGAAGCCAACTTCAAGACCATCAAGTGGCCGAGCGACGGCAAGTTCCTTGGTGACTGGAAGCAGGGTGAGCAGATTGCCCAGAGCGGACGCGGCATGACCTGGACCGACAGCGCCAACACCGTGAACGGCGGCAACTGCTACAACTGCCACCAGATCAGCAAGGAAGAGATCTCCTTCGGCACACTCGGCCCGAGCCTGTACAACTACGGCAAGATGCGGGGCGTCTCCAATCCGGATGCGCCCGAATCCAAGGCCATCATCGAGTACACCTGGGGCAAGATCTGGAACTCGCGCGCCTACAACGCCTGCTCGCAGATGCCGCGCGCCGGCCACAAAGGCATCCTGAACGAACAGCAGGTCAAGCACATCATGGCCCTGCTGCTCGATCCGAAGTCGCCGGTCAACCAGTAAGCCGGTCTGACGTCTGAGTGCAAAGCCCTCCCGTGGCACACGGGAGGGCTTTTTTTTGCCCGTATAGTTGAATATCTTCACTGCAACCGGACTCGTTCATGCGACGCTTGCTTCCCCTGTCTGTTTTTTTGTGTGCCGCAGCGCTGCTGCTGAGCGGCCCCAGCCGGGCCGAAACGGCGCTGATTCTGGCCATCAGCGAAGGCACCTCCGGTGGTCTGGACCACGCGCAGGTGATTGCGAAGTACCAGGGCCTGGCCAACGTGATTGGCGGGGCGGTGAAGGCCAAGGTGAACGTCGTGTTCGCGCGAGAGTTCTCGACGCTGGAGACCGGCATGAAGAGCGGCCGCTTCGACTTCGTGATGGCGCGCCCCAGCGACTACCCGGCCCGCGCCATGCGCGATGACGGCTACAGCTATGTGGCCAGCGCCAAGCCGGACGGCCAGTGCCTGATCATCGTGCCCAAGGCGTCCCCGCTGACACGTCTGGAGGAGGCACGGGGCAAGCGCTTTGCCATGCCGGAACAGGTGTCGTACATGTCGCGTTTCTGTCGCGCCGAGTTGCGCGATCGCGGCTTCGACATGGCGCGCGAGAAGGTGCAGTTCGTGCGCGAGCAGGCGGCGGTCGGCTTCTACCTGGACAACAACTTTGCCGATGTCGGCGCGATCGCATCCTATTCCGGCCTGGCCAAGAAGCTGGAGAAGGACAGCTACCGCGTACTGCACCGCAGTGTGGCGCAACCGTACTTCCCCCTGGTTGCCCACCGCAAGTTCAAGCCCGAGCAGATCAAGGCGATCCAGCGCGATCTGCTGGGTCTGGCTGGTAGCAGCGAAGGCGACGAACTGTTCAAACGCATCGGTATCGACGGGTTTGACACCAGCGCCCAGGAGCGCATGGCCGAACTGCTGAAGTGGCTCGACCGCTGACACGCAGGCCTGAGTGCCACCTGCCTATCCCCGTGTTTGGCAAAAGCAATTGGCCTTTCTGATAGCCAAAAACTACCATTCGAATACAACGAATTGGATTTGACTACCGAAGAGGTTCCCCATGGCCAACTTTGCCCGCGCCAACCTGCCCACACTCAAGAAGACGGCCAGCTATTACCTGTTGCACATCACCGTGGCGGCCGCGGTGGCCTATGCGGTGACCGGCGACTTGTTGATGGCGTTCACCCTCAGCCTGCTGGAGCCTACGGTGCAAGCCGTGGCCTTCTTCTTCCATGAAAAGGCGTGGGAACGCGCCGGCCGCAAGGACGCGGCCCCGGCGCTGGCGGCCAGCACGCCGGGCTGAAGACGCCTGGTTCCGTGCAAAAAAGTAAAAAGCGAACGACCCGTTCAAAGGGATTGCGCCGCCACGGCGTCGATGTGCGAGGTCTACAATGCCACTCCTTACAGAAGCTGACGGATTGGCTCACGGTTTGCTTTTTCCGCCAACCTGGTTGCAGCAGGAGACGATGCATGTCCACCACGACGCCCAAGTCGAACGATAAACGCGAGGAATTGCGCCGCGCCGCCCTCGAGTACCACCAACACCCCACCCCCGGCAAGATCGCCATTGCCGCCACCAAGCAGCTGGTCAACCAGCGCGATCTGGCATTGGCCTACTCCCCCGGCGTTGCCGCCCCGTGCGAAGAGATTGCCAAGGATCCTTCTGCCGCCTTCAAGTACACCAGCCGCGGCAACCTGGTGGCCGTCATCACCAACGGCACCGCCGTGCTCGGCCTGGGCGACATCGGCCCGTTGGCCGCCAAGCCGGTGATGGAAGGCAAGGGCGTGCTGTTCAAGAAGTTCGCCGGCATCGACGTCTTCGACATCGAGGTCAACGAAAAGCAGGATCTCGACAAGCTGTGCGACATCATTGCCGCGTTGGAGCCCACCTTCGGCGGCATCAACCTGGAAGACATCAAGGCGCCGGACTGCTTCTACATTGAGCGCAAGCTGCGTGAGCGCATGAAGATTCCCGTCTTCCATGACGACCAGCACGGCACCGCCATCGTGGTGGCGGCCGGCCTGCTCAACGGCCTGAAGGTTGTGGGCAAGGACCTGAAGAAAGTCAAGCTCGTGACCTCCGGCGCCGGCGCGGCCGCACTGGCCTGCCTGGGCCTGCTGGTCAAGATGGGCATGCCGCGCGAGAACATCTTCGTCACCGACCTGGCGGGCGTGGTCTATGAAGGCCGCACCGAGCTGATGGACGATGACAAGCGCAAGTTCGCGCAGAAGACCGAGGCCCGCAAGCTGGCCGATGTGATCGAAGGCGCCGACATCTTCCTCGGCCTGTCGGCCGGTGGCGTGCTCAAGTCCGACATGGTCAAGAAGATGGCGGCCAAGCCCATCATCTTCGCTCTCGCCAACCCGAACCCGGAGATCACCCCGGAAGAGGTGAAGGCGGTACGCGACGACGCCATCATGGCCACCGGCCGCACGGACTACCCGAACCAGATCAACAACGTCCTGTGCTTCCCCTACATCTTCCGTGGCGCGCTGGATGCCGGTGCCTCGACCATCACGGACGAGATGGAAATTGCCGCCGTGCACGCCATGGCCGAGCTGGCGCAGGCCGAGCAGAGCGAGGTGGTGGCCGCCGCCTATGCCGGCGAGCAGCTGGCCTTCGGCCCGGAATACCTCATCCCCAAGCCCTTCGACCCGCGCCTGATGATCAAGATCGCGCCGGCGGTGGCCCAGGCCGCCATGGACAGCGGCGTCGCGCTACGCCCGATCCAGGACATGGACGCCTATCGGGAAAGACTGCAGAGCTTTGTCTACGCCTCCGGCACCACCATGAAGCCGATCTTCATGGCGGCCAAGAAGGCCAGCAAGAAGCGCGTCGCCTATGCCGAAGGTGAAGAGGAGCGCGTGCTTCGTGCCGCCCAGATCGTGGTGGACGAAGGTCTGGCGCGCCCCACGCTGATCGGCCGCCCGGCCATCATTGCGCAGCGCGTCGAGAAGTTCGGCCTGCGCCTGAAGGAAGGCTTGGACTACGACGTCGTCAACGTCGAGCAGGACCACCGCTACCGCGATTTCTGGCAGACCTACCACCGCCTGACCGAGCGCAAGGGCGTGACGGTGCCAATCGCCAAGATCGAGATGCGCCGTCGCCTGTCGCTCATCGGCGCCATGCTGCTGCACAAGGGCGATGTGGACGGCCTGATCTGCGGCACCTGGGGCACCAACCCCATGCACCTGAACTACATCGACCAGGTGATCGGCAAGCGCGCCGGTGTGCACACCTACGCTTGCATGAACGGGCTGCTGTTGCCCGACCGCCAGATCTTCGTCGTCGACACCCATGTCAACTACGACCCGACGGCCGAGCAGCTGGCCGAGATCACCGTCATGGCGGCCGAGGAGATGATGCGCTTCGGCCTGCGCCCCAAGGCGGCGCTGCTGAGCCACTCCAACTTCGGCAGCAGCAACCAGCCCAGCGCGGTCAAGATGCGCCAGACACTGGAGCTGCTGCGTACGCAGGCGCCGTGGCTGGAGGTTGATGGCGAGATGCACGGCGACGTTGCCTTGGACGGCGACGCTCGCGCCGCGCTGATGCCGCACAGCACCCTCACCGGCGCCGCCAACCTGCTGGTCATGCCAAATATCGACGCGGCCAACATCGCCTACAACCTGCTCAAGACGGCCGCCGGCGGCAATATCGCCATCGGCCCGGTGCTGCTGGGTGCGGCCATGCCGGTGCACATCCTGACGGCCAGCACCACGGTGCGGCGCATCGTCAACATGACCGCGCTCACGGTCGCTGACGCCAACGCCGCCCGCTAATTGAACTCCGCGAGAATGCAGCCCACATCTTTACACCCAGCTTGTCGGCATTGCTGGAGCCAGCCACGTCGTTCACGCAATTAGCCGGGTACGTCCATTCAGAGTCCGCTCTGATGCGCGGCCCGGAACAATAGAAGTTTGCGAGTCAGTGGCCTCGCAACAGCGAGGCCGCTTGCTGGGCGGCAACGCGGCCCTCGTCGGTTGGCACGACCCAGATTTCCACCGCACTGTCCGGCTCATGAATCGGAAAGATGTCATCGCCGCAGGCCTGCAGATTACGCTTGGGGTCTATCCGTACACCCACCCATTGCAGCGCCTGGCAAACCTGCAAGCGCAGCGCTGCATCATGCTCCCCAATGCCGCCGCTGAACGCCAGCACATCAAGGCCCTGCAAACAGGCAATCAGCGCACCGCTCTCACGCACCACCCTATGGGTGAACAAATCGATTGCCCATTGCGCTGACGGCGATGCGTCAGACCGCAACTTGCGCATATCGGCTGAAACACCCGAAACTCCCAACAGTCCGGATTGCTTGTAAAGCATATCCTGCAGGCGGTCATGGCTCCATCCTTGCTCAAGCAGATAGAGCAACACACCTGCGTCAAGCGCGCCGCTGCGTGTGCCCATCATCAAACCGTCTACCGCAGAAAATCCCATGGTAGTCGCACAACTGCGCCCACCCAGCGCAGCGCACAGACTGGCACCGTTGCCCAGGTGCGCCATCAGCACCCGCCCTTGCGCGCGGTCTGAGTTTTTCTGCAACTCGCCTGAGATGTATTGGTAAGACAGGCCGTGAAAGCCGTAACGCCTTACCCCTTGCTCAGCCAAAGCCTGCGGCAGCGCAAACTCACGCTCCTGCGGGGGCAAGGCAGTGTGAAAGGCAGTGTCAAAGCAGGCAATTTGCGGCAGCTCCGGAAAAGCCTGCCAAAAAGCGGCTATGCCCGCAAGATTGTGCGGCTGGTGCAGCGGGGCAAGAGAGTTCAGCGCAGACAAATCGCGCAAAACGCCTGGCGTCACAACAACGCTGCGGGTGTAATGCGCGCCGCCATGCACCACTCTGTGGGCAATAGCGCGCAGCTCCGGCAGCCCTGACAGACGTCCAATCAGAGCGCGCAGCTCCCGCAATGCGCGCTCAAAAGGCTCGCCCTCACCCGGCGGCAGTGGCTGCCGCCTGGATTCCCCCAACTGACGCCACGAAACCTCTGGCGTACCGCATGGCTCCAGCCCCTGGAAAACACCCGTCAGCACGCTGGGCAGAACTTGCCCGGCCTGCCGGGGGTCAAGCGGGTGCAGCGAAAACTTCAGTGACGAAGAACCGGCGTTGACGGCAAGAATGGCCATGTCAGAAAAACCAGAAAATCAAAAGAATCAATCCGGCCTCGTCACTTCATGTCGTGAGTGATGCGCGACCAAAACCGCCAGCAACGCAGACGCCACGCGCGCGTTGGGCCCGTCGGCCCGGCTGGTCAGGGCAATCGGCACTCTGGCACCAAGCACCACACCGGCACCGGTCGCGCCCGCCAGGTACTCCAACTGTTTGGCCAGCATGTTGCCCGCCTCCAGGTCAGGAACAGCAAGGATGTCGGCATCACCCGCAACAGACGAAGCAATGTGCTTTATCTGGGCGGCATGCGCCGAAACTGCATTGTCAAAAGCCAAAGGGCCGTCGAGCAGACCACCAGAAATCTGGCCGCGGTCGGCCATTTTGCACAAGGCCGCCGCCTCCAATGTGGAAGGCATCGCAGGGTTGACCGTTTCCACCGCCGCCAAAACGGCCACTTTGGGACAATCGATGCCCATGATGCGTGCCAGATCAATGGCGTTTTGCACGATGTCGGCTTTCTCCATGAGGCTGGGCCTGATGTTCAATGCGGCGTCGGTCACCATCAGCGGCTTGGGGTACATCGGCACGTCAAAGCGAAACACATGGGACATGCGTCGCCCGGTACGCAAAGCAGGCCTGGCCAGCACCGCATGCAGCAGTTCATCCGTATGAAGGCTTCCCTTCATGAGCAGCCCCACCTCCCCCCGCGCAGCCATGTCGGCCGCCAGATCTGCGGCGGCATGGCTGTGCTCAACCGCCAAAAGCTCCACGCCGGAAAGATCCAGCCCGGCGTCCTGCGCCACCGATTTGATACGGGCAGCAGGACCGATCAACACCGGAATGATCAGGCCGTGCCGTGCCGCATCCAGCGCACCGCACAAAGATTCGGCGTCGCACGGATGAACCACCGCACAGCGCATGGCAGGCAGGTTCTGCCCTTTTGCCAGCAGTGCCTTGAAGCGGGCCTCCGGGTCAAACAGCTGGATATGCGGCAATGAAGAACTGGGGCGGCGCACTTTTTTTGTAGGCGCCATGACACATGCCGAACCGTACAAAACGCGCTCATCCTTCTGGTTGAGCACCGTGCAGTCCAGGGTCAAACGTTTCTTGACATCGTCCTTGGCCGAGACAGCGACAGAGACAGTCAAGGTGTCGCCAATGCGCACCGGCTTCGAAAAATGCAGGTCTTGCTGCAGATAAATCGTACCGGGGCCGGGAAACCGGGTACCCAGCAAGGCCGAGATCAAGGCACCGCCCCACATCCCGTGGGCAATGACGCCGTGAAACAGGGTCTCATTGGCATATTCAGCATCCAGGTGAGCCGGATTGGTGTCGCCGGACACAGCAGCAAAGGCCTGTATATCGGCCAAGGTCAAGGTGCGGACCAGCCTGGCGCTTTGGCCTACGGAGATTTCGTCGTAGGTCAGGTTTTCAATCAGTTCGGGTTCAGTCACTGCAAGCATCTCAAGTCAGGGTTCATCAGGCCACCGCGTGGCAGCCGGCGTCAACATACAGCGTCTGGCCGGTCATGCCGGAAGACTCGTTCGAGCACAAGAAGGCGCACAGCTGGGCAATCTCGTCCAACGTCACCAGGCGGTTCATGGGCGACTTGAGCATGGCGTTGTGCATCAGCTCGTCAAAAGAGGCTATGCCCGACGCCGCGCGCGTGAGGATCGGGCCGGGCGAGACCGCATGAACGCGTATCCCGCGCGGCCCCAGCTCCACGGCCATGTATCGCACCAGGGACTCAAGCGCAGCCTTGACCGGCCCCATGAGCCCGTAATGCGGCACCGCAACGTCGGCCCCCAGGTAGCTCATGGTCAGCATGCTGCCGCCTCGGGGCATGTACGGCGCGCACAGCCCTGCTAGCGTGGCAAAGGAATGGCAAGACACCTCCATTGCACGCGCAAAGCCCGTGCTGGAGCTGTCGATCACCCGGCCATGCAGGTCCTCCAGCGGCGCCCAGGCAATCGAATGGATGACAAAATCCAAAGACCCAAGCTTGGCCACAGCCTGCGCAACCACCCGCTCCAGGCTGCCGGCTTCCTCGACATTGCAAGGCACCACATCAATGCCCAAGGGCTCGGTCAGAGGCTCGACAAAGCGCAACGCCTTCTCATTCAGGCAGGTCGTGAACAGGTTGGCGCCAAGCTCATGCGCCAGGCGGGTGCATCCCCAGGCAATACTGTGGTCATTGGCCAAGCCAAGGATCAGCCCGTTCTTGCCATCCAGGCTGGTGAGGGGTGTCTTGATCATTCGTTCAGTCCTTGGAAAAAATCTTCTCAATCAACAGCCCGTCCGACGCAGGCTTGAAGCCATCAAGAGCCAGCTGCTGCTCAACGCTCGTCAGAATCACCCGCAGTTTTCCCACGCCGATCTTCTCCGTCGCGTTCCTCATCATCCGGTAGCGCAAGACCAGCAGGCCGCGCAACTCAATGCAGTAGCGCTTGCGCAGCGGGTCAACAAACTCCTCGGGTGACTTGAAAACACTGTGAAGGTGATCTTCCCGCTCCAGCGCCACTCCCAGGCACATGGCCAGGCGTGCAATGCGTGCATTCAAGGTATCAAATGCGCTGACCGTTCGCATCAGGGAGCCCGAAGGCAACTCAGCCATGAAGCGTGCGTCAATCTGCATAACGCACCATCACATACTCACCGGGGGCATCGCAAAGCGCGGTGGCCGCCGCAATCTTGCGGGCCTTGACCATGCGGCCCGAGTGACTGGCCAGCCAGCCCTGCATCGATGGCCACCAGGAACCCTCGTACCGCGGTGCGCGCTCAACCCAGTCCTCGGGCTCGACCCACGAGCTCCCGGCCGGGGCCTGATCCATCTGGTAGCTGCGGTGCGGATGCCCGGGCTCCGACACAATACCTGCGTTGTGCCCACCCGAAGTCAGGATGAAAGTGGTCTCCACATCCGTCGTCAAATGAATCTTGTAGACCGAACGCCATGGAGAGACATGATCGCGTACCGTACCCACGACCAGCATGGGCGACCTGATATCCCTCAGCGCCAGGCTTTTGCCCTCAAATCGAAAGTGCCCCTGGGCCAGCGCATTGTGCAGAAACAGGCTGCCCAGATACTCGTTGTGCATGCGCTCGGGCAGGCGCGTCAGATCCGCGTTCCAGCTCAGCATGTCCACGCCCACCTCTTGCTCGCCCAACAGATAACGGTGGGTATTGCGGGACCAGATCAGGTCGCGTGCATTCAGGAACTTGAAGCTGTCAGCCATCTGCCTGCCGGAGAGGTAGCCCTTTTGCGCCATCTCCTCGCGAAGTGACTGAAGCTGATCAGCGTCAATGAGCAGCCCCAACTCGCCCGGCTCCGAAAAATCGGTCTGCGCCGCCAGCAGCGTCACACTGGCCAGCTCAGGCAACCCGGCAGCACCTGGACCGCCTTTGCGCGTCTTTGCGTTGCGCCCCAATACAGACGCCACGATGGACAGGAATGTTCCGCCAAGGCAGTAACCGACGCCGTGCAAGCGCGACTCACCGGTCTGCGACTTCACTGCCGCCATGGCGTCCAGCAGGCCCATGCGCAGGTAGTCGTCCATGCCAAGATCGCGGTCCGACGCGTCCGGGTTGCGCCACGAGATCATGAACACGGTGTGCCCCTGCTCCACCAGGTAGCGAACCATCGAATTGCCTGGCGACAAGTCGAGAATGTAGTACTTCATGATGCACGAAGGCACAATCAATACCGGTTCGGCATAAACCTTCTCCGTGGCCGGCGCGTATTGAATCAGCTCAATGAGATGGTTGCGGTACACCACCTTGCCCGGTGTAACCGCCACATCGCGGCCAACCGCAAAAGGCAGCGGCGACAAGGTTTGTGCGGCTTCGGCGTCCGTTTTGGCAGCACTCAGCGTGGCGTACATGTCTTCCAGGTACTGCTGCCATCCTGTGTGCAGACTCTGGCCCAGCGTGTCCCGGGCCTTGGTCAGCACCTCCGGGTTGCTCAACGGCCAGTTGGATGGTGCCATGCTGTCGAGCCACTGGCGCGTGAAAAACTGCACCATATGAGCATGGTGGTCAGACATCCCCTCCACCCTGGCAGAGCGAGACCAATGATCCGCCTGCATTTTGTAGATCGCCCTCATGGTATTGAAAGGCCACTGCTGCCAGGACGCGTGCGCAAAGCGGGCGTCCTTCTCTTCAGCCGGGCCTTGCAGAGCCTGCTGCCCATCGGCCAGGAATTTCTGCACAAGCAGCATCTGCCGCCCCGGCGAAGTGCCAAGGTGCATCACCCAGTCCATGTAAGCCAAAGACAACGCGATGGGCGACAAGCCCATGGAGAATTTCTTCAGAACAGCGTGCAAAGCGCGGTCCAGCTCCAGGGCTGCATCCTGCGTTGCGGCTTCGTTGGAAACAGGGTTTTTCGACGCGGGTGGAGTCATGTTGGATCGGCTAAACAGCCTTCAAGGAAACAGGCTCAAGACAAGTAGTTTTCGCACATGAATTTTTCAGGTGCGGGCCAAAAGACATTCAGGCCCTCTTGACCATTGCCACTCAAAAATCTGAAAGGAAGACAAGGCGGAGCAAGGCGCTCCAACGCTGCTGCAACAGCCACCGCCCCCCTGCACATCCGGCTGGCGTGACAGGCGGCACCTGCCGGCCTGTCGTGCCAGTGCGCGGTGTTGCCTGCACGGGCTTGTGCAGGCAACACCCTGGGCAACAACTAGGCAACAACTAGGCAACCACCAGCCGGCCCTCCTCCAGCATCTTCTGCAGCAGCTCGCTGGTGGTCTCGGCCCCGGTAATGCCGGTGGCAGAGCCGCCCAGCTGCACGTTCTGCAGCGTGGCAAGCAGGCCGAGTGCGTTGGCGCCGCCGGCGTCCTTACCGTCGCGGTCCACCCACACCTGCCAGTCCGTCACGTCAACACCGTTCACGCGGCGCAGCACACTGCGGATGTCCAGCATGCCGTTGCTCGACAGCGTGGCTGCATCCACATCGGCGCGGCCCGTGAAGTTGGTGCTGAAAAGGTGCCGCAGATCCAGCCGGTCTGCCTGCGTTGCGTCTGCGGTGCCATTCACGTCCCTGCCGAAGTTGAAGTCCGTGATGATGTCGCCCAGCGTTCCGCCCAGGTTGCCGTCGGCACCGGAGCCAGCCACCTCGTTCACGTAGCGGAAGGTGTCGCTGCCAGCGCCGCCGGTAATGTTGTCATTGCTCATGCCGCCTATCAGCGTGTCTGCGCCGCTGCCGCCCGTCATGCGGTCTGCGCCGCCGCCGCCGATGATGGTCACGCCCGCGGCCTGCTCGGCCTCGGTAAGCACGCTGGCATTCAGGCGGTAGGTCACCGTGCCGTTGGCCGCAGTGGTGTCTGTGTCGGCACCGTCGGTACCCACAAGCCAGATGTGGCTGGCAAAGCTGCGGCCCGATTCGTCGCGCAGCAGCGTTACCGAGTCCTGGTTGGTGTAGGTGATCTTCAGCGGCCCGGTGAGTGCAGATTCAAACGAAAACTGCAGGCCCTGGCGCTGGTTCACGGTGGAAAGCGCATAACCGGTATAGCTGTCACCCGTGCCGCCCAGCGCGCTCAGGCTGAAATGCCCGGCCAGCGGCGTGCCCAGAGACATGGCGTGGTCCAGGTTGATCTGCATCAGCTGCGGGCTCGCCCATTTGACGGTGCTCAATGTAGTGAGCTGGTCGCCGCCGGCGCTGTACAGGCTGATGGTCTGCCCGTCGGCACTGACCACCGAGTAGCGCGTGTCGTACCAGTTGTCATTGAACTTGTAGATGCCGCGCTGCCCGGTGCCCAAGCCTTGGGTAAACAGCACGTCGTTCAAGCCCAGCCGCACCTCCAGCGTGTTGGTTTCCGAGAGCTGATTGACGTCATCCGCACCGACCGTCAGCAGTTGCCGCGCATCGCTGGAGCGTGTGTCAATCACCTCGAAACCCTGCAGCTTGTGATAACCGGCTGCGTTCACGCGCGTGTTTGCCGCCGTATCGCTGCCCATGCCGCGGGCGTTGCTCACAAAGTCTGCCAGCACGATGTTTGACGGGCCGTTGTAGTTCTGATGCAAAGCCAGCGTGTCTCGCCCCAGGCCACCATCTAGGGTTCTGAAAGTCAGATCCTTTGTTTTGACAACGTCTGCGCCGGCGCCCGCATTTACCGCGTCGGCACCGGCAACCGTCACGGAATTACCCTGCGCGCCGTATGTGCCATCAAGATTCAGCATCAAGACATCATCCAGCAAATTGCCGTTATTGACGCTTGAACTCAGGTCGTAACTGCCATCGGTTTCTCGAGCAGTGACTGGATTCCTCCAAAGCCCCGTGGTTGCCGCTTTCAACGCTTGATAGGTGTTGATTTCACCTAAAGCAGCGCCAGTAATGGCCCAGTTCGCCCATACGATGTCACCAACGAGTCCCCGCCACAATTCCCCAACGGCGTTAGGTTGATTGTTGCTGGCAAGCTGTGTGCCGCCAATAACGTACTGCCCGCCGGCATAAGGACCGCCCATCACCATCGCATAGTTGCCGTTGCTTTGCCCAACCAGGAAGTTGTTTGAATAAAGCTGCGTCAAGCCGGGCTTGTAGACGTGAGAGACCAGAAACTGAGATCCCACATTCACCGAATTCGGTGGAGTCAAATAGGGGCTGGCTTGTGCAAGAAAATTACGATTCTCATGAATGCGGGAGTGTTGCAGCGCAAAAAGCGAACTGCCTGTTTTCTCGACACCAACTCCAACCCCACCAGAGGCAATTCCGTCAAGAGAGCCAAACGCACCAATCTCGGTCACATACCGCCAGTTGCCGTCCTGAGCGTAAACACCGTTGGCGATCACCGTGTAGGGAACATCATCAGCCCGATACTCCACCCCGCCGGCTGTGGTCCGCGTGGTCAGACGGCTTGAAAACAACCCCAGCGGGTCGTTAAAAGTCATCCAGCTCCCGTTATTGGAATCGTTCGGATTGGCAACTCCACCATTGAAGTAGATCTGCGTTCGACCGTTGACCGCGTTACGAACAACCTTGGGCATGTGATCGGTGTTGGCCGTGACGAAAGATGTTGCCACGCTACCACCCACCGACGCGGACCAGCTGTACACAGCGGTACCGGTAGCCTGCGCAATGGTATCGGTATCAAACCAGATCATCCCGCCCTGTTGAGACCAGTGAGCTTGATCAGCGGCAACGTGCACCCATCGCTGATCTGAAACGGCAGAGCCGCCGGAAGCGGGACGCTCAATCTTGGCTGTCAGGACCCGTTCACCATCAGCGCCCCAAGTGAATCCGCTATTGAGGTTGACTGAAGCCGAGCTTGATGCTCCTTCAAGTGTTGTCGTCCCAACGACAAGGCCGTCCATGTAGAGAGTGACAACATCCCCCGACTTCGCTCCATTCAGCAGCACATTCACAGAGCGAACGGCTCCTGAGCCACTTCGTTCAGAAGCACCAACTATGTTGTCGGAAGTCACGTTATCGATGATGACCGACAAGGGCTGATCGGCGACTGCAGAGGGAACGTTAACTTGAATCGATCCACGGTTGCCAGAGCTGTCGGCCACCTGCGTCAAGCCCGACCCAAATACTACAGAATCGCCGGCGGCAACTGTGCTGTTTTCTCCCAGCACAATATTCCAGGTGCGTCCGATCGTCGTCGACACACCATTGATCAACTTCACTACGCCATCCAGAGCCGACACGGACGCATTAGAGCCGAAGCTGGAATCGAGAGTACCCGTAGTGATACTCACACCTTCGTTGAAGGTTACCTGGAGGCGGTCGCCAGTGTTCATGAGTCCGTCGCCATTCGTATCATCCCATACGACCCGACCTCCTGATTGCAGGGAGGTGTCAACCGTCAACATCTTGGGCGAACTGAACTGGCTGCTGTTTCCAGCAGCATCCACATGCTGGACCATGACGCTGTGAACGCCATCCGAAGCACCGAGGTCGGAGGCGGAGAGACTGACGTTCGTAGTGACGGACCCCGTTGTGGGGGTGATTGTCCGGATGAAGACGCCATCGACAAACAACTTTAATGTCTCACCAGTTGCGATAGCCCTGTGCGTGAACGATATGTCTGTAAGCGAGGCTTTTTCAGACTGGTTTACGGCGTTGTCTGTGCTGACATTCAACTGCGGCACTGGCGATGCTGGTACTTCCAGCTGAGGAAGCGTAAAGCTCTGTATCGAATGTGCAACGTTGCCGCCTGCATTGACAATCTTGCTCTGCAGAACGGAGACCACATCACCACTAGCAAAAGTGTTGTCTGGGCCGAGATAAATCTTGAACGAAGTAGCGTAGAGAACGCCATTGGCAGTTGAAGTGTTCACTGCCTCAATACGAGCACCGGTGCCCCATAACTTGGAGGTGACGAACGCGGTCGACAGGGTTGACAGGTCCTGCACTCGAACTGGCTCGCTGAACGAGATTTCAAGGCCGTCGTTCTTGGCGCCGTCTCCATTGGCGTCAAACAGTGTCACCTGGCTCAGGAGCGTTGGGGCTGAGGTGTTGAACTGAAAGGTCTGCGTGGCCGGCAGCGACAAGCTGTCGTTGATGGTGGCCGTGACGCGGAAATAGCCCTGGAAGGACGTAGATCCGCCTGCGGCATTCTGCATGGCCGCAAAGTCTTCAGGCGTGACGTTGAGCGTCCATTTGCCGTTGGCGTCCACGGTGGCGCTGCGGTTGGCAATCACGGGGCTGGTACCGCCCTGGATGTAGAAGTCCACCAGCACCGTGGCGCCTGCCAGGGTGGAGCCGCTGAGCACCTGGGTGCTCAGCCACTCCTGCTGGCCGTCGCCGGCGCGCACGCCCACCACGTTGTCGCCCGCAAAGTCGTTGATCACCGGCGCGGGGGTGGACAAGGTGATGTTGAAGCCACCCGTGTTGGCTTCAGACTTGTTGCCGGCGCGGTCGGTCTGCTCCACGCTGTAGCTCGTGAAGCCTTCACCCAGGGTGGTCAGGTCGCCCGGGGTAAGCGTGGCGCTGAAGCTGCCGTCGGCACCGATGGCCGGCACCAGCCGTATGAGCTTGCCGCTGGCGCCGGTGAGGATGATGGAGACGTTTGCGCCCGCTTCAATGCCGGTGCCGGTAAAAACGTGGTTTGCATTTGCCTCGGTGCCCACAATGCCGTCTGTCAAGGCATTTCTGGTGACCGTGGGTTTGCTCACATTGGTGTCCAGACCTGTCACCAGCGGCGTGGAGGTGGCCGATACGTTGCCGCCCCGGTCATCGATTTCTGCGGTGATTTCAATATTGCTCCGCGCGGCCGCGCCGGCGGACTGCAAGATGGCGCTGGCTGCCGGCGAGAAGCTCACAAACCCGTTGGTAATGTCAGCCGCGCTGATTACCTGGGACAGTGTGGTGCCCAGACCGCGCACGCGCACGGTGTCGCCCACCTGGGCACCGGAGCCGCTGATGGAGACGGTGATGAGCAGATTGCCTGCATCCGCGGCGTTGATCCAGCCGTCTGACGCCAGCGCAATCTGCGGCGTGCTTGGCGGGTTGGGCAGGCTGGTGTCTTTGTAGTAGTCGAGGTTGCTCCATTGGCCTGCGTTGCCTCGGGCATCCACCTGGCGCACGCTGACGCTGAAATCGCCGTCTGCAATGGCATTGACCAGGGTGGACAGGGCACTGGCGCTCAAGCTCCAGGTGCCGTCGGCGTTGACGGTGATGTCGCTGGCGGCCAGTTCGTACACCTGCGTGCCCTTGACCAGGCGCGCCTGGATGCTGGCGCCCGCCTCCGCGCCGCGGCCGGTTAGCGCGGCAATCTGGCTGGCGTCGGCAATGCCGATCCTGTCGTCACCCATCCAGGTGTTTGCAGTGAGTTCGGCCGGGGCGATGGTGTCCACATTGACGAGCTGCTCCGTGCTGTAGCCCGATGCGTTGCCCGCCTTGTCCACCAGACGCACCTTGACGGCGGCTGTGCCGCTCATCTGGCCGATCACGCTGGCCGGCAGCTGCAGGGTCACACTACCCGCTGCCGCCTGCGAGGCGGAAACGGAATACGTGTAGGGGCCGGCGGGAAGCACGTCCAGCGCGCGGTTGGCCACGTTGGGCACACCGATCCACAGCAGCTCGATGGTGTCGCCGGCCACGACGCCGGTGCCCGAAAGGTTGAGCGTCACGGCCACGGTGGCGTCGGCTTCTTCCTGGTTGATCCAGATGCCGCCCGCAGAGCCCGCCGTCGTGGCGGCCAGGCTGCTGAGCGCAGGCGCGCCGGGGGCGGTGGTGTCTACCGTCACGGTGTCGGTGGCCTTGGCCGGCAGGGTGAGAACGGCGTTGTTGCCTGCTGCGTCGCGAACGGACACGCCGCCGGCCATCGTGAGTGTGCCCACCATGGAAATTGCGCCCGCACCCGCCACGTCACCGGGCTTGACCTGGTAGCGCAGCACCATGCGGCTGGGGCCCAGCAGGGCGCTGGCCGCAGCGTCGTAGCTTGCAAGCACGGTGCCGGTGCCCGAGGCGCCAAAGCCCGTCAGGGTAACGGTGGGGGTGCCCGTGACCACGAGCGATTCGCTGGCTGACAGCACAACCTCGATCCAGTCGCCGGCCTTGGCGTTGCCGTTGAGGCCGGTGCCCTTGATGGTTGCAGTGAGCAACTGCGGCACCACAGTATCGATGGTGAAGGTGCTGCCGCCGCCCAGCAGCATGGCACCGGGCAGCGACTCGTTGATCACGGCGCCCTGGGCATCGAGCTGGATGGTGCTGGCCGTCAGGCTGGCTGCGCCCTGGCCCAGCGCGTTGAACTGGCTTTCGGTCAGGCGCAGCGTCCAGGCGCCATTGGCGTCCACCGGCAGGTCGAAGCTCGTGGGCTTGCCGGCCACGGTAAGCACCACCCGCACATTGAGGCCCGCCGGCCCGGTGCCGGTGATGGTCATGGGCTTGGTGGGGTTGCCCTGCGCGTCCTTGACGCTGTAGTCTACGTCGGCGCCTGAGACAACCGAGTCGCTGCCGTCAAACGACAGGCCGGAGAAGGTCTGCACGCTCGGCGCGGTCATGGCTACGGCGCTGTAGCTGAAGTTCCTTGCCGTGCTGACGCTGGAGACGTTGTCCGCCACGTCGGTCTGTGTCGCGGTGATGAAGACTGCCGCACCGCCGGTGTAGCCGTTTGACAGGAGCACGAAGTCTGCGGCCTCCAGGCGCGCACTCCAGACGCCGTTCGCGTCTGCGTAGACGTTGCGGGTAATGCTGTTGACGCCGCGTACGAAGCGGACGGTAACCGCCGCGTTGGCCTCCGCCGTGCCGGTGAAGTTCTGGCCGGCCTGCGTCTGCGCAAAGGTGAGGTTGGCCGTGGGTGCGTCTACAACCGGGGCGGGCGGGGGCGTGAGGTCAATGCGGAAAGAACCGCCCGAGGGGCTTGAGGGGTTGCCGTTGGCGTCGTACTGCACCACGTTCACAGACACCAGCCCGTCGCCAAGCTTGGCGGCGTCGCTGGCCGACAAAACGGCGCTCCAGCTGCCGCCGATGGCCGAGAGGTTGCGTGTGACCACCTGCCCGTTGGCGCCGGTGAGCGTGAGCGTAACGCTGGCGCCGCTTTCGCAGCTGCCGCCGAGCTGCCAACCGCCGGCCGCGGCCGCCTCCGCCGCGTTGAGCCACTCGCCAAACGAGGGGGGCGCCAGGCTTGCAAGGGGGGGCAGGGCGTCTACCTTGCCCGTCCACACGGTGCGGGTGGGGCCCTGGTTGCCGGCTGCGTCGGTGAAGAAGGCGCTTACGGTGAGGGCGTCGCTGTCACCCACGGCCGTGATCACAGACACCGGTACCGAGACGACCACAAAGCCTGCCTGCAGGTCGGTGTTGCCCACCAGGGTGCTGACCTGCGTGCTGGCGCTGCCCCAGTTGAGCGTGACCTTGTCGCCGGGTGCCGCGTTGGCAGGCAGCGCCACGCGCACCTGGACGGTCTGCGACGCTTCGGTCACGTTGCCGCCCACGCGGATCAGGCCGCCGGCAAGTTCGGAGACGGCGTTGGCCTCGTCGGCCTTGCTCTGGTTTTCAGCGGTGGGCGCGTCGGGCAGCGTCTTGTCATACACGAAGCTGCCCGTGGCCACGGGCGAGGTGGCATTGTCTGCACTGCGCACGAAGGTGGCGCGCACGTCGATGGTGCCTTCGCCCAGGGTGTCGAGCTGGGCGGCACGGAGCTGGTAGGACCAGGCGTTGGAGCTGCTGATCTGCAGCGTCACGGGCGCAAGGGTCTTGCCGGTGGTGGTATTCACAATCTCCAGCACAACGGTGCCGGCGTTGCTGGCGGTGCTGCCGGTCACGGCGATGGTGCCGTCGCCGCCCAGGGCGGTGTAGTCAGCCAGGTTGATGAAGCCGTCGCCGCCCACGGTGGAAAGCAGGGGCACGGGCGGCGGCGCAACCACCGTCAGCGTGTTGATCAGGGTCACGGGTGGGCTGGCGTTGCCCGCAGCATCGGTGTAGATGACGCTGACGGTCTGCTGCCCGGAGCCGGCAGCGGCAATGGTGCTGGGCTGGACGTTCAGGTAGTAAACGAAGCGGCTGCCGATGGCCTCGATGTCTGCTGCAGTCAGCGTGACTTCCTGGCTTGCACTGCCCCACAGCAGCGTGATGCGGTCGCCCACGGCAAGCGTGAGTTCGCCACCGGCGTCGCGCACCGGAATTGCCAGGGTGACGCCTTCCTGGGCTTCGGCCAGACTGATCTGCCCGTCTTTTGCGGCGCTGGTGGCCGAGTTGTAGCCGTCAGCCTGGTTGCGGGCCACGGAGCCGGGCGCGGGTGTGGCCGGCGCCATGGTGTCGATGAGCAGACCGGTCTGCATGACGACGGAGGCCTTGTTCGCGTCGCCGTCGGAGGCGTTGGCATCGGTCTTCTGCCATGCACGCACACTCACCGCCCCCTGCCCCAGCAGGTCCATGTCGGCAGAGGTGAGGGATCGCATGCTCCAGTTGCCGTCGCTGCCGACCACGGAGGACAAGGTGATCTTGCGTCCGCTGCTGCCGGTGAGCTCAAGGTTGACGAGGTAGCCCACCACGCCGGTGCCCGACAGCGCCACCCCGCCGGCGGCGGAGGCTTCTGCGGCGTTGATGATGTTGTCGGTGGCCACGCCGTTGAGGGTGGGCGTGGGCACAAAGCCTTCCAGCACCAGGTTGCGGGTGATCACGGCTGTGGTGTTGCCGCTGGCGTCCTGCGCCCAGGCCTGCAGGCTGAGCGTGCCGGCGCCCAGGGCCTCCATCTGCGCCGGGGTGAGCACGACCGACCAGCTTCCGCCGGCAGTGGTGGTGGGCGACAGGACGCTGGAAGGCAGCGTGGACTTCACGCCCACCAGCTGCAGGCGCACCTGCGTGCCCGCAGGCGCCGTGCCCTGCAGCGTAAGGCTGGAGAGCTGCTCGGTGTAGCTGATGCGGTCGTCGCCGCTGACGGGGCTGATGACCACCGCAGAACTCAGCGGCGTGGCGCTGAGCCTGATACTGCTACTGGAGCCACCGGATACGTTGCCGGCCAGGTCGGTCTGCGTGACGGAGACGTTGAGGTTGCCGTCTGCAAGGCCCGTGAGCTCGGCAGGCGTGAGGACGCGGCTGTAACGCCCGTTGCTGCCCACCACGGCGGTGAAGGTCTTGGCAACATTTTTGCTGTCGGTCAGGGTGATCTGTACCGTGGCACCGGCTTCGCCCCCGCCGGCCAGGCTCACGCCCAGGGCCTTCTCGCTGGCGTTGATGATGTCATCGCCCGCCACGCCGGTGTCCAGCGTGGGTGCGGTCACCTGGGTGTCGATGACGAAGGAACCTCTGGTGACCGAGGATGCATTGCCCGCGCGGTCGGTCTGCGAGAGGTTGATGCCCACCGTGCCGCCGCCCAGGCTGCTGAGGTTGGCCGGGCTCAGGTCGAAGCGCCAGGTGCCGTCTGCGCCGACCTCGACGCTGTAGCTCAGGGTGGTCTGGCGGCCGACGAGCTGGATGGTCAGGGTGGCTCCGGGCTCGCCGCTGCCGCGCAGCGTGACGTTGCCCGTGGCCTCCGCGGCATTGACGTAGCCGTTGCCGGCCACTGTCTCCAGCGTGGGGGCGTTGACGCTGGCGTCGTACACCACGCTGCGCACCCCCTGGCCAGTGATCTGTCCGTTGCTGCCCGTCTGCCGCGACACGTTGCCCGCCAGGTCGGTCTGCCAGACGCGCATTTCAATGCTGCCTTCACCCACCTGGCCCCAGTCCACCACGCCCAGGGAGCGGCTCCATTGGCCCTGCGAATCGGCGCGCACCTGGATGACGGTGCCCGCAACACCGGTGAGGGTGTTGATGAGCTGTATCGACACCAGCGCGCCGGGCTCTGCCGTGCCGCTCAGGGGCACACTGTTGCGTTCCGAGGCATTGATCAGGCCATCGCCGCCAAGCTGGCCGCTGGTCTGGGTGACGGTAGGCGCAGAAGGCACCGCGGTGTCGAGCTGCAGGTCCAGCGCGGCGCTGTAGACCAGTTGACCGCCCGCCAGGGTGCGTGCCTGCAGTTTGTACAGCCCGTCCTGCATGGCCGCAGGCATGGGCAGAACAACGCGCCAGCTGCCGCTGTCGTCGGCCAGCGCCAGCGCCAGGCTGCGCCAGGTGCCGCTCTGGTCGAAGTACCCCACCTCGACGGACGAGCGGGCTTCGGCCTCGCCGCTCATGCTGAAGCTCTTGTTGGCAGATGTGCCGTAAAAGCTGTGGTTGCTGTACCAGGTTGTGTCGCTGGCGTTGGAGGCGTTCCTGTAGGCGTCTTCCAGCACGAGTGTGGGCGGACGCGCCGTCAGCCCGACGTCGATGCCGGACAGCACGGTGAAATCATCGCCCTTGTTGCCGGCAGCATCGGTGAAGCTGGCCGTGACGTCCAGGGCGGTGTAGACACCGGCCGCCTCGATCTGGCTGCCCTTGAGGGTCACGATGGCATAACCGCGGTCAATGTCGGCCTGCGTGAGGGTGTACGAAACCGACAGGCTGCCCCAGTTGAGGGTGAGCTTGTCGTCCACCGCAACCGTGTTTGTGCCTTGGGCAGCAAGCGTGGGCAGGGCCACGTTGATCTTCACGTCGTTGGCCCGGTAGGAAGCAGACGCCGGGTCGTAGGTGTACAGGTCGCCCCAGGTGACGCCGTTGTCGTCGCTCCAGGGGCCGGTGGCGTTGGCGCCGGCAGCAGCGTCAAGCTCTGTGCCGGTGGGCGCGCGCGGCGGCTGCGTGTCGAGCACGAAAGTCAGCGTTCGCACACCCGAAATGTTGCCCGCGCGGTCGGTCTGCTGTACCTCAAGGGTGTAGGTGCCGTCTTCGCCCAGCTCGGCAATCTGGCTGGACGACAGCGGCAGCACCCAGCTGCCGTCACCGCCGACAGTCACGCCCGTGATGGTAAGGCGGGGCTGAGTCTCGCCAGCGGCGAAGAACTTCAGGGTGAGCGTGGCCTGCGCCTCGCCGGAGCCGGCAATGGTGGTGCCGGAGTTCTTCTCCAGGGAGTTGATGAAGTTGTCAGCCGAAACACGCAGGTCGGTGACGTCGCTCACCTGCGTGTCGACGGTCAGGTTGAGTGCGCTGCTGGCCGAGGAGCGGCGGCCGTTCTGGTCCTGCGCCCAGGTGCGCAGAAAATGCACACCCTCGGACAGCTCGACGGTAAAGTCTACAGCGCCCGCAGACGCCACGGTCTTGGTGGCAAGCAGCACGTCGGTGCCGGCGGTGTAGGTGCCGTCGGAATCGACGTCGTCAAAGAGGGACACGGTGAGCCCGGCCTCGTTGACCGTGGTGCCCATCGTGACCTGTGTCTTGTTGGTGACGTTGTCGATGTCGGAGCGCCCGGTGTCGTCTGCCGCCGTAAGGTCCAGCAGCGTGGGCGCGCGCAGGGTGCTCTTGTTGATCTCGAAAACACGGGTAGAGGTACCCACGCCGTTGGCCTGGGCTGCGCTGTCGTTGCCTGCGGCGTCGACCTGGCTTACCGTTGCGGTCACCACGCCGTCACCCAGCGCATTGGCAACCGCCGACGATACGCGGTACGTCCACACCCCCGCTGCGTTGGCAATGATGGGCGTGATGGTGAACACGGTGCCGCTGCCCGAGCGCAGCGTGAGCGTGACGGAGGCACCAGCCTCTGCCGTGCCGGAAATATCAACGCCGGCTGCGTACTCAGCGGCGTTGACGAAGTTGTCGCTCCCGCCGACATCGCCGATCGTGGGCGCAGCAACCTGGGTATCGATGGTCAGGCTGAGCCTGGCCTCCTGCGAGCTTTCACTGCCGGTGGACGGCTCGCGCACGCGGAAGGTGAGGTTGTGCAGCCCCTCGCCCAGGGCCTGCAGGGCGCCCGGGCTTCCTACCTGCCAGTTGAAGGTGCCGTTGACGAGCGCCACGGTGTCGATCAGCACCCCATCGCGGTAGATGGCAACCTGAAGCCCCAAGCCTACGGGGCCCGTGCCGGTGATCAGCGGCGTGGTGTCGCTGGTGATGGTGTCGGTCGTGGAGTTGGTGTTGCTGCCGGCATCGAGCCTAACGCTGGATACCGTCTGCAGCGGGTTGATACGTGTCGCAATGGTGCGGCTCTCGGTCTGCGTATTGCCGGCGACATCGGTCTGCACAACGGTCAGCTGTACCGTGCCATCCTGCAGCGGCGTGTCGAGATTGCGCCCGAAATTGGACAGATTCCAGCCACCGCTGCGGCTGGCCGTGAGGCTGTAGGTGTGCAGCAGGACGCCGTTCTGGCGCACCTCGATGGTGACCGCGGCACCGGCCTCGGCCGTACCGCTCAAGTTGACGCCGGCAGAGAACTCCGCGTCGTTGATGCTGTTGTCCGATGCCACGGTATCAAGCTTCAAACCCTGGGCTGCGCTGTCCACCCTGAAACTCACGGACACCGGCGTGGAACGGTTGCCCCAGGCATCTTCCACCACGGCGCTGAAGGTGTGGGCGCCGTCCGCCAGCGCGGACAGCGGCGTGGTCTGGATGCTTGAGCCAACCACGTCGACGCGCTGAACGCTGGCGGCTTCGCTGTCGTCGATCACGCCATCGGCATCGGTGTCTTGCCACAGCACAACCTTGCTGGCGTTCGTACCCACGGCAAATTGCAGCGTGGGCCGGGTGAAACGGGTGATGCCGTCGCCCGCCCTGCCGCTGTCGTCCACCAGGCTGGCCCCCAGCAGCGGCTGCGGCGGTATGGTGTGGACTTCAAGCACCGGGCCCAGGGTGACCGGAGGCGCCACGTTGCCTGCGGCGTCTGTCGTTTGCACGGAAACCGTCAGGGGGCCTTCGGCAAACCCGAGCAGCGCCTGGCTGCCCAGCCGCAGGCTCCAGTTTCCGTTGGCGTCGGCCTGCCCTTCCACACGGACAGTTGTTCCGGTGCTGTCTGTCACCACCAGAACAACCTTGGCCCCTGCTTCGGTCTTGCCGGTAAAGGCGGGGTTGTCAAGCGCGGCCTGGCGGTTGAGCGCGTACACCGCGCCTACCTGCTGCGCGTTTTCAGGCACCTGGACGGTGTTGCCCGTGGGCGCCGTCACGTCGACATAGAAGTCGCGCTGCGTGCTCCAGCTGCCGGTGTTGCCGGCCAAGTCTGTGGCTCTTGCCTTCACGGACACGGCGCCTTCGCTCAGGCCCAGGGCCTGCCAGGCGTTCTCGGGCAGGGCAAACCGCCAAAGACCGCCGTTGTCTGCCGTCACCCACAGCGAGGTGGTGACGCCCAAGGCGTCTGTGAACTGCAGCTCGACCTGGCTGTTGGCCTCTGCCACACCGCTGAAGGTGCCGCCCAGCGCGGCGCGGTTCAACAGCGGCAGTGAAGCAAGCGTGCCAGACAGCTCGGGCAGCACCAGCGTGGGGGCGGCGGGCGGCTCCACGTCGATCGACAAGACCTTGGGCGCCGAGCTGGCGCTGGCCTGCCCGGTGCTGTTGAAGGCTCGCACCGAGACGCTCACCTCGCCCGAACCCAGCGAACGCCACACCTCCAGCGGCACAGTGATCTGCCACTGCCCGTTGTCGCCCGCCGTAGACAGCACGCTGCGGGAGTTGCCCTGACGGTCGGCAATGATCAGCTCCACCTGCGCGCGCACGGACGTGGTGCCGGAGAAGAACAGCCCGTCTTTCGCCTCCTGGTAGCCAAACTGGTCGGAGCCGCCGGGCTGCGGAACGTTCAGGGTGGGAACGTCGGGCGCCGGCGGCAACGCTTCGACCGTGACCGCAATGACGTCAAGCGCGCGCTTGACCAGGCTCTCCGTGGCTTGCGCGGGCTCCGGCGCTGCGCTTGCAGCCGCCTCTGGCGCAGTGTCGGACTCCAGCGCACCGGCTGCGGCGGCCTGCGCACGCAGAACGGCATCGTCTACCCGCAGGTCGCCTTCGAAATAGCTTTTTGGAACCATGCCATCCCTGGATTGCGCGGCCTTGGGCTCGTCGGACCTGGATGCGGGGTTGGTCTGCGCAAGGTCCTGGGGCTGGGCCTGCGGCGTGATCACCTTCACGGGTTCGCCCGGCTCCTGCAGCAGCACCTGTGCCGTGAGCCCGGGGCGGAAGAAGTTGGCCACAATGACCTGCTGCGGTTCGCCGTTGCTGCCTTCCACCACCAGAACAAGGTCGTTGCCGCGGCGCTGCG
>Ga0209594_1000448_pt1 | contig 25240 bp, 25 predicted proteins | sample AshMeaCrysSpring_FD_184126 | JGI IMG/M metagenome (GOLD analysis project Ga0209594, IMG submission 184126) | Groundwater microbial communities from Big Spring, Nevada to study Microbial Dark Matter (Phase II) - Ash Meadows Crystal Spring... | ecosystem: Environmental > Aquatic > Deep subsurface... | reverse complement strand
GAAATGATAGCGGCAGGACGTGCCCTCGGGCGCAGGAAATTTTCACGGCCGCGCACGTTGCGCGGCACGAGGGGGCAACGCGTAGAATCGAGGTTGTCCACCCTGTCCTCTGCGCCGGAGCCGCCAGCCCCCGTGCCTTCTCTCCCGACGACCCGGAGCCGCCTCCCATGAATCGCGTCACCGTGGTCGGCGCCGGCTTCGCGGCGCTAACCTGCGTCCGGAAACTGCGGCAGCTCGACCCGGACCTTGAGATCACGCTGGTCGCCCCGCAGCCGCAGTTCGTCTACCTGCCGGGCACCATCTGGATTCCGGGCGGCCTGCGCCGTCCCGAGGATCTGGTGATCCCGCTGGAGCGCTTCTTCGCGCGCCACCGCGTGGACTACCGCTCCTGGGCGGCGACCGGGCTGTCCGAGTCCGGTCGGCTGCTCCATACCGACGGCGGCGACGTGGCGAACGACGGGCTGGTCATTGCGAGCGGCGGGCGCTTTCTCAAGTCGCTGCCGGGCATCGAGCACGCGATCGTCCCCTGCGAGGGGGTGGCGGCCGCTGTTGCGATCCGCGACCGGCTCGCGGCGCTGGAGGGCGGGACCGTCGCGATCGGCTTTGCGGGCAACCCGAAGGAGCCGGCCGCGATGCGCGGCGGGCCCATGTTCGAGTACCTCTTCGGCCTCGACCGGCTGCTGCGACGGCAGGGGCGGCGCGAGCGCTTCGAGCTGGTGTTCTTCTCGCCCGCGGAGAAGCCGGGCGCACGGCTCGGACCGAAGGCGGTGGACGCGCTGCTGCGCGAGATGGCGCGCCGCGGCATCCGCACCCACCTCGGCCACAAGATGCAAGGCCTCACCGCGAGCAGCGTGCGCACCGAGGGCGGCGAGCTTGCCGCGGACCTCATCCTTTTCCAGCCGGGCATGACCGGCAATCAGTGGTTCGATGCGACACCGCTGCCGCGCTCGGAAGGGGGCTTCATCAAGGCCGATCGGCGCTGTCGCGTGGCGGGTTTCGAGCGCGTCTACGTCGCCGGGGATGCCGGCAGCTACCCCGGCCCCGACTGGATGCCCAAGCAGGCGCACATGGCCGACCTGCAGGCCGCCGCCGCCGCCGCGAATCTGGTCGCGGAGCTGCGGGGCGGCGCGCCGCAGAAGACTTTCCGCGTCGAGCTCGTGTGCATCGTCGATGCGCACGACACCGGCATGCTGGTCGCGCGCAGCGAGCGCCGGAGCCTCGTGCTGCCACCCTCGCGCGCCTTCCACTGGCTGAAGCGCGGCTTCGAGCGCGCGTATCTGCGGCGCTACGCCTGACTGGCCGCGGCCCCGATGACTCGCCCCCCCGTTGCCGACGACCCCGCCGCCCCGCGCGTGATCGCGCACGGTGACGCCGCGGAGCGACTGCAAACCGTGGGGATCGCGACCCTGGCCGGCCTGGGCGCGGGCGCCGCCGCTCTGGCGGCGCACTCGCTGAGCGGCGGCGGGGGGGGCGTGGCGTCGCTGGTCCTCTCGTGCCTGTTCGCCCTGGCGATCGGCACGCTCGTCGCCACGGCGCTCGCGATGCGACAGCGGCTTCGCCGCGAGCGCGATCTCTACCACGCGCTCGCTGATCTGAGCCTCGAGTTCGCCGCCTTCCGGCGCACCGATGGGCGCTTCGAATACATCTCCCCGGCGGTCCACTCCCTCACCGGCTATACGCAGGAAGACTTCTACCTGCGCCCCGAGCTGCTCGAGCGCATCATCCACCCCGACGATCTCGCGGGCTGGCAGCAGCACGTGCAGCAACTGCTGGCGACCGGCCGCGCCGGCGCGCTCGAGCTGCGCCTCGTCACGCGCGACGGGCAGGTGCGCTGGATCGAGCACACCGGCGAGGTGGTGCGCGGCCCGGACGGCGCGGTCGCGGGACTGCGCTCCGTCAACGTGGACATCACCCGGCGCAAGCGAAGCGAGCTGCACATCCACCACCTCGCCAATTACGATTCGCTCACGCGCCTGCCCAACCGCCGCTACCTGGTCCGGCAGATGGAGGGGCACATCGCCGAGGCCGCGAAGGCGCGCCGTCGCTTCGCCGTGCTGTTCGTCGACCTCGATCGGTTCAAGCACGTCAACGACGCCTTCGGCCACGCCTTCGGCGACCGCCTGCTCGCACAGGTCGCGCGCCGCATCGAGCAGGCCGTCGGCGAGCCGGCCGTGGTCAGCCGCTTCGGCGGCGACGAGTTCCTCGTCGTCACGCCGCAGATTGGCGCGGCGGCGGAGGCCAGGCCCTTCGCCAAGGCGGTACTGGCGACCCTCGAGCGCCCCTTCGTGGTGGACGGTCAGGAGCTGCACATCGCCGCGAGCGTGGGGATCAGTCTGTTTCCGGAGGACGGTCGCACACCGGACGAGCTCATCCGCCGCGCCGACGCGGCGATGTACGCGGCAAAGCGCGAGGGTCATGAGGCGCTGCACTTCTACGTGCCGCACCATGCCGAGAAGGCTTCCGATTTCCTTGCGATGGAGAACCAGCTGCGCCGCGCGATCGACCGCCAGCAGTTCACGCTCTACTACCAGCCCCAGGTGCGCCTCGCGACCGGCGAAATCTGCGGCTGCGAGGCGCTGGTGCGCTGGAAGGGCGCGGGCGGCGAGGTGGTGGAGGCCTGGCGGTTCATCAACGTCGCCGAGGAGACGGACCTCATCGTCCCGATCGGCAACCAGATCGTCGTCGAGGCGCTGAACCAGCTCACTGTGTGGCACGAGCAGGGCCGGCGTCTCAAGATGGCGATCAACGTCTCGGCGCGGCAGCTGCGCGACCCGCACTGCTGCGAGAAGATGCTCGAGCGCCTCGGCAGGGGGGTGGTCCCGCTGTCCGCGCTCGAGCTCGAGGTGACCGAGTCCGGCCTGCTCACCGACCTCGAGGCCAACCGCGAGACGCTCGAGCGGCTCTATCGGCGCGGCGTGTCGATTGCGATCGACGACTTCGGCACCGGCTATTCCTCGCTGGCCTATCTGCGGCACCTGCCGGTCAACACGCTCAAGATCGACCGTGCCTTCGTCGAGCAGCTCACTGAGGACCCGGCAGACCAGGCGATCGTGCGGGCCATCATCGCGATGGCGCACAGCCTCGGTGTCGAGGTGGTGGCGGAAGGCGTGGACAGCGACGCGCGCGCCGCGCTGCTCACGCGCCTGGGCTGCGACATCGGCCAGGGTTATCTCTTTGGCCGCCCGGTGCCCGCGGAGCGATTCCCCGGCCCGAGCCATCTCTACGCGCCCAAGGCGGCGGCCGCGTCAAGCGCCGAGCTGCTCCACTAAGAGTTTCGCCGACAGCAGCGCAGACACCGCGACGAGCAGCGGGCGAATGAGCCGCGCCCCGTGGCGGATCGCCAGGTGCGCGCCGAGCCAGGCGCCGACCCACTGGCCCGCCGCCATCACCAGCCCGACCGGCCAGAGCACGTGCCCGCCCGAGGCGAACACCAGCAGCGCGGCGAGGTTGCTCGCAAAGTTGAGGAGCTTGCTGCCGCCCGTCGCGCGGGCGAGGTCGTCGCCGAGGAGCGCGACGAAGGCGAGCGCGAAGAACGACCCCGCGCCGGGTCCGAAGAAGCCGTCGTAGAAGCCGATGCCGAGGCCCGCGGTCCCGGCGAAGGCAACGGGACCGAGGCGCCGCGGTGAGGGCCGGTCGCCGACGCGCGGCGACCGAAGAAAGTAGAGCGCGAAGGCAAGCAGCAGGGCGGGCAGCAGCCAGCGCAGGGTGTCCGGGTCGACCCGGCTGACGAGCAGGCTGCCGCCGATGGAGCCCGCGAAGCTGGCGACCGCGGCAGGCAGGAGCGGGCGCAGTGCGAGCTTGTCGCGGCGCAGGAAGTGAATCGTGGCGCTCGCGGTGCCGAAGGTGCCCTGCAGCTTGTTGGTGCCGAGCGCGATGGCCGGCGGCAGCCCGGCCCAGAGCAGGGCGGGGAGGGTGAGCAGCCCGCCGCCGCCCGCGATGGCATCGACGAAGCCGGCGACGAGGGCGACGAGCGCGAGAGCGGTGAGGATTTCGGGGGGCAGGGCGTCCACGCGCTGTGCGAGGCGCGGTCCTTTGCGCCAGGCTCAGACCCGCACGGCCAGCACGTCACAGGGCGCGAGGTGCAGGATGCCGTTCGCGGTGGACCCGAGCAGCAATTGCAGACCGTGCCTGCCGTGGCTGCCCACCACGATGAGGTCCGCGCCCTGCTCCTTCGCGATCCGCACGACTTCGTGCTTGGGCGAGCCCAGCTCGACGAAAGTGGCCGCCTTGGGCGCGCCGAGGCGGGTGGCGAGGGCAGCGATGTGCTCGCGGGCCGTCTCGATGCGGCGCTGGTCGAGGTCGATGTTCTCGGGGATAGGGATCTCGCCGGCGTATTCCATCGCGGAGTACTCGACGACGTGTGCCAGCGACAGGTGCGCGCCCGTGGCTTGCGCGAGGGCGGCGGCCCGCGCCCCGATCCGGTCGCTGTCGGGCGATAAGTCGGTCGCAAAGAGGACGTGGGTGTAGATCGCCATGGGGGTCTCCGATTCCTGCGGTCTCCGGAATTATGGCTCGCGGCCGTTCTCCTGCCAGATCGACGGCACCTCGCGGCCTGGCGGCCGCACGCCGGGAGGACGGCCGAGACGGCGCCGGCTCGCAAAGCGCAGCCCGAGCCCCTATAAAGCACGCATGGCTGTTCGACCCACAGGCTTCGACACCACGATCGCCGAGCTGGTCTGGCGTACCCGTTACCGCCGCACCGGCGAGGAGGGCATCGAGGACACCTGGCGCCGCGTGGCCAAGTCGATCGCCGCTGTCGAGCCCGCCGACCGGGACGCCTGGGAGGCGCGGTTCTACCACGCTCTCGCCGGTTTCCGGTTCCTTCCGGGCGGCCGGATCCTTGCGGGCGCCGGGGCATCGCAGCGCGTCACCCTGTTCAACTGCTTCGTCATGGGCGTGGTGCCGGACGACATGGCCGGCATCTTCGACGCCCTCAAGGAGGGCGCGCTCACCCTGCAGCAGGGCGGAGGCGTGGGCTACGACTTCTCGACCCTGCGCCCGGCCGGGCTGCGCGCCGAGCGGATCGGCGGCATCGCATCGGGACCCGTCTCGTTCATGCACATCTGGGACGCGATGTGCGCCACCCTGCGTTCCACCGGCGCACGACGCGGCGCCATGATGGGCACGCTGCGCTGCGACCACCCGGACATCGAGGAATTCATCGACGCCAAGCGCGACCCGCGCGCGCTGCGCCACTTCAACGTCTCGGTGCTGGTGACCGACGCCTTCATGGACGCGGTGCGGCGCGGCGGCGACTGGCCGCTCGTGTTCCCCCTCGACGGCATTCGCGGGGCCAACCGCCATCGTTACCCCGAACAGGTTCTGCGCACCGACCCGGCCACCGGCCGCGAGGTGCCCTGCGCGATCGTGCGGCGGGTGGACGCGGGCGCGCTTTGGGACCGGCTGATGCGCGCGGCCTATGAGACCGCCGAGCCCGGCGTGCTGTTTATCGACCGAATCAACGCGCTGAACAACCTCAACCACCGCGAGCACATCATCGCCTCGAACCCCTGCGGCGAGATCCCGCTGCCGGCCTACGGCGCCTGCAACCTGGGCTCGGTGAACCTCGTCGCCTTCGTCCGCGACGCGTTCACTCCGCAGGCCTCCCTCGATCTTCCCGGCATCGCGGCGCTGGTCGACACCGCCGTGCGGATGCTCGACGACGTGATCGACGCCTCGCCCTTCCCGCTGCCCGCCCAGGCGGCACAGGCACGCGGCAGCCGCCGCATCGGGCTCGGGGTCACCGGACTTGCGGACGCACTGATCCTGCTGGGCCTGGACTACGGTAGCGAGGCGGCGCGCGCCCTGGCCGCCGCTGCGATGCGCACCCTCTGCCATGCGGCCTATCGGGCCTCGGTCGCGCTGGCGCGAGAACGCGGGCCATTCCCGTTCTTCGACCGCGATCGCTTCCTCGCCGCGCCCTTCGTTCAAGCGCTGCCCCAGGATCTGCGGGCCGCGATCGCGGCGCACGGCATCCGCAACAGCCACCTCACGGCGATCGCGCCGACCGGAACCATCAGTCTGCTGGCCGACAACGTTTCCAGCGGGATCGAGCCGGTGTTCGCCTTCGAGTGCCGGCGCCTGGTGCGCGATCCGGACAACGGCGAGCAGTGGCACGAGCTCGAGGACAGCGCCCTGCGCCGCTGGCGCGAGGCGGGCCGGGCAGGGCCGCGGCCGGCGTTTGTCGACGCCCGCCGGCTCGACCCCGAATCGCACCTGCTCATGCAGGCGGCGGTGCAGCCTTTCGTCGACCAGGCAATCTCCAAGACGATCAATGTGCCGGAGAACATCCCCTTCGAGGCCTTCCAGGGGATCTACCGGCGCGCCTACGCGTTGGGCCTCAAGGGCTGCACGACCTTTCGGCCCAACCCGGTGACCGGGGCGGTGCTGGAAGACGCGGGCATGGCCCACTGCTGCGCGGTCGAGCCGGAATACGAGGCGACCTGAGCTTGCGCGTCACTGGCGTGCCGTGTAATCTGCCCCTCCTTTCAGGCGCGTAGCTCAGTTGGTTAGAGCACCACCTTGACATGGTGGGGGTCGTTGGTTCGAGTCCAATCGCGCCTACCAGCTTTCAAGAGCAGTACCGATACAAGGCCACCGGGTTTTCCAGTGGCCTTTTCTTTTTTCGGACAAATTGCCGCCGTCGCAGGCCGCTCCGTATAATTTCCCCGCCAGTTTTCCGGCCCGCAGCACGCGCAGCGGGCGTTCGCGACCGGGCCCAGCGCCCGGTTTTCGTTTGCGATGCCTGTGACGCAGGACACCGCGGCTACACGAGGTCTGCATGCCAGTCATCACCCTGCCTGACGGCTCGAAGCGCAGCTACGAGGGGGCGGTCACGGTCCAGCAGGTCGCCGAGTCGATCGGCGCCGGCCTCGCCAAGGCCGCGATCGCCGGGCGCGTCGATGGCCGCCTCGTGGACACGTCGTATCCGATCGCGGCAGATGCCGACGTCGCGATCGTCACCGACAAGGAACCGGACGGCCTCGAGGTCATCCGCCACTCGACCGCCCACCTGCTCGCGATGGCCGTGAAGGAGCTTTTCCCCGACGCGCAGGTCACCATCGGCCCGACGGTCGAGAACGGCTTCTACTACGACTTTGCCTACCAGCGCCCCTTCACGCCGGAGGACCTCGCCAGAATCGAGGCCCGCATGGCGGAGCTTTCGAAGGCGGACCACATAGTGACCCGCGCGGTGCTGCCGCGCGACGAGGCGGTGCGGTTCTTCAGGGACCAGGGCGAGCTTTACAAGGCCGAGATCATCGAGAGCATTCCGGCGGGAGAACACATCTCGCTCTACACGCAGGGCGGCTTCACCGACCTCTGCCGCGGGCCGCACGTGCCGCGCACCGGCAAGCTCAAGGCCTTCAAGCTGATGAAGGTGGCCGGGGCGTACTGGCGCGGCGACTCGCGCAACGAGATGCTGCAGCGGATCTACGGCACGGCCTGGCGCAGCAAGGAGGACCTCGCCGCCTACCTGCACCGTCTCGAGGAGGCCGAGAAGCGCGATCACCGCAAGATCGGCAAGGCGCTCGACCTCTTCCACACGCAGGAAGAGGCGCCGGGCATGGTCTTCTGGCACGACAAGGGCTGGCAGATCTACCTGATCATCCAGGACTACGTCCGCGCCAAGCTGCGCGCCCGCGGCTACCAGGAGGTCCACACGCCGCAGATCATCGACCGCAGCCTCTGGGAGCGCTCGGGCCACTGGGACAAGTTCCGCGAGAACATGTTCACGACGAGCTCGGAAAACCGGGACTTCGCGATCAAGCCGATGAACTGCCCGGCGCACATCCAGATCTACAACCAGGGGATCAAGAGCTACCGCGACCTGCCCCTGCGGCTCGCGGAGTTCGGCTCCTGCCACCGCAACGAGCCTTCGGGCACGCTGCACGGCCTGATGCGCGTGCGCAACTTCGTGCAGGACGACGCGCACATCTTCTGCACCGAGGACCAGATCCTCGGCGAGGTGCTCGCCTTCATCGACCTGCTGTTCGAGGTCTACCGCGACTTCGGCTTCACCGACGTGCTGGTGAAGCTCTCCACGCGCCCGGCGCAGCGGGTGGGCGACGACGCCCTCTGGGACAAGGCCGAGAAGGCGCTGGCCGACGCGCTCGACCAGAAGGGGCTCGCCTGGGAGCTGCAGCCCGGGGAGGGCGCGTTTTACGGCCCGAAGATCGAGTTCTCGCTGCGCGACTGCCTGGACCGCGTCTGGCAGTGCGGCACCATCCAGCTCGACTTCTCGATGCCCGACCGCCTGGGCGCGAGCTATGTCGCCGAGGACAACGCGCGCAGGGTGCCCGTCATGCTGCACCGGGCGATCCTCGGCTCGCTCGAGCGCTTCATCGGCATCCTCATCGAGCACCACGCCGGCCAGATGCCGCCCTGGCTCTCGCCGGTGCAGGCCGTGGTGATGAACATCACCGACCGCCAGGCCGAGGCGGCGGAGCGCGCTGCGAAATTCCTTCGCGATCAGGGATTTCGCGTGGAAACGGACTTGAGGAACGAGAAGATCGGGTTTAAGATCCGCGAGCATACGTTGCGCCGGATCCCGTACCTGCTGGTGGTCGGGGACCGGGAAGCGGAGAACGGCGCCGTCGCCGCACGCTCACGCTCGGGCCAGGATCTCGGGGTCATGGGCCTCGACGCCTTCGCCGGAATGCTGCGCGAGCAGGTGGATTCCCGCGCCGGCTGATCCCGCCATGGCAGACGCACCGGACCTGGTCCGGTGTTTTGCTGTTGGCGATTTTTTTGATTGTCGGAGGACCTTGCTATCTCGACCAAAACGGACAAAAGGAACCGTCTGAACGACGAGATCACCGCGCGGGACGTGCGACTGATCGGCGTCGACGGGGAACAGGTAGGCATCGTGCCGATCAGGGATGCGCTGGCGGCAGCCGAACAGGCGGAGATGGACCTGGTTGAGATCGTGCCCACGGCCGATCCGCCGGTCTGCCGGATCATGAACTTCGGCAAGTTCGTCTTCGAGCTGAAGAAGCAGCGCGCCGCGGCGAAGAAGAAGCAGAAGCAGGTCCAGATCAAGGAAGTGAAGTTTCGTCCCGGGACGGACGAGGGGGATTACCAGGTCAAACTGCGCAACCTGGTGCGATTCCTCGAAGAGGGGGACAAGGCCAAGGTGACCGTGAGGTTCCGCGGCCGCGAGCATGCCCACCGCGAGCTCGGCCTGGCCGTGCTCGAGCGGGTGACCAACGACCTGGCCGAGCACGGGCAGGTCGAGCAGAAGCCGGAGATGGAAGGCCGGCAGATGGTCATGGTGCTCACCCCCAAGAAGAAAAAGTAGGGGCGCGAATGGTTCGCACCCGATCAATCGCGGAGTTGAGAGAGAAATGCCGAAGATCAAGACGAACAGAGGGGCTGCCAAACGGTTGAAGAAGACCGCCGGCGGCTTCAAGCGGGCCCAGTCGCACCGCCGCCACATCCTGACCAAGAAGGCCAGCAAGCGTAAGCGCCAGCTGCGCTGTCCGTCGCACCTGCATCCGTCGGATGTCGGGCACGCGCTGCGCATGATGCCCTACGCCTGAGACGGGAGGAGACTGAGTCATGGCACGAGTCAAACGCGGCGTGCAGGCGCACGCCAGGCACAAGAAGGTCCTCGACCAGGCGAAGGGCTATTACGGCGCGCGGAGCAAGGTGTTCCGCATCGCCAAGCAGGCGGTCATCAAGGCTGGCCAGTACGCCTACCGCGATCGCCGCGCCAAGAAGCGCGATTTTCGCGCGCTGTGGATCGTCCGCATCAACGCCGCGGCGCGGCTGTGCGGGATGTCCTACAGCCGCCTGATCGACGGCCTGAACAAGGCCGGCGTCGAGGTGGATCGCAAGATGCTTGCCGACCTCGCCGTGCACGACATGGTGGCGTTCGGCGCGCTGGCGGATAAGGCGAAGGCCGCCCTCCCCAGCTGAGCAGGACGCGGCGCGCTCCGGCGCGCGGCCCGAGGCAACAGAAGAGGGGGAAGGCCTGACGGTCTTCCCCTTTATTTTTTTGGGGTGCGGGGCAGGGCGCTGCGCTGCCCGCGACCAGGCGCCGGGTTCGGGCGCAACGGGAGTAGACCATGTCCGACAACTTCGGCCTCGACCTGCAGCCACTGCTCGACGAGGCGCTCGGCACGGTGGCGGCGGCCGCCGACCTGCGCGCGCTCGACGACGCGCGCGTCCGCTACCTCGGCAAGAACGGCGTGCTGACCGGACAGCTCAAGCGCCTCGGCGCGCTGCCGCCCGAGCAGCGGCCTGCCGCCGGGCAGGTGATCAACCGCGCCAAGGACGCGCTGCAGACGGCGATCGACGAGCGCCGCGCCGCGCTCGAGGCCGCTGCGCTCGCGGCCCGCCTCGCCGCCGAGCGCATCGACGTGACGCTGCCGGGTCGCGGCTTGCGCACGGGGGGACTGCACCCGGTCACACGCACCCTGCGCCGCATCGAGCGGCTGTTTGCTGCCGCGGGCTTCCGCGTGGCTGAAGGGCCCGAGATCGAGGACGACTTCCACAACTTCGAGGCGCTCAACATCCCGCCGCACCACCCCGCGCGGGCGATGCACGACACCTTCTACGTCACCGACCGCCTGCTGCTGCGCACCCACACCTCGCCGGTGCAGATCCGCGTGATGGGCAGCGAGAAGCCGCCGCTGCGCGTGATCGCGCCAGGGCGGGTCTATCGCTGCGACTACGACCTCACGCACACGCCGATGTTCCACCAGGTCGAGGGCTTCCTGGTCGACGAGCAGGTGACCTTCGCGGACCTCAAGGGCGTGCTCCACGACTTCCTCACCGGCTTCTTCGAGCGCGAGCTCCGGCTGCGCTTTCGCCCGTCGTACTTCCCCTTCACCGAGCCGTCCGCAGAGGTCGACATCGAGTGCGTGATGTGCAGCGGCAAAGGCTGCCGCGTGTGCAAGGACACCGGCTGGCTCGAGGTGCTGGGCTGCGGAATGATCCACCCCGAGGTGTTTCGCCACGTCGGCATCGACAGCGAGATCTGGACCGGTTACGCCTTCGGCATGGGCGTCGAGCGGCTCACCATGTTGCGCTACGGCATCAACGACCTGCGCCTGTTCTTCGAGAACGACCTGCGCTTCCTGCGGCAGTTCGCGTGAGGAAACCCCGATGAGATTCAGTGAAGCCTGGCTGCGCGAGTGGGTGAATCCCGCCATCGACAGCGCCACCCTCGCCGACCAGCTCACCATGGCCGGACTCGAGGTCGACGCGGTGCAGCCCGCGGCAGCGCCGTTTAGCGGCGTGGTGATTGGCCAGGTGCGCGCGGTCGCGCAGCACCCGGATGCCGACAAGCTGCGCGTCTGCACCGTGGACGCAGGGCAGGGCGAGGCGCTGCAGATCGTCTGCGGCGCGGCGAACGTCGCGGCCGGTATGCGCGTGCCGGTGGCGCTGGTGGGCGCGACCCTGCCCGGGGACTTCCGCATCAAGCGCGCGAAGCTGCGTGGCGTCGAATCGCTCGGCATGATCTGCTCCGCGACCGAGCTCGGCCTCGCGGAGAGCTCGTCGGGCATCCTGCCGCTGCCCGCCGACGCCCCCGTCGGCATGGACGTCCGCGAGTACCTCGCGCTCGACGATGCCTGCATCGAAGTCGATCTGACGCCCGACCGGGGTGACTGCCTGAGCGTCGCGGGCATCGCCCGCGAGGTCGCGGCCATCAACGCCGCGCCCCTGCGCCCCCCCGCGCTGGCGCCCGTCGCGCCGGCCTGTGACGACCGCTTCCCGGTGGCCGTCGAGGCGCCCGCGGCCTGCCCGCGCTATGCCTGTCGCGTGGTGCGCGGCGTCGATCCCGCGGCCGAGACGCCGCTATGGATGAAGGAGCGGCTGCGCCGCAGCGGCATCCGCGCGATCAGCCCCGTCGTCGACGTCACCAACTACGTGATGCTCGAGCTCGGCCAGCCGATGCATGCTTTCGACCTTGCGCGGCTCGAGGGCCGCATCCTCGTGCGCATGGCGCGGCCCGGCGAGACGCTGCGGCTGCTCGGCGGCGACGAGCTGACCCTGCGCGACGACTCGCTCGTCATCGCCGACGAGGCCAAGGCGCTCGCGCTGGCCGGCATCATGGGCGGGGAGGGGTCGGGGGTCGGCGCCGACACGACCGACGTGCTGCTCGAGAGCGCGTTCTTCGCGCCGGCCGCGATCCTCGGCCGCGCGCGCTCCTACGGCCAGCACACGGACTCCTCGCACCGCTTCGAACGCGGCGTGGACCCACAACAGCAGGTGGCTGCGCTCGAGCGCGCCACCGCGCTGCTCACCGCGATCGCCGGCGGCGCTCCCGGCCCGGTAGTGGAGGTCGCCTCCCCGCGACACCTGCCGGCGGCCCCCGCCATCCGCCTCCGCCGCGCGCGCATCGGCCGCATTCTCGGCGTGACGCCGGACGATGCCACGATCGAGGGCATCCTCACGCGTCTCGGCATGGGGGTGGCCGGCATGGAAGGCGGCTGGGAGGTCGTTCCTCTCCCCGCCCGTTTCGACGTCGGCATCGAGGTCGACCTGATCGAAGAGGTCGGACGCATCCATGGCTTCGCGAACATCCCTGCGACGCGGTCGATCGGGCAGGTGCCGATGCACGCGCCGGCGGAGACTGACTTCGACCTCGAGCGCGCCCGTGACCTTCTGATCGACCGGGACTACCAGGAGGCGGTGACCTACAGCTTCGTCCACCCGGTGACGCAGGAGGTGCTCGATCCAGGCCGGACGCCGATCCCGCTGGCCAACCCGATCTCGGCCGAGATGTCGGTGATGCGCACCACCCTCTGGGCGGGTCTGCTGGGCACGCTGAAGCACAACCAGGCGCGGCAGCAGGAGCGGGTTCGTCTCTTCGAGTCAGGACTAAGGTTTGTTACGCAAGTTAAAGGTATAAAACAAGAAAAAGTGATTTCCGGGCTGGCCTGGGGCGATGCCGGAGGACAGCAGTGGGCGGTCCCTGCGCGCGCTGTCGACTTCTACGACGTCAAGGCCGACGTCGAGGCCGTGCTCGCGTTGACCGGGGCGTCGGAGGCCTTCGGATTCCGCCCGGGCGAGCATCCGGCGCTTCACCCGGGACAGTCGGCCGAGATCGTGCGCGAGGGGCGCCTCGTGGGACGCATCGGCCTGCTGCATCCTGACGCAGAAAAGCGGCTCGACCTGACCGGCCCCGTCTACCTTTTCGAGATCGCGCTGGACGCCCTCGGCCAGGGCGGGCTGCCGAAATTCACGCCCCTGTCGCGCTTCCCGTCGATCCGCCGCGACCTCGCCCTCGTGGTCGACCGCGATCTGCCTTGGGAGCGGGTGCGCGACTGCGTGCGCCGGGCCGCCCCCGCCATCGTCCAGGACATCCGCCTGTTCGACGTCTACACCGGCGACCGGATAGAAGCGGGGCGAAAAAGTCTCGCTTTGGGCTTGATTTTACAGGATTCTTCGGACACTCTTACGGATCAGAGGGTCGACGCGGCCGTCTCCGGCATCCTGGAGGCGCTCGCGGCCGAACTGAACGCGCGGCTCAGGGATTAGTCAGATGGCGTTGACCAAGGCGGACATGGCGGAGCGGCTCTTCGAGGAGCTCGGCCTGAACAAGCGCGAGGCCAAGGAGATGGTCGAGCGGTTCTTCGAGGAAGTCCGCATGGCCCTCGAGCGCGGCGAGCAGGTGAAGCTGTCCGGCTTCGGCAATTTCGACCTGCGCGAAAAAAAACAGCGTCCCGGCCGAAATCCCAAGACGGGAGAGGAGATTCCTATCTCCGCGCGGCGGGTGGTGACTTTCCGCCCCGGCCAGAAACTGAAAGCGAGGGTAGAGGCTTATGCTGGATCCGAGCAGCAGTAGCGCAGACCTTCCTGTCATCCCGGGCAAACGCTACTTCACGATCGGCGAAGTCAGCGAGCTGTGCCAGGTGAAGCCGCATGTGCTGCGGTACTGGGAGCAGGAGTTTCCCCAGCTCAAACCGGTGAAGCGGCGCGGCAACCGCCGTTATTACCAACGCCATGACGTCCTGACGATCCGTCAGATACGCAGCCTCCTCTACGACCAGGGCTTCACCATCGGCGGCGCGCGCCAGCAGCTCTCGGGCGATCAGGCGAAGGTCGATCTCTCGCAGAGCCACCAGATCGTGCGGCAGATCCGTCTCGAGCTCGAGGAGATCCTGCACATCCTCAAGCGCTGAGGGCCGCGTTGACAGCAACAGGTGCGGCCCCTAGCATGCCGCTTCTCTCACGGGGCGTAGCGCAGCCTGGTAGCGCACCTGAATGGGGTTCAGGTGGTCGGAGGTTCAAATCCTCTCGCCCCGACCAAATAAACAACTCTGAATCAAGCGGTTAGCGCATCACGCGCTGACCGCTTGTCGTTTCAGCATCACCAGTGCGGGACTTTTGCGGGACCCCTCCGCACACACCCGATTTGCGGCCTCGATGAGGTTGCCCAACTCCGCCGCCGAGTAGTGCGTCGTGATCCGTCCCGAGCGGTGACCGAGCAGGTCCTGCCGATCCTCGAACGACACGCCGGCGTCGCCCCGCGCGGCGCCCAGGTCGTGCCGGCGTGATGATCCGCGCGCACGCCGGATTCATCGGCAAAGAAGATCAGCGCCCGTTCGCGCTTGGCGCGCGCCGCAATCTGCGGGTAGTCCTCGGTCTGCCAGCGCTCGACCAGCGCCGCATCCTGCTGCCAGGCCCGATACAAGGGGCGCTGCGGGGTAAAGCCCAGGCGCTTCATCAGCCGGCCCACGGACACTTCCGACAGGCTGACCTTGAACTGGCGCCGGATGACTTCCCGGATCATCGCCAAGGTCCACAGCGCGTAGTCAAACTGCAACTGTCGCGGATCCTTGTCGCGCACGATCTTGGCCAGCTTCGCCAACTGCTTGGCGTCGAGCTTGGGCGGTGCGCCGGGAATCGGCTTGGCGTTGAGCGCATCCTCGCCACCGTAGTGGTAGGCGGCCAGCCATCGATAGATCGCGCGCCGGTTGATGCCCAGCACCGCTGCGACGAACTCCGGGCTCTCGCCCGCCGCCACGCGCTTCACCGCGCTCTTACGCAACTGCTCCAGCGCGTCGTGCGACAGCGTGCGGGCATCGAAGGTCTTCTGGCATTTCATAGGGCCACATCATAAAAACGTAGCTTTACTTGTGAAGTTCTTAGTAAGTGATCTCTCCGGCGGCAGAGGAGGGGGTGCGGGACATTTGCGGGGCAACGCCTTCCTCCCTGCAGTCCGCTAGGTCAGCCGTCGAAACTCGGCACTCTCCCGAGCTGGTCTCCGCCGTGTGCGATCGAGCAATGCTCGTCCAGCCCGGTTCCCGAGTTTCTTGTTCGCCGTCGCCCCAGCCTATACTTCGGCTTGGTCTTGAAGCCAATTGCGCCCGAGCGGCGAGCCGTCTGGGAGGCCCCATCATGGCGGACTTGAGCCGAATTACGCTGGACCCCGACATTTGCCACGGCAAGCCCTGTGTCCGGCACATGCGATGGCCGGTGGAGGTCGTGCTCGACCTCGTGTCCTCGGGCATGGGATTGGACGAGATCGTCGCTGATCACCCGGAGCTGGAACGGGAGGACATCCTCGCCTGCCTGCACTACGCCCGGTTGCTGGTATCCGGTGAACCTCTGCAGCGCGTGGCTTGATGAAGGTCCTCTGTGATGTCCATCTGCCCTACCGGCTGGTGAACCTGCTTCGGCAGCGGGGCGTCGACGCGACGCATGTCAACCGGATCCTCGATGGCTCCGGAACCAAGGATGCGGATGTTGCCGCGTTCGCGGATGCGAACGACATGGTCCTGATAACCAAGGACAGCGATTTCCGCGACAGCCATTTCCTGGCGGGGACCCCTTCCCGTCTGATCAGGGTGACCTTGGGCAACCTCGCGAACGACGCTTTGCTCGAGTTATTCGACAGACATTGGGAGGCGTTGGCTGAGGCGGTGAGCGATAGCCCGTGCTATGTCGAATTGGGCAGCGACGGGGTCGTCGTGTTCTGCGGTCGTGCCTGAGCCCATGCCGACGAGTTGCCGAGCGTGCGCGGCGCGGGGATCCGGCGGGCAGGGGGGACGCCCGACGACTAAAGTGCGGAAAATCTGCGGAACCTGTCCTGCACCGTCGTGCGCGGTAGCGCAGGATGTGCAACGGGCGGCCAGAATATAATTAATAATAACAATAACTTGTAAACGACTATTCAGAATGGGGTTCAGGTGGTCGGAGGTTCAAATCCTCTCGCCCCGACCAGCAACGACTAAAGCCAGTCTGACGGCTGGTTTTTTTGTGTCGGGGCGCTCGGATTCCCGGCCCTCCGCTGCGCTGCGGGCGTTCGCAGCGCTGCGAAGGTCCACTGGACCTTCGGTCGCTGCTCACCCTCTCGCCCCGACCAGCAACGACTAAAGCCAGCCTGACGGCTGGCTTTTTTTGTGTCGGGGCGTTCGGATTCCCGGCCCTCCGCTGCGCTGCGGGCGTTCGCAGCGCTGCGAAGGTCCACTGGACCTTCGGTCGCTGCTCACCCTCTCGCCCCGACCAGCAACGACTAAGGCCAGCCTGACGGCTGGCTTTTTTTGTGTGGGGCGTTCGGATTCCCGGTCCTCCGCTGCGCTGCGGGCGCTCAGGTCCCGCAGAAGGTCTGATAGCGCGCGGTGACATGCGCGGGCGCAGGCTCCGCGTAGTGGTTCCGAGTGGGCGCCTCGTCGTAGGGGTGCCGAAGCGCGTCGAGCAGCCGCTCGAAAGGCGCCAGGTCGCCCAAGTCCGAGGCTGCGGCCAGCGCCTCCTCGACGCGGTGGTTACGAGGAATCACGAGGGGATTCACGTGACGCATCGCCTCAGCGCGAGCCGCACTGGCCATCGGGGCGTGCGCTGTCGCGCGTCCGTCTTCGCGCGCGCAGCGGGCGCGCCAGCGCGAGAGCCACGCGTCGGGAGCGCGCGGATCGGTGAAAAGCGCCCGCAGCGGCGTCGCGTCCCCGGCCACCACCTCGGCGAGCCGCCGCCACGCGAGCGTGAAGTCCACCCGTTCGGCATGCAGCAGCGCTAGCCAGTCCGCCACCAACGCGGCATCGGCTCCTTCGTCGACCGGCGTCGAGCGGGCCAGCCCGAGCTTCGCGCGCTGCCCATTCAGCCATTCGCGGCGGTAAGCCTGCGGGAAAGCCGCGAGGGCGTCGGTGGCCAGCGCCACGGCCTGCTCTGCCTCGTCGGCGATGAGCGGCAGCAGCGCTTCGGCCAGGCGCGCGAGGTTCCAGTGGGCGACGTCGGGCTGGTTGCCGTAGGCGTAGCGTCCCCCGCGGTCGATGGAGCTGAATACCGCGCGGGGGTCGTAAGCCTCCATGAAGGCGCAGGGGCCGAAGTCGATCGTCTCGCCCGAGATCGCCACGTTGTCCGTATTCATCACGCCGTGGATGAAGCCGACGTTCATCCAGCGGGCGATGAGACTCGCCTGCCGCTCGGCCACGGCGCGCAGCAGGGCGAGGAACGGCTCGGTTCCGCCCGCGAGCTCGGGGTAATGCCGCGCGATCGCATATTCGGCGAGCTTTCGCAGCCGCTCGATGTCGCCGCGCGCGGCAAAGTACTCGAAGGTTCCCACCCGCAGGTGGCTCGCCGCGACACGCGTCAGCACGGCGCCGGGCAGCGTCTGCTCGCGGTGGACCGGCTCTCCCGTCGCCACGACCGCGAGCGCCCGCGTGGTGGGAATGCCGAGCGCATGCATGGCCTCCCCGATCAGCACCTCCCGCAGCATGGGACCGACGGCGGCCTTGCCGTCCCCGTTGCGGGCGAAGGGCGTCCGCCCGGATCCCTTGAAGGCGATGTCGCGCCGCCGGCCCTCGCGGTCGATCACCTCGCCCAAGAGCAGCGCGCGGCCGTCCCCGAGCTGGGGCGAGAAGCCGCCGAACTGGTGCCCGGCATAGGCTTGGGCGAGCGGCTCGGCGTCCTCGGGGAGGGCATTGCCGGAGAGGATCTCCGCCCAGCCATCGGCGTCGTGCGCGGAGGGGTCGAGACCGAGCTCCTTCGCCAGGGCGTCGTTCAGGAAGAGGAGGCGAGGCGCCCTGACGGTGGACGGCTGCCAGGGAACGTAACAACCCACGAGCTCCCGGGCGTAAGAATTGTCGAAGCGGAAGCGGGCGGTTTGGTTCATGGGAGGGGACGGTCTTCGGCCAGGGAGGAGGCAGGACTTCATCTATCCAGTTGGCGTTACACGGCGCCGCAATCAAGATTCACCCGTCCGAGAGGGAGTGAATTGGACTGGTGCCGGAATTCTGGTGACCAGGGACAAGGCGCCCCGGGCCCCGCTGCGCTTTCATTGCGGCACCAGCCCCCGCGTGGGCTGCCTGGCAGACGGGAGAATGGCCGTGAAAGACATCGTGTGGAGTCGCGTCATGAGCATCGGCGTCGATGAGGTGGACGAGGACCACCGCCGGCTGGTGGACCTCTTCAATCTGCTCAACCACGCCGTGGGCGAAGGGGAGCCGCTGGACTACCTGGCAGCCATCCTGGAGGAGCTCATCAATTGCACGGTCTGGCACTTCAGCCATGAGGAGCGCCTGATGCTCAAGCACCGCTACCCGGAAACCGGGGAGCACAAGGCCGAGCACCGCGCGCTGATCGAAAGCGCCAGGGCGCTCCAGGAGAAAATCCTCCAGGCGGGCACGCGCGTCGAGGACGAGGACTTGGCATTCCTCGAGCACTGGCTGGCGGAGCACATCCTCACCTCCGACATGCGGCTCGGCGCCCAGCTCTCTCAAGTCATGTAGGGCCGTCGCGGCGGCCGGCTCCGGCTCATGCCGTAGGCGGGCCCGGGATATCCACCGTCTCGCCTGGGAGTGCCGGCCGCTCCACGCCGCGGGGGAGCGCGGCGGCGAACACCGAGCGCCGCCGCCGTTCCTGCCGCACGCGGGTGAAGTAGCCCGCCGCCGCACCGCCGCCCGCGGCGACGGTGAGCAAGCCGACCGTCACGAACTGGGTCAGCATCATCAGCGCCCCGATTCCGGCAACGCCCGCGAAGGCGGCGCCCACCTTGAGGTTCGCGCGGCCCTGCAGGCGGTCGCGGGTGCGCGCAAGCTTGCGTTGGCTGTCTGCCAGGAGGCGTGCCTTCTCGCGCTCGGCACGCAGGCGCAGGGCCTCGCGCTCTTCCGTGAACCCCTGTTGCGCGCGGGCCAGCGCCTCGCGCCGGGACGAGCCCGCCATCGATGCGAACCACAGCGCCGTGATGGCGCCGAGGGTGAGGGCGAGCAGCCCGAGCAGCGCGCGCACCTCGGTCTGGTCGCTGCGCAGCGCGGCGAGTCCGAGCAGCGCGGTCGCGCCCTGCAGAAGGAGGATGCCGGCGAGGAACTTGAATAGACTGCGCATGCCGATTCCGATCGTTCTCATGACGCCAGGTGCACAGCAACGCAAGCCTAAGCACGGGACTGCCGACCCGCAATGACCGGGGACCCGGGGCCGCACCGGGAGGCGTGACCGCATGAAGGGGGGGGCCACGTCTCGCGTCGTGCGCATGCTCGCCATCGCCGCGTCGCTGATCGCCTGGCAGCTGTTCGCCGACGTGGCGTCCTGCCCCCTCGCGATCGGGCTGCTCGTGCTCCTCGCGCTGGCGATCGGCACCGCCGGGCTCGAGTCGGCCGTGCTGCGGCGACACGCCTTCACCGCGCAGTACCTCGCGCCGGAGGGGCGCCTGTTCCGCCTGCTGCGGCCGGGTGTGCTGATGCTGCTGCGGCAGGGGGTCGCGGCGGTGCTGCTCGCCGCAGTGCTGGTGCTCAATGCCCTCACGCTGGAGGCGTGGCAGCGCGCACTGCTGCTAGGTGACGCGTTGCTGATGGCGGCGCTCTTAGGCGCGTTCGCCCGGCTGCTCGCCGGCGAGGCGCGCGTGGCCTACGTCGCGCCGCTCGCCCGCCGCTGGGCGGTACGGGTGAACGCGCTGTGCGTCTGGGGCGCGCTGCTGATCGGCCTGCTATACACGCCCCAGGCCAGCCTGGCGGCGCTGCGCTGGGAGGAGGTGATTTCCCTCGCGGCCGGCCAAGTCCACGTCGCCTGCGCCGACCTGGCCCTGCTGGCGCGGCCTGCGACCGTGGCCAGTGCCCTGATGCTGTGGGGTGCGCAGAACCTCTTCGCCGACTTCGGCGATGCGCTGCAGACGCTTCTTGCGTGGCTGTTGTTCCTCGCGGCCTTCGGCGCCTCCTTCCTGTTCGCCTGGGCCTACAGCCTCGCCCTGGTGGGCACGGTCTCCGCCCCGTGGCAGACGTGGCGCGAGCGCGAGGCGCAGGCGCAATGAGTGACGCGCCGCGCCCCGTGTCACACTGGTTTTGGGGCGGCTTTTTCGCCGTGCTCATCCTTGGGCTGGTGCTCGCTGGCCTGGCCGGCCTGCGCGCCGGCAGCCATTGGCTGGAGGATCGGCTTGGGCGTGCAGGCCTGCCCGTACCGGTGCGCGCCGCGGTGAAGGTCACCCTCGCGGGCGGCGAGGCCTTGTATCTCGACCCTGGTCAGCTGGCCCAGCTGCGCGCCGAGCTGCAGCGCGACCTGGCCGTGCAGGGGGAGGCGCTTGCGCAGCGCGTGCGCGAGGCCTCGACTCACGCCGTGGCCACGGCCTTCGCGCCGGCCTATGACCGGGTTCCTGACTTCGCCGACTGGTATTACTCGCTCGCCGGGGAGTACGGGCGCCTGTGGCACGCGTTGGCGGGCGGCGTCGCAGATTATCTCGCGGGCCGGCTCGAGGCGCTGGTGATCGAACCGAGCGGCCTCGCGCAACGTCTCGACGAGCTGCCCGCCGAGCTTTCAGGTCTCGCCTCCGAGCAGACGCGTGCGCTCGCTGCCGCGTTCGAGGGGCGACTGCTCGAGCGCCTGCGGGCGCTCGCGAGCGAGCCGCAGCCCGTGCGGGTGGAGGTCAGCGGGGAATGGGACGTGGCCGGCGTGGCCGCCGAGGTGGGACAGGCGGTCGCGCTCGGCCCGGCGGACTTCGCCCGCCAGGCCGCGGCGACTTCCGCCGGGGCCGCGACCGGCGCCGTTCTCGCGAAGAAGCTCGGTGCGGCGACAGTGGCCAAGACCGGGGCGAAGCTGGCCGGCAGCGCGGCCAAGGTTGGACTCAAGTCAGCGGCGAAGATGGGTGTCGGTGCAGGCTCTGCCGCCTCGGGGGCCGCGGCGGGCGCGGCGTTCTGCACTGCGACGGTCGCCGGTGCGCCGCTCGCGCCGGCCTGCGCGCTGCTCGGCGGAGTCGCGACCGGCGTCGCCACCTGGGTGCTGGTCGATGAGGCCGTGCTCGCCACCGACGAGTATTTCAATCGCGCACAGTTCGAGGAGGCGCTGCGGCACTCGCTCGCGGAGTCGCAGGCCGAGCTGGCAGATGCATTCGCCGAGCAGCAGCTGCGGGTCATGGACGGGGTCATCGACCGGCTGGCGTCGGGCCTGGACGCGCTGGTCCGGCCCGTCCCCGCGCCGCCGAAGGACTTCGTGCCGGTGCAGGCGGCGGGCGGCCGCTAGGACAGGGCCGAGGCCATGCGCATCGCCGGCACGGGGGCGGCGAGCAGCAGCGGTTGACGGTGGTTGAGCTCGAGCGCGTGCAACACGCGGTCTCTGAGTTCGAGGGGGTGGCGCGAGATCAACTCGGCCGGGACCCCGATCTTGCCGGTGAGCCGCCCGTAGTCTTCGAAGCCGTAGGAGACGATGAACGGGTGCATGCCGCAGCGGACCGCCGCCAGGTAGTCCTTTTTCTCGTCGCCGCAGGCGTGCGCGCGCGCCGGGTTGATGGCGTAGGCGTCACGGATCACGCGGAAGTGGGCGGTCTTGTCCTGGTCGAGCGGCAGATGCTCGAGGAAGTCGAAAGCGTCAGGATCGACGCCGTTGCGCGCAAACAGCTGGCGCAAGGTTTCCAGTGGCTCGAGGGTGATGTTCCGCGTGACGATGCCCACGCGCAGCCGCGGCGCCCCGACCACGTGTTCGATGAGCTCGCGGATGCCGTCGTACAGGCCGATCTGGTGACGGTAGAGCTCGGTCAGCGTGCCGATGAGCAGGGCGCGCTTGCGGCGGCCGATGTGCCGGCGCAGATTGCCTGGAAACTCCTTGAGGCCCCCGAGATACTTGAAGAGGTGACGCCGTCGCTGGAACCGTTCGAGGTCGCCGATGTCCATGCCGTGATGGGCGAAGGCTGCGGCGATCGCGCTGAAGGCGTCCACCGTGGTGCCGTCGGCGTCGAGGATGAGCAGTCGGTCCTGGCTGTACATGGCGGGCGGCGCCGGGCGTGACTCGGGCGTGGATTCGGTCTGCCGGCATAGGATACTGGCCGCTTCCTTACAGTTTGGTGAAGGGGCGTTGAGGCCAGACACCGGGAGGTCGTGATGGGGCGTGACCGCGACGAGACCGAGTTCGTGTTCGGGCCCGAGGGACCGATCACGCAGCATCGGCGCCGCTGGCCGTGGGCGCTACTGGCGCTTCTCGTCCTGCTTGCCGCGGGGGGTGCGGGCGGCTGGCTGTACCTGCAGCGCAACGAGGCGCCGACGTGGCTGAAGGGCACCGGCCTGGCGCCGAAGCCTGCGCCGACGGTGGTCTACAAGTGGCGCGACGCGCAGGGGGCTTGGCACGTCTCCGACACGCCGCCGCCGGCGGACACACCGCACGAGCGCCAGGAATACGCCCACGACCAAAACGTCCTGCCGCTGCCGCCGCAGCTGCAGCGCAAGCAGTGAGGCTGTCCGTCAGTGCGGCCGCGGCGAGATTTCGGCGACGGGGACCCGGGCGATCTCGAGCAGTCCCGACAGGAGACGCGCGCGGTCGCTCAGGGTGATGGCCTCGACCAGGGCCTGCTTGTCGGGGATTTCGAGCGGTAGCATGGTCACCAGCACATTGACGAGCTCCAGGTCGTCGAGCACGCGCAGCGTGTCCCACTCGATCTCGAGCTGCCGCGCCTCGGCGTAGCGCTTGAGGCGGTCGAGCAGGTCGCGGCGCTCGGGCACCCGGCCGGCGACCTCGTAGTCCGCCGCGAACCGGCTCCAGTCGGCGACGACGCGACGATAGCCGCGCAGCGTCGGCACTTCCTCCTGGAGGTCGAAACGGCAGACGCCGGTGAGACGGATCAGGAAGCGTCCGTCGCGCGTCTCGCTGAATGCGGTGATGCGGCCGGCGGTGCCGGTGCGGCACAGCGTCTCGCCGCGCGGGTCCGACGCCCGCGGGTCCGGCTGCACCATGCCGATCATGCGGTCCTCGGCGAGCGCGTCGGTGACCATGTTGAGGTAGCGCGGCTCGAAAATGTTGAGCGGCAGCGGCGCGCCCGGCATCACGATCGCCCCGGGTAGCGGGAAGATCGGCAACGACACCGGCAGGCGGTCGAAGGGCAGGGTGAACGGACTTGAGGCCATGGCGGTAATCCCGGTTTTCTGAAAAAAACGTGGGGATGCCGCCGCGCGGCATCAAGGCTGATCAGCCGGCGAAGCCGAGCCGGCGCGAAAGGGTTCGGCCAGCCTCGGCCACCTCGGCCACCCATTCGCTGCGCCGACGCTCGATCGGCGCGGAGATCGACAGCCCGCCGACCGCCGTGCCACCCGCGTCGCGGATCAGCACCCCGATGCAGCCAACCCCCGGCTCGGCCTCCTCGTTGTCGAGCGCGTAGCCGCGCTTCAGCGAGCGGCGGATGTCGTTCCCGAGGCGCTCGACGGTCGCCAGCGTCCTTGGGGTGAAGGCAGGCAGGCCGGTCCGCGCGGCATAGGCTGCGATCGCGGCCTCGCCCAACTCGCCGAGCATGAGCTTGCCGACCGCGGTGACGTGCAGCGGCGCCCGGCTGCCGATCACCTGCTCCACCCGCATCACCCGGTGGGAGATGGCGCGGTCGACGTAGACCACCTCGTCGCCTTCGCGGACGGTGAGATTGACCGTTTCGCCGAGGGCGTCGCGCAGGGCCTCCATGACGGGCCGGGCCGCCTCGCGCAGGTCGGGCTGGACCTCGATGCGCATCGCCAGCTCGCGCAGCTTCGGACCAAGCCGCCAGGCGCCGTCGTCGCCGCGCACCGCCAGACCGTGCAGGGCCAGGGCGTTCAGGATCCGGTGGGCCGTCGACGGGTGCAGCGCCGTCTCGGCTGAAACGATCTTCAGGGTGGCGGGCACGTCTGCGGCGGCGATCGCGTCGAGCAACCGCACGGCACGGTCGATCACTTGAATGGAGGGGGCTGTCGCGGTCATCCAATGTTTCACTATATGAAAACGATTGCGTATTGTGAAATCATAGCAGGGCGCCTAAGGTGATGCCACAGGCAACGGAATCCCCGGAGAGACCCGCATGAGCCAGGCCGCCATCGAGAAGCACGCCATCCCGTCCGACTTCCGCGACGGCATCCAGCACTATGGCCACCCGTGGCCCGGGTATGCCGAGCATGCGGCGCGACCGGTGATCGGGCCGGGCGCTTCCCGTGTCGCTGCCCCCTCCGATCCCGCTGTGGTCTACCAGACGCTGCTCGCCGCGGACGCGCTGCGCTACCTCACCCTGCAGGTGACCGGTGCGAAGGGCTCGGGGCACCCGGGCGGCTTCGCCTCGAGCGCCGAGGCGCACGCGGCGCTGCTGATGCTCGGCCACACGAATCTCGTGACCGAGGTCGGTCACCACGCGCCCGGTTTCTACAGCGCGATGTTCCTCGACCGCTCGCTGGAGGAGATGGGCATCCGCACGGTCGACGAGATGATGCAGCGCTTTCGCGAGCGTCACGGCCTGCTCGGCCACCTGTCGGGCGCCATCCCCGGCCTGCTCGCGCCCGCCGGCCCGCTCGGTCAGGGCCAGCACTTCGCCATGGCCGGCGCGCTGCTGCACCCCGGCACGCTGTTCCCGGTGACCATCGGCGACGGCGGCATGGGCGAGCCCTACGTGCTCAACGCGATGATGCACTTCCACACCGCCTATCCGCGGGTGACCAACTTCCTGCCGGTGCTGATCTGGAACGGCTACAGCCAGGAGCACCACTCGATGGTCTCGCGCATGAGCAACGAGGAGATGACCGCCTACTGGACGGGGCACGGTTTCGAGGAGGTCGTGCTGGTGGACGCCAAGGCCTTCGACGACTCGGGCCAGGAGAGCGCCTATGTCGATAGCACACGCTTCTCGCTGGCGCGGCGCCTCGATTTCACCCGGGCGGTGATCGAGGGCATCGATCGGGCGGCGCAGTCTGCTCTCGGCGGCCATCTCACCGCGTTCATCGTCAAGCAGCTCAAGGGCAGCGGCGTTCACGCGGTGGGCGCGAAGTCGCACAACCTGTACCCGAAGGACACGCTCGACCAGCCGCACATCATCGAGGGCCTGAAGCGACGGGCACTCCCGGCCGAGGCCTGGCTGATCGTGCGCGACAACCTC
>Ga0209594_1000447_pt1 | contig 25273 bp, 21 predicted proteins | sample AshMeaCrysSpring_FD_184126 | JGI IMG/M metagenome (GOLD analysis project Ga0209594, IMG submission 184126) | Groundwater microbial communities from Big Spring, Nevada to study Microbial Dark Matter (Phase II) - Ash Meadows Crystal Spring... | ecosystem: Environmental > Aquatic > Deep subsurface... | reverse complement strand
GTGTGGTCGATGCCAATTATACATGTGGGTCCAATATGGCAGATGTTCCTTTCGGCTTTGTGAGGATCGGTAAGCTCTGGAACAGGCCCATTCCCTGGAGCGTCTCCGGCGAAGATTGAGTCACCTGAAACGCTCTACTCTCACGTTTTGATGCAGTTCCGGGCGCGAAACCGGTTCCCACCCCCGCCTTCGCGGGGGCATGCTTTCGCTGCAATTGCTCTAGAGCGGTTTCCGACCTGATTGAATCAGGTCGGCCGCTCTATCTTCTTGTTTTTATCGCATTTTCTTCGATCAACCGGCAACCACTTGATCGGAAAATGCTCTAGGTGCGGTCTGGATGAAGCGTTCGGCCTTGCCGTTGGTCTTGGGCGTATAGGGTTTGGTGCGGATGTGTTTGAAGCCCGGCTCTCTGCACAGCGCTCGAAAGGCATGCGATCGGGAGCATGAGCCGTTGTCGGTCATGACCCGCGTTACGCTGATGCCGAGGCTGCGGTAGTAGGCAATGGCGCTGACGGCTTTCTCGTCCGGGAAGATATCGGTGAAGGCGATGCGGGAGGCGTCGTCGATTGAGACATGGACGTATTCCCGGCCCACGCCCCGGGAATTGCTTTGGCCCGTCCTGTCGCCAGTGATGCGGTGCCCGACCCGCTCGAAACGCCCAAGGCGCTTGATGTCGAGATGGATCAGACCACCGGGTTCTGCGTATTCGTAGCGGACCACCGGCTCTGCCGGATCGATGTCTTTCATCCGGGAAAGACTAGCACGCTTTAGAGCAATTCCAGCGAAAGCGGGAACCGGTTTCGCGTCCGGAATTGCGTAAAAACTTGAGAGTAGAGCGTTTCAGGCGACTCAATCTTCGCCGGAAATGCTCTAGGGATGAACCGCCTTCGCGGGGGCAGGTTTTAATCACGACATGCTCAGGCCGGGCGCTTCTCCTTCAGATCTGCGCTGAGCAGGGTCAGATCCACGTCGAGCCGCGCCCGTTCTCCAGCGGAGAGGTCGTTGCTGGTTGAAGCCATCGCGTCTTCGAGCCGGTAGAGCACGTCGAGCAGGCGGGTTCTGCGCGCCTCATCGCCCGCGTTTTGCCCAAGCTTGTGCGCACCCTCGGCAATGTCGGCGGCGCGAGGCAGGTGGCTGGCGAAAAACCGACGCGCGAGGCCGAGTTTCGCCGGTTCCTTCACCACTAGGTCAAGCACCTGATCAGCGCGCTCCGCGACAGCGAGCGCCTGCCGGGCGATTGCGCCATCCGCGATCGCGCTGGCTGCACCGCGCATGCGCCCGATTTCGCCCTTGGCCGTGAGAAGCAGGTCGAAATGCACCGGCGGGGTATAGGCTTCCGGCGGGAAGGCAGGGGCAGGGGCCTCGCGCACCACACGCGCTTCGAGAATCTGGCTCTCGCGCGCCTCACGCTCGGCCCGGCGCGCCCATTTATTGAGCTGCATCCAGCCGATAAAGGCGAAGAACAGCGGGAAAAACGCCATGCTGGCAACGCCCAGCACCATGAGAAACAACAGGCCGAAAAACACGAAAGGCGCGAGCCCTGCCGCAAGGGTGATGAGGCTTGCCTTGCGCAGAACTTTGAGCGGATGCATCGGTGTCTCCCCCTTCGTGCCTGATATGTAAGCAGCAATGCCGCGCGCCTCAAGTGCCGCAAAGGCGGGAGAGAAAAAATGCGATTTGACGCGTGGCCTGTTCATGATTATGTATGTGTCATTCCCCGCATTGCAGAGAGAAAAACCCGGCCTCCGGGCACCTTCTGCTGGCAGCGGTTTCGGACTCAATTGCTGCTCCGGCGGCTCAAGAGGATGCCATGGCCAAGCTTGATCCGATGCAGTTTTCGCAGGAGGTTCGCTCGGAAGCGAACAAGGTTTCCTGGCCCAGCCGCAAGGAAACGCTCATCACCACCGCCATGGTGTTCGTGATGGTGCTTGTGGCCTCGATTTTTTTCGTGCTCGCCGATCAGGTGGTGCGCTGGCTGGTGGCGACCATTCTTGGTTTCGGCCGCTGAAAGGATGATGATGGAACCCGCAGTGCAACCCTCGCCCGCACAGGCCCCCACGCGCCCCATGCGCTGGTATATCGTGCATGCCTTCTCCAATTTCGAGCGCAAGGTGGCCGACGACATCAGGAAAGGCGCGGCCCAGCGCGGGCTTGATGACCTTTTCGATGAAATCCTCGTGCCAACCGAAAAGGTGACCGAGGTTCGGCGCGGGCGGCGCATCGAGACCGACCGGAAATTCTTCCCCGGCTATGTGCTGGTGAAATGCGCTTTGACCGATGAAGCCTATCACCTCATCAAGAACACCCCGAAAGTGACCGGATTTTTAGGCGCGGACAATAAGCCGATGCCGATTTCCGAAGCCGAGGCGGACAGGATCAAGGGCCAGGTGGTGGAAACCGCTGAGCGGCCGAAAACCACCATCACCTTCGAAATCGGCGAGCAGGTCAAGGTGGCGGATGGCCCCTTCGCCTCCTTCAACGGCTTCGTGGAAGACGTGGATATGGCGCGCCAGCGCCTCAAGGTCGCGGTGTCGATTTTCGGCCGCCCGACGCCAGTGGAACTGGAATTCAGCCAGGTGCAGAAGATGTAAGGGTGCGGGGAGGGTGCAGGCTGGGCCTGCTCTCTCTTCTTCCCACAACTCTTGCCTTTTGGGGCTTTTGCCTCTAAAGGCGTCATCTATGGGCATTTCGTCCATAAAACCCGTGGCAGGTGGTTGCGTTTCTCTTCTCGGAGGGGCGCACGAAAACCGGACCACGGTCCATGAGCAGCCTGAAAAAGCGTGGTTTTGCCGCGCCAATCGGCATTGGAGAGAAGAATGGCAAAGAAAATCGTCGGCTTTATCAAGCTGCAAGTCCCGGCGGGGGATGCGAAACCCGCGCCGCCCATCGGCCCAGCGCTTGGTCAGCGTGGCCTCAACATCATGGAATTCTGCAAGGCGTTCAACGCCAAAAGCGCGCAGATCGACAAGGGAACACCGATTCCCGTCGTCATCACGGCGTATGCGGATCGCTCCTTCACCTTTGAAATGCGCCAGCCGCCCGTGAGCTTTTTCCTGAAAAAGGCCGCCGGGTTGAAAATCGGCAAAAAGCCCGCTTCCGGCTCGAAAACGCCGGGCAAGGGCCCTGTCGCCGGCAAGGTGAGCGAGGCGCAATTGCGCGAGATTGCCGAGAAGAAAATGGTCGATCTCAACTGCGATTCGGTTGACTCTGCCGTATCGATGATCCGTGGTTCCGCCCGTGCGATGGGCCTTGAGGTTGTTGGGTGATCAGCATGAGCAAAGCAGCAAAAACAGAACCAAAGCTCGCCAGGCGCGTCGCGAAAAGCCGCGAAGGCATTGATCGTCTCAAGCTTTACCCATTGCAGGACGCGGTGAGCATGATCAAGGAACGCGCGACCGCGAAATTCGATGAAACCATCGAAATTTCCATGAATCTCGGGGTTGACCCGCGCCATGCCGACCAGATGGTGCGCGGTGTGTGCAACCTGCCGAATGGTTCGGGCCGCACAGTGCGTGTTGCCGTGTTCGCGCGCGGTGCCAAGGCGGATGAAGCCAGGGCGGCGGGTGCGGATGTGGTTGGCGCGGAAGACCTCGTCGAGCAGATCACCGGCGGCAATATCAACTTTGACCGCTGCATCGCAACACCCGACATGATGGGCCTTGTGGGCCGCCTCGGCAAGGTTCTTGGCCCGCGTGGCCTGATGCCGAACCCGCGTGTCGGCACCGTGACGATGGATGTTTCGGCGGCGGTGAATGCCTCCAAGGGCGGCGCTGTCGAGTTCCGCGTCGAAAAGGCGGGCATCGTGCATGGCGGCATCGGCAAGGCCTCGTTTGATGCGGTCAAGCTGGTCGAGAACATTCGCGCTTTTGCCGATTCGGTCTCGAAAGCGAAACCCGCTGGCGCCAAGGGCACCTATATCCAGCGCATCGCCATTTCCTCCTCGATGGGGCCGGGCGTGCGGGTGGATGTGTCCAGCGTGATGAACGGCTGAGACGTCAGCAAAGCGCATTTCCAAAGTCCGCCTTCGGCGGACTTTTTTTTATGTATGTGCTTTCAGAATTGGTGTTGTTTTTAGAGCATTTTGTGATTAACCGGCTTCCACTTAGAGAGGTTTCCGACCTGACTGAATCAGGTCGACCGCTCTATCTTTTTGTTTTGACGCATTTTCTTTCGATCAACCCGGTATCCACTTGATCGGAAAATGCTCTAGAGCGTTTCCATCGAAGATCGAGTCACCGGAAACGCTCTATCTCTTTGTTTTAACGCAATTCCGGACGCGAAACCGGTTCCCACTTTCGCTGGAATTGCTCTAGAGCGTTTCCAGCGAAGATTGAGTCAGATTGACGTTGCCCCCAAGTTTTATCCAGTTTGAAGTTCGCTTCCGGTATTGGTTGAGGTTATTTTTTATCAAACGGATTTTCGCTGGAGCGTGTGAGGAGGCGGATCGGCACACCCGGCAGATCAAACGCCTCGCGGATGGAATTGACGAGGTAGCGCTTGTAGCTCTCGGGCAGGCTGTCGAGCTGGTTGCCGAAGAGCGCGAATTGCGGCGGGCGCGCTTTAAGCTGCGTCATGTAGCGCAATTTGATGCGGCGGCCTGAAACAGCGGGCGGCGGGTGGTTCGCAACCACGCCCTCAAGCCAGCGGTTGATTTTGGATGTGGAGATGCGGCGGTTCCACACGGCATGCGCCTGCATGATGCCTTCCATCAAGCGGTCGATCCCCTGCCCCGCAAGGCCCGAGAGCGGGATGATGGGGCAGCCCTTGACCTGCGGGAGGAGCCGCAAGGCCTCCTCTTTCAGGAGCGAGAGCGTCGCGCCGCGATGCTCGATCAGATCCCATTTATTGAGCCCGATCACCACCGCCCTGCCCTCGCGCTCGATAAGGTCGATGATGGTGAGATCCTGTTTTTCAAAGGGAATTGTGGCATCGAGCAAAATGACCACCACTTCGGCGAATTTGGCGGCGCGGATGGCATCCAGCGAGGCGAGCTTTTCCACTTTATCCTCGATGCGGGCGCGTTTCCTCAAGCCCGCCGTGTCGAACACCTTGATCGCGCGCCCCCGCCATTCCCAGTCGAGCCCGATGGAATCGCGCGTGATGCCCGCTTCCGGCCCCACCAATAACCGATCCTCACCCAGCATCGTGTTGATGAGGGTGGATTTTCCGGCATTGGGGCGGCCCAGAATGGCGATGCGCACCGGGCGGGTCGCGTCATCCTCATCAAGGATCACCTCATCCGCGCCCGGAACGATACCCTCTTCCACATCGCGCGCGTCGATCAAGGGCTGGAGCGCGTCATAAAGGTCGGGCATGCCCTCGCCATGCTCGGCGGAAAGCGGCACGGGGTCGCCAAACCCAAGCGCGTAGGCTTCCATCGCGCCAGCGAGCCCGGCCTTGCCCTCGGCCTTGTTCGCGCCGATGATGACGGGCTTGGTGGAGCGGCGGACGATGTCGGCGAAAAACCGGTCATCCGGTGTGAGGCCAACCCGCGCATCGATGAGAAAGAGCACGCAATCGGCTTCCGCGATCGCCTGCTCGGTCTGCGCGCGCATGCGTGCGCCCAGCGAGCCGGTTTCCGCTTCCTCCAGCCCTGCCGTATCGATCACGGTGAAGCGCAGGTCGGCAAGGCTCGCCTCCCCGGCCCGCCTGTCGCGCGTCACGCCCGGCTGGTCATCGACCAGAGCGAGTTTTTTGCCGACAAGACGGTTGAACAGGGTCGATTTGCCGACATTCGGGCGGCCGATGAGCGCGAGCGTGAAGGGCATCAGGGCGCCACGGGGCCGGAGCGCAGGACGCCGAGCAGCAATTCCGCCCTTTGCCGCAAGGGGGAAGGCGTCTCGGCATCGAGTATGATGGCCTGAACGGCATCGAGTGCCTTGTCGAACGCCTTGGCGCGATAGGCCGCGAGCGCCACGCCCTCGCGCGCCGCATGCCGGAACGCGCCGCTGGTGGAAATGAGCGGGGAAAGCCGGGCTTCGACATCCGCCAAAGGCGCGTGATCGATCAGCACATAAGCGGCGCGGAGCTTTGCCAGATCGCGCCATTCGGCGGGGAGCGCCGCGTCATTCGCCAGGGAATCAAAGGCGGAAACGGCATTGGCGCGCGCGGCATCATCGCGGGCGGTGCGGGCGAGATCGCTCGCCAGCCGGAAGCGCGCCAGAACCGGGTAGCTGCCGGATTTCTTCTCCGCAAGCGCGGTGAGCGCTGCCACGGCATCCGGGCTTTCGCTGTTCGCAAGGTTGGTGGCGGCTTCATAGGCCGCGCCAAGGCGTGCACGCTCGTTGAAGGAAAAGCTCTGCCAGGCGCGCCAGCCCGCAACCGCCGCAATGAAGAGAACGGCGAGGGCAACGAGCTTGCTGCCATGTTTGTTCCAGGCCTCGGCGGCTTTGTCGCGGCGGAGTTCCTCATCTACCTCGTTGAAAATATCAGACATCGGTCTCTCCGGGACAATATTGCTTCTGCTCTACCCTTGTCAGGAGAAAACCGCCACCCCAATCAGCCATTTGTGCAGGCCGAAAACCATCACCAGCGTGAAGGCCGTTCCCGCCACCAGCGCGATGATATCCGCCCGCGCCGGGTTGGTGGAAAGCGTGGTCGCGCCCATGTCACCCGCGCGTTTCAGGGCGATGCGCGCGTAAACCGCCCAGGCGAGGAAGGAGCCGAAGAGAACAATCGAGCCAAGATCACCATTCGCCAGCAAATGCGCGAGCGCCCAGATTTTGACCGCCGCCAGCATCGGGTGCTTTGCCATGAGCTTGATGCGCCCCGCAGGTCCGCTCGCCGCCAGAAGAACCATCGAAAGCCAGAGCAGCAGCACTGATAAATGGCTCATGCCCTTCGGCGGGTTCCAGACAGGGATATAGCCCCCCGCGCGATATTGGCTGTAGCCATAGGCGATGAGCACGATGCCGAGAACGGACACCCCTGTATAAACAAGCCGATAGGGCGCAGCGCCGAGCCTTGTGATGAGGCTTGCCCGCAGGCCCTGAAAACGCGGCAGAAGGTGGCCGCCGAGAAACAGCACCAGCCCCAGAATGAGAATTGCCATGGTTTATATCCTTCAAAGCCTTTGCAGCAGGGTTTGAGCTTTAACACAGGTATAAGCGTGACATAGCCCATAAATTCCATTCCCTGCCTGATAAACCGTATCCCCTGTGCGAAAAAGCGGTTTTGCACAATCATCGCTTTCCATGGCCGGGCAAAGCATGGTAAGCGCCAGCGTCAACACCGAACGGGTTTAACACTTTCGCCGCGCTTTCGCCTTTCTCGGGCCATGGTGCTGCATTTGGAAAACCCGGCCATCCGCCCCGGAGCCGTTGACCGATGAAACTTTTGTCCTCTTCCGCTATTCCTGAAGCGCTCACCTTTGATGATGTGCTGATGCGGCCCGGCCATTCCGAGGTTCTGCCCTCGCAAACCGATTTGAGAAGCCGCATCACCAACGCGATCAGCCTCAACCTGCCGCTCATCTCCTCCGCCATGGATACGGTGACGGAGGCGCGCCTTGCCATCGCCATGGCGCAGGCGGGCGGCATGGGCGTCATCCACCGCAACCTGACGCCCGAGCAGCAGGCCGATGAAGTGCGGCAGGTGAAACGGTTCGAAAGCGGCATCGTGATGAACCCCGTCACCGTCTCGCCCGATGCGACTTTGGGCGAGGCGCTTGCCATCATGCGCGCCAAGGGCATCAACGGCCTGCCCGTTGTGGTGGGCGGCGGCGTCAATGTCGCGAGCAAATCCGGCAGGCTCGTCGGCATCCTCACGCATCGGGATGTGCGCTTCGCCGAGCATATGGATCAGCCGGTGCGCGAGCTTATGACCGGGCATGAAACCCTCGTCACTGTACGCGAAACCGTGACGCAGGAAGAGGCGCGGCGGCTCTTCCACAGGCACCGCATCGAAAAACTGCTGGTGGTCGATGGCGATTACAACTGCGTCGGGCTTCTCACGGTCAAGGATATCGAAAAGGCCAAGCTCAACCCCAATGCCTGCAAGGATGCGGAGGGCCGTTTGCGCGTCGCCGCCGCCACGACAACGGGCGAGGACGGGTTCTTGCGCACCGAGCTTCTGATCGATGCCGGGGTTGATCTTGTGGTGGTGGATACCGCGCATGGCCATTCCCAGAAGGTGCTCGACGCCGTCACCCGCATCAAGAAGCTCTCCAACGCCGTGCAGGTGGTGGCGGGCAATATCGCGACCGCTTCAGGCGCGCGCGCCTTGATCGATGCCGGGGCGGATGGCGTGAAGGTCGGCATCGGCCCCGGTTCCATCTGCACCACCCGCATCGTCGCGGGGGTTGGCGTGCCGCAGCTCACCGCCATCATGGAAGCGGCGGAAGAGGCGGGAAAGCAGAATATCCCCGTGATCGCCGATGGCGGCATAAAGTTTTCCGGCGATCTTGCAAAGGCTTTGGCGGGCGGGGCTGCCTGCGCCATGGTGGGGTCCTTGCTCGCAGGCACGGATGAAAGCCCCGGCGAGGTGTTTTTGTTTCAGGGGCGCTCCTACAAGGCCTATCGCGGCATGGGCTCGCTTGGCGCGATGGCGCGCGGCTCGGCGGACCGGTATTTTCAGGCCGATATCAAGGACAGCATGAAGCTGGTGCCGGAGGGTATCGAGGGGCAGGTGCCCTATAAGGGGCCGGTTTCCGCCATCGTGCATCAGCTTGCGGGTGGGCTGAAAGCCGCGATGGGCTATGTGGGGGCGAAAACCATCCCCGAATTGCAGGACAAGGCTGAATTCATCCGCATCACCAATGCGGGCCTGCGCGAAAGCCACGTCCATGACGTGAGCATCACGCGCGAAAGCCCGAATTACCCTTCACGGAGTTAGAGCGTTTTCACGCGAACCGGTATCCGGTTCGCGTGAAGAACCGTAGGTCCGCGAAGCTAGAGCGTTTTCGACAAGGATCGGGTCGCCGGAGACGCTCCAGGGAATGGGCCTGTTCCAGAGCTTACCGATCCTCACAAAGCCGAAAGGAACATCTGCCATATTGGACCCACATGTATAATTGGCATCGACCACACAGCAGCCTGAAATCAAAAACACCCATCAGTCGGCTCAGTTTCTACGGGGACAGCCTCCTGAGGCTCCACACGCTGGAATTGCTCCAGAGCACGTTATGCAGGATATTGAGATGCAACTTACGCGGTTCAAGGCTCTTGATGGCTGGCGCGGTATTGCAGCGCTGATGGTGGCGCTTTATCATGTGCCTATTCTCACGCCCATGCAAAGCCTGCCGAACTGGAAGGCGATGGAATTATGCGTTGATTTCTTTTTCGTGCTGTCCGGCTTTGTCATTATGCATAGCTGGGGCGCGCGGTTGGTGGATTTTTCATCCGTCCCGAGCTTCATGAAAAAGCGGTTCTGGCGAATCTGGCCCCTGCATATCGCGATTCTGGCCGGATTTGTTGCCATCGAGGTGCTGCGGCTTTTTGTATGGGTCTTTGTTGCGAAAATGGGTGATCAGGCCCCGTTTACGAATAATTTTTCGGTTGCAACCTTGATTTCCAATATTGTTCTGACCCAATCGCTGGGGCTGCACGGCATGACATCGTGGAATGGTCCGGCCTGGAGTATTTCTGTCGAGTTCTGGACGTATCTGGTCTTTGCACTGGTCATGGTGTTTTCCACTTTGCGCATGTCGGCGCTTGTGCTGATTGCAGGTGTCAGCATGGCGGTTATTCTGTTTTTTGCACCGATCCTGCTGTTTTCAACGCATGATTATGGAATGTTTCGTGCGCTTTACGGGTTTTTCACTGGGGCCATTCTGTATGAGGTTGCGGCCAAAGCTCCCAGTCGCATGGATTTTGGCCTGGCTGGGGAACTTGGAATACTCGTTTTTGCCGGGGTTTTTCTGGCGACAACCACAATATCACCACGCATCATGGCGGCGCCGCTGGTTTTTGCCGGGTTGATCCTTGTGTTTTCTCGCAGCACAGGCCCCATCACGCGGTTATTGGAAACACCCGCCCTTGCAGCCCTGGGGTTATGGTCCTATTCGATCTATCTCGTGCATACATTGCTGTTTCATGTGACCCGCCTTGGTCTTTACCTCATCGAGAGGGTGACGAAGACATCGTTGACGGCGGGTGGTGAAGGGGGCAGCCGCGTTTTCAGCTTCGGTATGCCGCTCCTCGATGCATTCGCAGTCATTCTGCTGCTCGGCGCCACAGTCGCCGTTTCAAGCATCACTTACCGTCATATTGAACGCCGGTTTCTGAACGGCATATGAGACCCGTGCAAGCGGGTGGCCTTGTTTTTGCACTTTTGTCAAGTCCCCTCTTGCATGATGCAGCGCAACCGATTATGCACCTTAGCTTGCGGAAACGGGCTATGGCGACATATCCCGATTTTGTCATCGCTCATGCGATGAATCGGCTGCGCTATTCGTCAAAGCAGCCGATCATCCTGTCCGAGACTGTAGGTGCAAGGGTTACCAGAATCGCGGGGTCAACAGCGCTTTTTGCGTATGGGCTTCGTTTTTTCTAAAAACCCGAGCCTAATTCAAAGGCCCGCCAGGGCCGTGAGACGCGGGTGGCCGACCCGCTGATCAGAGCCTGCATAGATGGGGAAGGAAGGATGTCACGGGGTTTACCCATGCGGGAAAGCCTTGTGGGGGATTTCGTTTCTCGGCCCCGATTTTCGCGGCATGCCGCAAAACGGGGGGACAGGCGGGCCATTCTCAAGCGTGCTTGATGATGCGCGTCCTTGATGATGGCCGGGGCGGAGCAATCCGCCTGGAACCGTTGTCCCTCCGGGTGTTGGCTTCGGCCCTCACGCCATGGGATGGCAGAGCGTAGCCGGCCCTTTACGGGTCGACAGGAGAAACCACGTGGATAGAGCTGGAAAAGAAGAGCTCGTCTCGACGCTGAACACCGTGCTGACAAGCGCGGGTGTTGTCGTTGTGGCGCATTATTCCGGCCTCACCGTTGCCCATATGCAAAAGCTCCGCAAGGATGCCAAAGCGGCTGGCGCTTCCGTGAGGGTTGCGAAAAATCGCCTCGTGAAAATCGCGCTCGATGGCACAGAGGTTTCGTCCATTTCGGCGTTCCTGAAAGGCCCGACCGTCCTTTGCTATTCAAAGGACCCGGTTGCCGCCTCCAAGGTCGCCGTTGATTTCGCCAAGGCCAATGACAAGTTGGTCATTCTTGGCGGGGCCATGGGCAAAACCGCTCTCAATGCAGATGGTGTGAAGGCGCTTGCCACCATGCCGTCGCTGGATGAGTTGCGCGGCAAGCTTGTGGGGCTCATCGCAGCGCCCGCAACCAGGATCGCACAGCTCACGACCGCGCCTGCCGCCAAACTGGCACGCGTGTTCGGGGCCTATGCCAAGCGAGACGAGGCAGCTTAAAGACGACGCATGCCGGCTATGCCGCATGGCTGGCCGGTTGAACATATCCCCCATAGCCTTCCCCCCATAGCCTTCAAGGAATTGTATCATGGCTGATCTGACCAAGCTCGTTGACGAGCTTTCCAACCTCACCGTTCTCGAAGCCGCCGAGCTTGCCAAGCTTCTCGAAGAGAAGTGGGGCGTTTCCGCTGCTGCCGCCGTTGCTGTCGCTGCCGCGCCGGGTGCCGGCGGTGGTGCTGCCGCTGCTGCTGTCGAAGAGCAGACCGAATTCACGGTTGTTCTTGCCGCTGCCGGCGAGAAGAAAATCGAAGTCATCAAGGAAGTTCGCGCCATCACCGGCCTTGGCCTGAAGGAAGCGAAAGACCTCGTCGAAGGCGCGCCCAAGCCCGTGAAGGAAGGCGTTTCCAAGGACGAAGCCGAAAAACTCAAGAAGCAGCTCGAAGCGGCTGGTGCCAAGGTTGAACTGAAGTGAGGCCAAGCCCCTTGGTCAAGTCCTTGGGCTGACACTTCTTTTTTAAACCCGCGCGGGTTCGCCCGTGCGGGCCTTTTGCCGTTTATTGCCCGTTTTTTGGGTTTCACCCGCGTCGCACGCGCGCTTGTTGAAACCCTTCGGGCGGCCTTGCTCTTCAAAGCCGGGTCTTTACCTTTCATAGACGTGATGAACGAGGATCGAAATGGCGAACGCGACAATGGCTCAGTCAGGTCAGATCAACACCCTGGTTGGGCGCAAGCGGCCGCGAAAGTTTTTCGGCAATATCCGGGAAGCGATCGAGATGCCGAACCTGATCGAGGTTCAGAAAGCATCCTATGACCAGTTCCTGATGGTGGAAGAGCCCAGGGGTGGCCGCCCGGATGAGGGGCTGCAAAGCGTTTTCCGTTCCGTTTTCCCGATTTCCGATTTCTCGGGCGCCTCCCTGCTCGAATTCGTGAAATATACCTTCGAGCCGCCGAAATTCGACGTCGATGAGTGCCGCCAGCGTGGCATGACCTATGCCGCGCCGCTCAAGGTGACCCTGCGCCTCATCGTGTTCGATATCGATGTCGATACGGGTGCCAAATCCGTCAAGGATATCAAGGAGCAGGATGTTTACATGGGCGATATGCCGCTCATGACCATGAACGGCACCTTCATCGTCAATGGCACCGAGCGCGTCATCGTCTCGCAGATGCATCGCTCGCCGGGCGTATTTTTCGACCATGACAAGGGCAAGAGCCATTCCTCCGGCAAGCTGCTTTTTGCCGCGCGCATCATTCCCTATCGCGGCTCCTGGCTCGATATCGAGTTCGACGCGAAGGATATCGTGCATGCGCGCATCGACCGCCGCCGCAAGCTGCCCGCGACCTCGCTCCTTTTCGCGCTGGGGATGGATGCGGAGGAGATTCTTGCAACCTTCTACAAGACCATTTCCTATGTGCGCGATGGCGCCTTCTGGCGCGTTCCTTATGATGCCGAGCGTTTCAAGGGCCTGAAAGCGAGCGTTGATTACATCGATGCCGAAACCGGCGAGGTGGTGATCGAATCCGGCCGCAAGATGACGGTGCGTTCGGCGCGCCAGCTTGCGGAAAAGGGCCTCAAATTCCTGCGCGCGACGAGCGAGGATCTCTTCGGGCAATATATCGCGGAAGACATCGTCAATCTCGAAACCGGTGAGGTTTACGCCGAAGCCGGGGAAGAGATCGACGAGAAGCGCCTCAAGGCGCTTGAAGAGCTTGGCGTTTCCGAGATGCCCGTGCTCGATATCGACCATATCAATATCGGCCCCTATATCCGCAACACCCTGCATGTGGACAAGAATTCCTCACGCGAGGAAGCCTTGTTCGACATTTACCGCGTGATGCGCCCCGGCGAGCCGCCGACGGTCGATAGCGCGGAAAAGATGTTCCACGACCTCTTCTTCGAGAGCGAGCGTTATGATCTCTCGGCTGTTGGCCGTGTGAAGATGAATATGCGGCTCGACCTCAAGACCGAAGATACCCAGCGCACCTTGCGCAAGGAGGATATCCTTGCCGTGGTGAAGGCCTTGGTCGAGTTGCGCGACGGGCGCGGCGAGGTGGATGATATCGACCATCTCGGCAACCGCCGCGTGCGTTCGGTGGGTGAATTGATGGAGAATCAATATCGTCTCGGTTTGTTGCGCATGGAGCGCGCGATCAAGGAGCGGATGAGCTCGGTTGATATCGACACCGTGATGCCGCAGGATCTCATCAACGCCAAACCGGCGGCGGCGGCGGTGCGCGAGTTCTTCGGCTCTTCGCAGCTCTCGCAGTTCATGGATCAGACCAATCCGCTCTCCGAGATCACGCATAAGCGTCGCCTTTCGGCGCTTGGCCCCGGCGGCCTGACGCGGGAGCGCGCGGGCTTCGAGGTGCGCGACGTCCACCCGACGCATTATGGCCGCATCTGCCCGATTGAAACGCCGGAAGGGCCGAATATCGGCCTCATCAACTCGCTCGCCACCTTCGCGCGGGTGAATAAATACGGCTTCATCGAAAGCCCGTTCCGCAAGGTGATCGACGGCAAGGTGACGGATGAGGTGGTCTATCTCTCCGCCATGGAAGAGCAGAAGCACCATGTGGCGCAGGCCAATGTGCCGGTCGATAAAAATCGCACGCTCACCGATGACCTCATCGTCGCGCGCCATGCGGGCGATGTCATCACCGTGCCGGTCGAGAAGATCGACCTCATGGATGTCTCGCCGAAGCAGCTTGTTTCGGTTGCCGCCGCGCTCATCCCGTTCCTTGAGAATGATGACGCGAACCGCGCGCTGATGGGCTCGAACATGCAGCGCCAGGCTGTGCCGCTGGTGCGGGCCGATGCGCCCTTCGTCGGCACCGGTATGGAAAGCGTCGTTGCGCGCGATTCCGGCGCCGCGATTGCCGCGCGCCGCTCGGGCGTGGTCGATCAGGTTGATGCGACGCGTATCGTCATCCGCGCGACGGGTGAAACCGACCCGACCAAGGCGGGCGTCGATATTTATCGTTTGATGAAGTTCCAGCGTTCCAACCAGTCAACCTGCATCAACCAGCGGCCTCTGGTGCAAACCGGCGATATCGTCACCAGGGGCGATATCATCGCCGACGGGCCTTCGACCGATCTCGGTGATCTCGCGCTTGGGCGCAACGTGCTTGTCGCCTTCATGCCGTGGAATGGCTATAATTTCGAGGATTCCATCCTGCTTTCCGAGAATATCGTGAAGGAGGATATTTTCACCTCCATCCATATCGAGGAATTCGAGGTGATGGCGCGGGACACCAAGCTCGGGCCGGAGGAAATCACGCGCGATATTCCGAATGTATCGGAAGAGGCGCTGAGGAACCTCGATGAGGCGGGCATCGTCTATATCGGCGCGGATGTGGCGGCGGGGGATATCCTCGTCGGCAAGATCACGCCCAAGGGCGAAAGCCCGATGACGCCGGAAGAAAAATTGCTCCGCGCCATTTTCGGTGAAAAAGCATCCGATGTGCGTGACACATCGTTGCGCGTGCCGCCGGGGGTGCAGGGCACCATTGTCGAAGTCAGGGTGTTCAACCGCCACGGCATCGACAAGGACGAGCGCGCGCAGGCGATCGAGCGTGAGGAGATCGAACGCCTCGCGAAAGACCGGGACGACGAGCTTGCGATTCTCGATCGCAACACCTTTGACCGGCTGGCCAATATGCTCGTCGGCAAGGTCGGCATTGCCGGGCCGAAGGGCTTCCGCAAGGACACCGACATCACGCGCGACGGGCTGGACGGCTTCACCCGCACGCAATGGTGGCTCTTCGCCGTTGCCGATGACAAGGTGATGGGTGAAATCGAGGCGATGCGCCGCCAATATGACGAGGCGAAGAAGGGGCTCGAAAGCCGCTTCCTCGACAAGGTCGAGAAATTGCAGCGCGGGGACGAGCTTCCCCCCGGTGTGATGAAGATGGTCAAGGTCTTTATCGCGGTGAAGCGCAAGATCCAGCCGGGCGACAAGATGGCCGGGCGGCATGGCAACAAGGGGGTCGTGTCGAAAATCACCCCTATCGAAGACATGCCCTTCCTCGCGGATGGAACGCCGGTGGATATCGTGCTCAACCCGCTTGGTGTGCCGAGCCGCATGAATGTGGGGCAGATTCTCGAAACCCATCTTGGCTGGGCCTGTGCGGGCCTTGGCAAGCAGGTGGGCGCTGCCGTGAATTCATACCTGAAAACCATGGATGCCGGGCCGCTTCGCGCGAAAATGCTCGATATCTATGGCAAGGACGGCGTTCAGGACAGTCTGAGCGATGCCGAGCTTGCCGCCATGGCGCATAACCTCAGGCGCGGTGTTCCCATCGCCACCCCAGTGTTTGATGGCGCGAAGGAAAGCGATATCGAGCATTACCTCGAAAAAGCCGGGCTTGACCGCTCGGGCCAGGTGACCTTGTTCGACGGGAAGACCGGCGATGAATTCGACCGCAAGGTGACAGTGGGGTATATCTATATCCTCAAGCTGCATCATCTCGTTGATGACAAGATCCATGCGCGCTCGATCGGGCCATACAGCCTCGTCACGCAGCAGCCTCTGGGCGGCAAGGCGCAATTCGGCGGCCAGCGCTTCGGCGAAATGGAGGTCTGGGCGCTCGAAGCTTACGGCGCGGCCTATACCTTGCAGGAAATGCTCACCGTGAAGTCCGATGACGTCGCGGGCCGCACCAAGGTTTACGAGAGCATCGTGCGCGGTGAAGACAACTTCGAGGCCGGCATTCCCGAGAGCTTCAACGTTCTTGTCAAGGAAATGCGCTCGCTCGGGCTCAATGTTGACCTGCAAACGACCAACACGCTTCGATCAGAGCAGTTGCCGCCGGCAGAAGCGGCTGAGTGAACCGTTTTAAACCGGGGGAGGCGGGTTATATCCGCCTTCGCCCTTGTTTTGGTCTTTGTTTTGCCGCTTTGGCGCGAAACGCTCGTTTTTTGAATTTGGGCATAATCGGATGAAGACGGGGGAGATTGTCCCGGCGTCTTTCAGGAGATGATGATGAAGCAAGACGTGATGAATATCTTCAACCCGCAGATCACGACGCCGGTATTCGACCATATCCGTATCTCGATCGCCTCTCCGGAGAAGATTTTATCCTGGTCTTTTGGTGAGATCAAAAAGCCCGAAACCATCAATTACCGCACCTTCAAACCGGAGCGGGACGGGCTTTTCTGCGCGCGCATCTTTGGCCCGATCAAGGATTACGAGTGCCTCTGCGGCAAATACAAGCGCATGAAATACAAGGGCGTCATCTGCGAGAAATGCGGCGTGGAAGTGACGCTGAGCCGCGTGCGGCGCGAGCGCATGGGCCATATCGAGCTTGCGGCGCCGGTTGCGCATATCTGGTTCCTGAAATCGCTCCCCAGCCGCATCGGCATGCTGCTTGATTTCACCTTGAAGGATATCGAGCGCGTTCTTTATTTTGAAAGCTATATCGTCATCGAGCCGGGCCTGACGCCGATGAAGCAGTATTCGCTGCTCTCGGAAGAGGATTACCTGAAGGCGCAGGACGAGTATGGCCAGGACAGCTTCACCGCCATGATCGGCGCGGAAGCGATCCGCGAAATCCTCAAGAACATGGATCTGCCCAAGCTCGCGGATCAGATGCGGGATGATATCGCGGCCACGGATTCCGATCTCAAGAAGAAAAAACTCGCCAAAAGGATGAAAATCATCGAGGCCTTCATCGAATCCGGCAACAAGCCGGAATGGATGATTTTGCAGGTGGTTCCCGTCATTCCGCCCGACCTGCGCCCGCTGGTGCCGCTCGATGGCGGGCGCTTTGCGACCTCTGACCTCAATGATCTTTACCGCCGCGTCATCAACCGCAACAACCGCCTGAAGCGGTTGATCGAGCTGCGCGCGCCGGACATCATCATCCGCAACGAAAAGCGCATGTTGCAGGAATCGGTGGATGCGCTGTTCGATAATGGCCGTCGGGGCCGTGTGATCACCGGTGCGAACAAGCGGCCGCTGAAATCGCTCGCCGATATGCTCAAGGGCAAGCAGGGCCGGTTCCGGCAGAACCTTCTCGGCAAGCGCGTCGATTATTCCGGGCGCTCCGTCATCACCGTCGGGCCGGAACTGAAGCTTCATCAATGCGGCCTGCCGAAGAAAATGGCGCTCGAACTCTTCAAGCCCTTCATCTATTCGAAGCTCGATGCGCGCGGGCTTTCCGCCACCGTGAAACAGGCGAAGAAGCTCGTTGAAAAAGAGCGGCCCGAGGTCTGGGATATTCTCGACGAGGTGATCCGCGAACATCCGGTCATGCTCAACCGCGCGCCAACGCTCCACAGGCTTGGTATTCAGGCGTTCGAGCCGGTGCTGGTTGAAGGCAAGGCGATCCAGCTGCATCCGCTCGTCTGCACGGCGTTCAACGCCGATTTCGACGGTGACCAGATGGCGGTTCACGTGCCGCTTTCGCTCGAAGCGCAGCTTGAAGCGCGCGTTCTGATGATGTCCACCAACAACATCCTGCACCCGGCCAATGGTCAGCCGATCATCGTTCCCTCACATGATATCGTGCTCGGGCTCTATTATCTCTCCATCATGGCGGATGGCGAGCCGGGGCAGGGCAAGGCGTTCTCGAATATCGCCGAAATCGAGCATGCGCTTGCGGCGAAGGTCATTACCTATCATTCCAAGATCAAGTATCGCTGGCAGGGCATCGGCCATGACGGCAAGGCCTATACGAAAATCTACGAAACCTCTGCCGGGCGCGTGGTGCTTTCGCAGCATCTGCCGAGCCACCCGCTCGTCACCTTCGATGTCGTGAACAAGCTCATGACGAAGAAGGATATTTCCGGCATGATCGATGCCGTCTATCGCTCCTGCGGGCAGAAGGAGGCCGTGATCTTCTGCGACAAGATCATGTCCACCGGCTTCTACCACGCCTATAAGGCGGGCATTTCCTTCGGCAAGGATGACATGCTCATCCCCGAGAACAAATGGCCGATCGTCGAGGAAACGCGCAGCCTCACCAAGGATTATGAGCAGCAATATCAGGATGGTCTCATCACCCAGGGCGAGAAATACAACAAGGTGGTGGATGCCTGGGCGAAATGCTCGGACAGGCTCGCCAATGAGATGATGGCGCGCATCTCCTCCGTGCAGAAGGATGAGCATGGCCGCGACAAGCCGGTGAATTCCATTTACATGATGAGCCATTCGGGTGCGCGCGGTTCGCCCACGCAGATGAAGCAGCTTGCCGCCATGCGCGGCCTGATGGCGAAACCTTCGGGCGAGATCATCGAAACGCCGATCATCTCGAACTTCAAGGAAGGCCTCACCGTTCTTGAATATTTCAACTCGACCCATGGCGCGCGGAAGGGCCTTGCCGATACCGCGCTCAAAACCGCGAACTCGGGCTATCTGACGCGTCGCCTCGTCGATGTCGCGCAGGATTCCATCATCAGCCTCGTGGATTGCGGCTCGAAGAACGGCATCAAGATGCGCGCCATCATCGATGCCGGGAATGTGGTTGCCTCGCTCGGCGTGCGCATCCTTGGCCGCACCTCGGCGGAGGATGTGATCGACCCGATGACGCAGGAGATCATCGTGCCGGTTGGCCGCCTGATGGACGAGAAGGATATCGCGAATATCGCTGCGGCGGGCGTGACGGAGGTGAAGATCCGCTCGGTTCTCACCTGCGAAGCCAAGCGCGGGGTTTGCGGCACCTGCTACGGGCGCGACCTTGCGCGCGGCACGCCGGTCAATATGGGCGAAGCGGTGGGGGTCATCGCCGCGCAGTCCATCGGCGAGCCGGGCACGCAGCTCACCATGCGCACCTTCCATATTGGCGGGGCGGCGCAGTTCAACGAGCAATCCTCGCTCGACACCAATTTTGAAGGCAGGATCGTGGTGAAAAACCGCGCTGCCGTCAAAAATTCCGATGGCGATCTCATCGCCATGGGCCGCAATGTCATTGTTGCGGTTGTCGGGCCGGACGGGGCGGAGCGCGCGACGCATCGCATTCCTTATGGTGCCAAGCTCCGGGTGGATGAGGGCGATGTCGTCAAGCGCGGCCAGCGCCTTGTCGAATGGGATCCCTATACCCGCCCGATCATCACCGAGGTGGATGGCCTGATCCGCTTCGATGATCTGTTCGAGGGGCTTTCGATGTCCGAATCGGTCGATGAGGCCACCGGCATCGCCAAGCGCGTCGTGATGGACTGGCGCGGTTCCGCCCGCACCTCCGATCTCAAGCCCGCGCTCAGCATCGTTGATGCGAATGGCAAGATCTTGAAACTGCCGCGCGGGGGCGAAGCGAAATACATGCTCCCCGTCGATGCCATCATCACGGTCGACCCATCCGGCAAGATCAAGGCGGGGGATATCATCGCCCGTATCCCGAATGAGAGCGCGAAGACGCGCGACATCACGGGTGGTCTGCCGCGCGTTGCGGAACTTTTCGAAGCGCGCCGCCCGAAGGAGGCCGCCATCATCGCCGAAATGTCCGGCACGGTGCAGTTCGGGCGTGATTACAAGAACAAGCGCCGCCTCACCGTGGTGCCGGATGAAGAGGGGCTGGAGACCATCGAATACCTCATCCCCAAGGGCAAGCACATCCATCTTCAGGACGGCGACAGGGTGGAGAAGGGGGATTTCATCCTCGAAGGCCCGCCCGCGCCGCATGATATTCTGGCGGTGAAGGGGGTCGAGGAGCTTGCAGCCTTCCTCGTGAACGAAATCCAGGAGGTTTATCGCCTCCAGGGCGTTCACATCAATGACAAGCATATCGAGGTCATTGTTCGGCAAATGCTTCAGAAGGTCGAGATCACCGATGTGGGAGACAGCGACCTTCTCGCGCAGGAGCAGATCGACAAGGTGGAGTTCGACGAGATCAACGAGCATCTGCTGGAGCAGGGCAAGAAGCCGGCAAGTGGCGTGCCGGTGCTGCTCGGCATCACCAAGGCCTCGCTCCAGACGCGCTCCTTCATCTCCGCCGCCTCCTTCCAGGAGACGACGCGGGTGCTGACGGAGGCGGCGGTCAACGGCAAGATCGACACGCTCGACGGTCTCAAGGAGAATGTCATCGTCGGTCGCCTGATCCCGGCGGGCACGGGCGCGATGATGGCGCGCATCCGCGAGGTTGCAACGCGGCGCGACGACCTCATCGTCGCGCAGCAGACCAGCGAAGCGCGCGATGCGGCGAATGATCAGACCCTCGCCTTGCCGGCGGCTGAGTAAGCCTTTTCCACGCATTTTCGAAAACCGACCCTTGCAAGAGGGTCGGTTTTTTCATGCCTTGGCAGATGAAGCCTGTTTTGCGAGGCCGCAATGCATGTTTTCCCCGTTTTTACGGTTGACATTGGGGTTTGGGCAAGGCAGAAGCAGGCCAAGGCAGGCCGTGGGTTGAAGCTGTTCGTGCATCAGCATGAAGTTTCCCGATCCAAACGCTGCCACTCTTTCGACCCAAGCAGCGTCGCCGGGTAAACCCGGTGGTTTGGTCAAGATCTCCGGGCGCAGGCTTCGGTGATCCTCTGGATTCGGCACCATTCGGGCTTTGACGCTCGGCTGGTGCGTTTTTGTGCTGGATAGCCTTCGGTTTCGCCAAAGGCTATCCAGCGGTTCATGGCCCGGAAGGGTTGAGATCGTTCTGTTGACGCCAGTCTCTGGCGCATGAGAAGAGAAGGGCATTTCATGCCAACCATCAGCCAGCTCATCCGGAAGCCCCGGGAAGCGCAGAAAACGCGGAACAAGGTTCCTGCCATGCAGGAATGCCCGCAGAAGCGTGGCGTCTGCACCCGCGTTTACACCACAACCCCGAAAAAGCCGAACTCGGCTTTGCGCAAGGTTGCCAAGGTGCGCCTGACCAATGGCTATGAGGTGATCGGTTATATTCCGGGCGAGGGCCATAACCTGCAGGAGCATTCGGTCGTGATGATCCGCGGTGGCCGCGTCAAGGATTTGCCGGGCGTTCGTTACCACATTCTGCGCGGCGTTCTTGATACGCAGGGCGTCAAGAACCGCAAGCAGCGCCGGTCGAAATACGGCGCGAAACGTCCGAAGTAATCGGCGAAGCGAAGAGGAAGATCGCATGTCCCGTCGTCACGCTGCTGAGAAGCGCGAAGTCATTCCCGATCCGAAATTCGGTGACATTGTCGTCACCAAATTCATGAATGCCATCATGTATGAAGGCAAGAAATCGGTTGCCGAAAACATCGTCTATGGCGCCTTCGACATCGTCGAGGGTCGCGCCAAGGTCGAGCCGCTCGGCATTTTCAAACAGGCGCTGGATAACGTCGCCCCGGCGGTTGAGGTTCGCTCGCGCCGCGTCGGCGGTGCGACCTATCAGGTTCCGGTTGAAGTGCGCAACGAGCGCCGTCAGGCTCTGGCCATCCGCTGGATCATTAATGCCGCGCGTGGCCGCAACGATAAAACCATGGTGGAGCGGCTTTCGGCTGAACTGCTCGATGCCGCCAATAACCGTGGCAATGCCGTGAAAAAGCGCGAAGAGACGCACCGGATGGCAGAAGCCAACCGCGCCTTCTCGCATTATCGCTGGTAATTCAGGACGAGGATCGTTTCATGGCTCGGCAATATAATCTCGAAGATTATCGGAATTTCGGCATCATGGCCCATATTGATGCCGGGAAAACGACGACGACCGAGCGTATCCTCTATTACACCGGCAAGAGCCACAAGATCGGTGAAGTGCATGAAGGCGCAGCGACCATGGATTTCATGGAGCAGGAGCAGGAGCGCGGCATCACCATCACCTCCGCCGCCACCACCGCCTTCTGGGAAGGGCGCGACGGCAGGAAGAAGCGCCTCAACATCATTGATACGCCGGGGCATGTCGATTTCACCATCGAGGTCGAGCGTTCGTTGCGCGTGCTGGATGGCGCGGTGTGCGTGCTCGATTCCAACCAGGGCGTCGAGCCGCAGACGGAAACCGTCTGGCGGCAGGGCGACAAATACAACGTTCCGCGCATCGTTTTCGCCAATAAAATGGACAAGACCGGTGCCGATTTCTATCGCTGCCTTTCCGATATCAAAACCCGCCTTGGCGCGAAGCCGGTTGCCATTCAGCTCCCCATTGGCGCGGAAGCGGATTTCAAGGGCATCATCGATCTCGTGCGCATGAAGGGTGTCGTTTGGGAAAACGAGGCGCTTGGCGCGAATTACGCCGATGTCGAGATCCCCGCCGATATGGTCGAGAAGGCCAGGGAATACCGCGAGGCGATGATCGAGGCGGTTGTCGAGCTTGATGACGAGGTGATGGCGGCGTTTTTCGAAGGCATCGAGCCGGATGAGCCAACCATCCGCCGCCTGCTGCGCAAGGCTGTTCTCACCGGTGCCTTCTATCCCGTGTTGTGCGGCTCTGCCTTTAAAAACAAGGGCGTGCAGACGCTTCTTGATGCGGTTGTTGATTATCTACCGTGCCCGCTCGATCGCCCGGCGATCAAGGGGATTGATGGCAAGACCGAGGAAGAAACCACCCGGCCGGCTTCCGATGATCAGCCGCTCGCCATGCTCGCCTTCAAGATCATGGATGACCCTTACGGCGTTCTCACCTTCTGCCGCATCTATTCCGGCAAGCTTGAATCCGGCACCACGCTTCTCAACGCCACGCGCGAAAAGCGCGAGCGCATCGGCCGCATGCTGTTGATGCACGCGAATAACCGTGAAGAAATCAAGGAAGCCTATGCGGGCGACATTATCGCCGTCATCGGCCTCAAGGAAGCCCGCACCGGGGACACGATCTGCGATCCCAACGCGCCGGTGATCCTTGAAAAAATGGAATTCCCGATGCCCGTCATCGAGATGGCGGTTGAGCCGAAATCCAAGGCTGATCAGGAAAAGATGGGTCTCGCGCTTGCCAAGCTTGCGGCGGAAGACCCCTCTTTCCGCGTTTCGACCGATATCGAAAGCGGCCAGACCATCATCAAGGGCATGGGCGAACTGCATCTTGATATCAAGGTTGATATCCTGAAGCGCACGCACAAGGTCGAGGTCAATGTCGGCGCGCCGCAGGTGGCGTATCGCGAGACCATCACCCGCAAGATCGAACATGATTACACGCATAAAAAGCAGTCCGGTGGTTCGGGCCAGTTCGCGCGCATCAAGTTCACCTGCGAACCGAATGAGCCGAATGGCGGCTTCCTGTTCGAATCGAAGATCGTCGGCGGTTCGGTGCCCAAGGAATATATTCCGGGCGTTGAAAAGGGGCTTGAAAGCGTCATCGGCTCCGGCCCGATCGCTGGGTTTCCGGTGGTGGATGTCAAGGTTCAGTTGATCGACGGCGCGTATCACGAGGTCGATTCAAGTGCCATCGCGTTCGAAATCGCAGCGCGTCAGGGTTTCCGTGAGGCCTTGCAGCGGGCAGGGGCTGTTCTGCTTGAGCCGATCATGAAGGTCGAGGTGGTGACACCGGAAGACTTCACCGGTTCGGTGATCGGCGATCTCAACTCGCGGCGCGGGCAGATCCAGGGGCAGGACATGCGCGGCAACGCCAATGTCGTCAACGCCATGGTGCCGCTCGCCAATATGTTCGGCTATGTCAACACCTTGCGCTCGTTCAGCCAGGGGCGTGCATCCTTTTCGATGTCGTTTGATCATTATGCAGAAGTGCCGCGCAACGTTGCGGAAGAGGTTATCGCGAAATACGCGTAAGAAAGCATGCTGCGATTAAGTGGATACCGGTTAATCGCTAAAAGCATGCGAAAAGGGAATACGGATTTCAATTTCGGTTCAACCAGGCGTCATGCGCCGCATTGAGGAGTGCCAGGATGGGCAAGGAAAAGTTTTCGCGGAACAAGCCGCATTGCAACATCGGAACGATCGGGCATGTTGACCATGGCAAGACGTCGTTGACGGCTGCGATCACGAAGATTCTGGCTGAGTCTGGCGGCGCGACGTTTACGGCCTATGACCAGATCGACAAGGCGCCGGAAGAAAAGGCGCGCGGCATCACGATTTCGACCGCGCATGTGGAATATGAGACGAAGAACCGGCATTACGCGCATGTGGATTGCCCCGGCCATGCGGATTATGTGAAGAACATGATCACGGGTGCGGCGCAGATGGATGGCGCGATCCTCGTGGTTTCGGCGGCGGATGGCCCGATGCCGCAGACGCGCGAGCATATCCTGCTGGCCCGTCAGGTCGGTGTTCCGGCGCTGGTGGTGTTCATGAACAAGGTTGACCTTGTGGATGACAAGGAATTGCTGGAACTGGTTGAGATGGAAGTGCGCGAGCTTCTCTCGAAATATGATTTTCCGGGCGATGATATCCCGATCACGATGGGTTCGGCGAAGGTTGCGCTCGATGGTGGCGATGCGGCGATTGGCCGTGATGCCATCCTGAAATTGATGGAAACGGTTGATGCCTATATTCCGCAGCCGGAGCGTCCGGTTGATCTGCCGTTCCTGATGCCGATCGAGGATGTGTTTTCGATCTCGGGTCGCGGCACGGTGGTGACGGGGCGTGTCGAGCGCGGGATTGTCAAGGTTGGTGAGGAAGTCGAGATCGTCGGCCTTCGCCCGACGGTGAAGACGGTGATGACCGGCGTTGAGATGTTCCGCAAGCTTCTCGATCAGGGGCAGGCGGGCGACAATATCGGCGCCTTGCTGCGTGGCACGAAGCGCGAGGATGTGGAGCGCGGGCAGGTTCTGTGCAAGCCGGGTTCCGTGAAGCCGCACAAGAAGTTCAAGGCGGAAGCCTATATCCTGACGAAGGAAGAGGGTGGTCGTCATACGCCGTTCTTTGGCAATTACCGTCCGCAATTCTACTTCCGCACGACGGATGTGACGGGTGTCGTGACCTTGCCTGCGGGCACGGAAATGGTGATGCCGGGGGACAACATCGCGTTTGATGTCGAGCTGATCACGCCGATCGCGATGGAAGAGAAGCTGCGCTTTGCTATCCGCGAAGGTGGCCGCACCGTCGGCGCCGGCGTGGTGGCAAGCATTCAGGAGTAAGGGAAGGCTTC
>Ga0209594_1000446_pt1 | contig 25324 bp, 45 predicted proteins | sample AshMeaCrysSpring_FD_184126 | JGI IMG/M metagenome (GOLD analysis project Ga0209594, IMG submission 184126) | Groundwater microbial communities from Big Spring, Nevada to study Microbial Dark Matter (Phase II) - Ash Meadows Crystal Spring... | ecosystem: Environmental > Aquatic > Deep subsurface... | reverse complement strand
ACCAATGTATGAAATAACTTCATAACCATTTGTAAGACGAATCTTTGCAACTTTACGGAGAGCAGAGTTTGGCTTCTTTGGAGTAGTTGTATACACCTTGAGACAAACACCTCGTCTCATAGGAGCAGCAAGGGGACTCATTTCTTTCTTGAGAGTATTCTTATTAAACTGAAGAGCAGGAGATTTACTCTTGCGAGTCTTATCTTTTCGTTTTGAGCGAACAAGTTGACTAATTGTAGGCATGGGGGATATTTTTATGAAAGTAGAATATGAAATTCAGGATTGATTTTAACGCTTTGACCAAGACGGAGACTTTCGAGCCTTGTGGAGACCTGGTTTTTTTCTTTCAACCTTACGAGCATCTCGAGTAAGGAGTCCAGCTCCCTTAAGAGAAGATTTAAGGTTTTCATCAGCAATAACGAGTGCTCGAGCAACTGCATGACGCATAGCCTCAGCTTGTGCACTTTCACCAGAACCTGATACAGTTATATCAAAATGAAAGCTATCATACACTGAAGCAATTTTGAGTGGAGAATATACTACATGAAATAGGTCTGATCTCTTGATATAGCTATCAATTGGCTTTGCATTGACTGTTGATTCTCCTTTTCCTTTATAGAGACGAATCTGTGCAACAGCAGTTTTTCTGCGACCAACAGCGTATGAATACTTTTTTTCTGACATAAGTAAGAGAGTGAATTATATTGAAGATTAGATGGAAAGAGCTTCTGGCTTTTGTGCACCGTATTGGTGTTCTGAACCAACAACTACCTTGAGACGAGCAATCATGTCTGATTGATGCTTATTTTTTGGAAGCATACCAAGAACTGCATGTTCAATAATATGAGTTGGATTTTTTTCACGAAGTTTTGAAAGATTTGTTTCCTTGAGTCCACCCATATATTGTGAGTGCGTACGGTAGAACTTATCTGATTCTTTTTTACCAGAAACTTCGATAGTTTCAGCATCTGTAACAATTACATATGCACCATTATCAACATGAGGAGTGTATGCAACAGAATCACGACCAGAAATAACTCGTGCAAGTTCTGTAGAGAGACGTCCAAGGGTTTTTCCCTTAGCGCTTACAACGAACCATTTTCGTTCATTTCCTTTGATTTGTTTTTCGAAGAGAGTTTTCATAAGAGAGTACTTAAATTGATATGACAGATTAGATAAGTTCGATTTTTACAAGGAGTGCTGAATCGCCATCACGATACTTGATAGGAGTAATACGAGTATACCCTCCTGAACGGTCAGTATATCGTGCACTTTTTTCTATAGCAGAACGAGAGGCAGCTTCCGTGAAAACTTCTGGAGCAATAAGACGAATCTTATTGTGGAGAGAATGTTCACTCTTTGCAATTTGAATAATATTGTGAACTACACCTTCGATAGCAAGGGCTCTTTTTTCTGTTGTAACGATAGCATCATGTTCAAAGAGAGCAGATACAAGATTTCGAACAACGCTCTTTCGGTGAGCCTTATCTTTTCCATTTAAGTGAAGATGTTTTTTAACTCGGTGTCGCATACCTGTTTTAGTTGTTAATTATTAATGTTTTCTCGTGGTAAATACTTAGTCATCTCCAAGAAGCTTGAATCCACGAGCCTTGAGAGCATCTCGAACTTCTGTCATAGCTTTTTTTCCAAATCCCTTGATAGAAGAAAGTTTTGCTTCTGTACATTTTGTGAGCTGTTCAATAGAGAGAATATCTCCATTAACCAAGGCATTGAGTGTACGAGGAGAAAGTCCCATAATTTCAATTGGAGTATATGTTTCCTTCTCGAGATCGGCTTTTACCTCCTGCTTTTCACGTTCGATAACCTGACGGATATCAGCAATGAATTCTCCACCAACCTGAAGTGCTTCTTCATTAAAGAGAGCAAAGTACGATTCAAGCATTTTTCCAGAAAACTTTACGACATCAGACGGTGACATAATGCCGTTTGTTTTGATTGTCATTTCAAGAGAATCAAGATTTGTGATTTCTCCATAACGAGTATTTTGGATATCGTATTTTACATTGAGTACTGGAGAGAAGTTAGCATCGACAATCAGAACCGCTGTATCTTCTTCTTTTCGTTTTAAGTCTTCAATACTTGCATAACCAACATTTTTCTCAACTCGGATATCCATAGAGAAATCAAATCCAGCATCAAGACTTGTGATGTAAAGTTCAGGATTGTGGATAGTAATACCTGCAGGACACTTGATATCAGCGCCAGTAACGATACCACCTTTCTTTTTAGAAATCTGAATCCATTCGATTCCTGTATCGGATTTTTCAATAACGAGACTTTTAAGGTTGAGGAGAATATCAAGGATAGAGTCATGAACTCCTGGAAGTGTCATGTATTCATGACTTACGCCTGGGATTTTTACACCGGTTACACGAGTACCTGGGATAGAGGAAAGCATAACTCGACGGAGTGAATTCCCGAGAGTTACACCATATCCGTTAGGAAGAGGACCGATCATAAAGCATTCTTCATTCTGACCCAAAACCTTTCGTGAAATCTTTGGAACTCCGATAACTGTATGAATTGTGTGCATAGAAAAGGAGTGAATTATAAATTACGGAAAGCCTATAGAGGACTATTATTTTGAGTAGAATTCCACGATACGCTGAACATCAATCATCTTATCAAAGTCACTATTTTCAGGAAGAGCTGTAATCGTAATTGTAAGTTTTTTTGGATCAACAGAGAGCCATTTTACATTCGTGATATTTGCAGAAGCATTCTTTTTTGCAAACTCTTCAAATTCTTCAATAAGAGTTTTATAGAGTGAAGATTCCTTGAGTCGCTCCTTAATAGAAATAACATCACCAACTTTTACCTCGTAAGAAGGGATATTGAGCTTCTTTCCATTTACGAGAAAGTGTGCATGAGAAACTGATTGTCTTGCTTGCATAATTGTACGAGCAAAGTTTGCACGGAGAACAACTGTATCAAGACGAGTTTCGAGCATGCGAAGCATTGCATCACCAGTAATTTCATTTGATTTTACTGCTTTCTTGTAATAGCGAGAAAATTGCTTTTCTGAAACAGCATATTGTCTCTTAGCAGCCTGTTTTTTACGAAGCTGAAGTCCAAACTCAGAGAGTTTTCCACCACGCTTTACACGACGGTGATTATTTTCGAGGTTGTATTTCTCAGTTCCGAAGAGGTTGTACCCTTCTCGACGACAGAGTTTCATTTTTGGACCAGTATAACGCATAGTGGGAAAAGATGATAGTTTAAGAGAGAATGTATATAATTAGAGTTTTCGAGCTTTCGGCTTTCGGCAACCATTGTGAGGTACTGGAGTAACATCATAGATACTTACAAGATCCACACCTGCATTTACGATACCTCGCACAGCTTGTTCACGACCAGCACCAATACCCTTTACGAATACTCGAGCTCGTTCAACATTATGAAGTGTTTTTGCCTTTGAAACAGCATTTTCACTTGTAATTTGAGCAGCATATGGAGTTGCTTCACGAGCACCCTTGAATCCTGAGCTTCCTCATGTTGACCAAGTGAGGATATTTCCTTCAAGATCTGATACAACAACATGAGTGTTATTGAGAGTAGCTGTAATATGAATGATTGCTTCTGGAACATTCTTTCGAGTCTTTTTTGAGCGACGGAGTGTAGCTGTAGCCATAAAGATGAGATTTTTAGTAAGTAGATGAGGAGTAAGTATTATTTCTTCTTATTTTGAACAGTTTGTGCCTTACCCTTACGAGTACGAGCGTTTGTCTTTGATCTCTGTCCACGAACTGGAAGTCGTTTCTTATGACGAGAACCACGGTATGTACCGATATCAATATGTCGTTTAATATTTGTGGCAACTTCACGACGAAGATCACCTTCGATGATATAATTTTTTAGTTCATCACGAATAAGATCAAGTTCTCCTTCTGTAAGATCTCCCATTTTCTTATTCCAAGCAATTCCTACCTTCGTAAGAATTTTCTGTGCAAGTGAACGACCTACACCATATATATACATAAGAGAGATTTCTGCGTGCTTTGAATCAGGGAGATTAACTCCAGCAATACGAGCCATAATGAGTAATTAGAGGTTAATAAAATCTTGTAAAAATTATCCTTGTCTTTGTTTGTGCTTTGGTTCAGCAGAACAAATAACTCGAACAACACCTTTTCGTCGAATAACGACACACTTATCACAGATTTTCTTTACAGATGGACGAACTTTCATAAGAATAAAGTTATAGATATTTTTTAGAGAAGGCATGATACTGTAATTCTCATTCCTTCGTTTCTGGAACCGTCGTGATTATTTTCTATTTCCTGTGTATTGCGGAGCATTTGCATTTGGTTTCCTAAATGTAATGCGACCACGAGTGAGATCATATGGAGTAAGTTCTACCATAACTGTATCTCCAGGAATGAGACGAATAAGATGTTTTTGCATCTTTCCACTCACATATGCGCGGATAACCATGTTTGAGAAGGCTTCTGGAAGCTCTACCTCGAATATGGCTCCAGGAAGGGATTTAAGTACCTTTCCTTCGACTTCGATTTTATCGTCTTTGGGCATGAATTAGAGGGTGTCTATAAAAATAGCTCGCGTAGTATATATAAAAGTATTCTTCTTGCAAATCTTTTTTTGAGAAAAATAGGAAATGCGAGTGTCAAGCGTTTTTTTTGGGATAAAAAATGTGAACTTTAAAAAAATCCCCTTTCGGGAATTCTTTTATTTTCTTTGTACCATCTTATAGAATTCGAGCATATCACCTTCTTCGATTTTTACATCTCACTTGAAGTTGATACCACATTCTTCCCCTTCGAGAGCCTCATTTACATCAAGTGGTCATTTCTTGAGATTTGCCACTTCTCCTGAACCTGCTTTTTTATCCGCACGAATGACACGAACCTTTGCACGAGGTTCAACTCGACCATTTTCTACACCGAGACCAACAATCATCATAGAGTTGTTTTTTCCAGTATAGAATATTGCCTTTACCTTTGCCATACCAAGTTCTTGTTCTTCATAGCGAATATCGATCATACCAGTAATGATAGATTCAACTTTCTCAAGGATATGATAGATAACCTTCTTGTCGATAAACTCGATTTTTGACTGAGAGAGAGCACTCTTTGCAGCAGGAAGAACTCCTACATTATAAGCAATAAGGAGTGCCTGGGATGTTCCTGCCATCATGACATCGGATTGATTTACATCTCCAGCTGCTGCATGGATAAATGTTACTTGTGTTTCAGGAGTTGAAAGTTTTACGAGAGCATTTTTGAGTGCCTCAAGGGAGCCATTTGAATCCGTCTTGAGAACGATTTTAAGTTGCTTAAGGGCTCATGACTTGAGGCGACCCATAAGCATAGCAAGAGATGCTCACTCAAATGCATGAATCGATTTTTTATTTTTTGCAACGAGAAATTCTTTTGCTCTTGTAGCCGCAACTTCTGGAGATGAAACAACTTGGAGAATATCTCAACCATCTACTACCTCCGAAAGTCCTGTAATTTGAACTGGAACACCTGGACCTGCCTCATCGAGATTTTTTGATTTATAATCCTTCAGTGTACGAACCTTTCCATATGCTCCTCCACAGACGATATTATCCCCTTTCTTAATTGTTCCTGTATTTATAAGGATAGTTGCGACCGATCCGAGTTTTTGGTCGAGATGGGCTTCCACAACCGTAGCAACTGCTGGGCGATTTGGATTTGCTTTGAGCTCAAGAAGCTCTGCCTGAAGGAGAATCATGTCAAGAAGCGTATCCATTCAAAGTCCAGTATGCGCAGAGACTGGAACGAGTACGACATTTCCTCCCCATTCTTCTGGCTGGAGTCAGTGCTCAGCCATCTGTCCACGGATAAGATCGAGATTTGCTCCTGGCTTATCCATCTTGTTCGCAGCAACGATAATCGGTACACCTGCTTCACGAGCATGACTAATTGATTCTATTGTTTGTGGTTTCATACCCTCATCCGCTGCAATGACAATAACAGCAATATCTGTAAGCCTCGCTCCACGAGCACGCATAATCGTAAATGCCTCATGTCCAGGAGTATCAAGAAAGGTAATTTTCTTATCATCTTTTTTTACTTGGTAAGCTCCGATTTTCTGAGTGATTCACCCTGCTTCACCAGCAGCAACGGTAGTTTTTCTGATATAATCGAGAATGGAAGTTTTTCCATGATCAACATGCCCCATAACGGAGATAATCGGAGAGCGAGAAACAAGTCGAGTTGAGTCATCCTCACGAATAAGCTCTTCGATATTTCCATCCATCAAGTCAGAGACGGAAACATCTTCAGAAATTTCCTTTGTAATACTGATACCAAAAGCTTCTCCAATAAGAAAACATGTATCATAGTCAATCGGAGCATTGAGGTTTACAAGTACTCCATTCTTCATAAGTTCTCCTATAACCTTTGCAACTGGAACTCAGATTTTATCAGAAAATTCCTTTACAGAGATAACATCACCAATAGAAACCTCTTGACCGGTACGATCAACGAGAACCTGTGTAATTTCCTCAATATTCTTTTCTTTTTTCTTTCCTGTTTTATGAAGTTTCTTAAATCCGTCATCCGTTTCCCCTCAAACACTTTTGAGTCATCTTCTTTTATTTTCAGCCTCATCGTAGGCTTGTTTTTTAGACTTCCCTGCCTTTTTTGCTGTTCCATCACGATTTGGAGTAGAAAACCCTATATCTCTCTGAAACATTGGCTTCACATCGTCACGAATTCTCTTTTCAGAACTCTGAGGTGTGGTTGTATTTGAACGAGGAGTATCATTTTGGGAACGACGAGGACGATCTTCACGAGGAACTTGCATCACTGGGCGATTTTCAAGAGGCTTGAAAGAAGCTCCTGGTTTTCCAAAAGAAATAGCTGGCTTTTTTTCGGAAGAAGACTGATTTCTTTCTCCATCTTTTTTATTTGTAGACATGACCGAACGGAGCAATCATTCACTCGCATGTTCCCGTTCAACAAGTCGTGCTTTTGGCTTTTCTTGAATTTCTTCTCTTTTTTCATCTTCTTTCTCTCTTGGTGTTTCTTCTGAATCTGACTTCTTTATAACTGCCTTGAGCTTGAGCTTTAAAGGCTTTTTATCCTGCGAAGAGGCTGTACCTCCATTTGCGGATTGTACTTGTGCATAATAATCATCTTGGTGGTCGTCTTTTTTTATAGGCATGAATCAGGAAGGGAAAAATAATAGAATTTACGCAGAAAAAGTCGTATTTTTGTACTCAAAACACGCCTTTTCGAGAAAACGAAGCGAAAATGCACGGAATAAGATATGAAAAACTTTTAAATTGTCAAAACGAATCTTAGTTCCTCTCTACTACTATTCTTTTCTTTTCATTATCCACCTCAACCACCCTTACGGAAAGGCTTTGTCCAATTCTTGCAATAACTGTATTTGAAGTATCACGAAGTGTTCCGTCTTTTTCATAGGGAATATAGCGTTTTTCTCTCTCTAGATAGAGTGTTCCTTCGATACCATTTTCGAGTTCGACAAAAAGAGCAAATGGTGAAAAACCAGAAATTCTTGCGAGAAATGTTTTTGAAACAAATTGTTCCATATAACGACAGGCATATAGAGCATCGAAAGAACGCTCTATATCTTCAGCACTTCGTTCTCGAGAAGAACACATCCTTGCTATTTTTGGAAGGATTTTTTTATAATGGCTCTTTCTCTCAGGATTAAGTTTTTTTTGTATATATTCCTTGATAATCCTATGTATCTGTAAATCAGGATATCTACGAATTGGTGAGGTAAAGTGAGAATAAAAATCCAAAGCAAGTCCAAAATGATAGAGTCGCTCATGGCTATAGTGTGCTTTTGACATTTTTGGAAGAAGAATGCGAGAATATCTATAGAGCTCTTCTCCAGAGAGTGTTTCGAGAAAGTTTCGAATATGAGAAGGTATGATATTTCATCCATATCAAGGAACATCCTGAAAGATAATATCTATAAGAATCTGTCTCGTAACATCGGAAGGCTTTGGATGAATGCGAGAAAGAAAAGGAAGTTCTTTCTTATGACACCATTTCGCTACCTCCTCATTTGCGAGTACCATAAACTCTTCGATAAGCATATGTGCATCGTTTCTTTCTCTTTTTGATACAGAAGATGGTATCCTAAGGGTATTTGGTGGTATATTTTCCGCAAAGTGAAAATATACCTCTGTCGTATCAAAAATAATTTTTCCTTCTTTTTTTCTTCGTTTCGTGAGAAGAGAGTAGAGTTCAAATGCTACTTTTACATGTTCCGAAAGTTCTTTTGGGGCTCATTTTGGGAGAACTTTATTCTTCCAAAGAGCATAAATCTCATCATATACACCTCGGTGTTTGCTTTCTATTATGCTCTCTACAATTTCACTTTTTCGGACATTCCCTTGCATATCAAGTTCCATGATAATAGAAAGAGTAAGCTTCGGACTTCCAGGATGAAGGCTACAGAGGTTATCTGAAAGAACTGTTGGGAGCATCGGAACAACCTTTCCTGGAGTATAGACACTCGTTGCCCTTTGGAGAGCTTCTTTGTCGAGAATACTTCATTCTCGTACATATTCTGCAACGTCAGCAATATGAACTGCAAGTTCATATCCATTTTCGAGTTTCTTCAGGGAAATGGCATCATCGAGGTCTTTTGCATCAGCACCATCTATAGTAAAAACAAAACTCTCTCGAAAATCTCTTCTTTGTGGAATGAAGTTTTTTGAATGAGAAGCTTGTTCAAGGATATTCGCCTCATCGAGGATTCATCTCGAAAACTCAGACTGAATACCAGCACCAAAAAATAAAAGTCGTTCTTCAAAGTCAAAGTCATTGCGAGAAGCAAAGACAGAGAGAGCATATGGTTTATCATTTCCCCCAAGTCGGAAGGAAAAAACACTTGCCTCTTTTGTTTCAGTTGGAACAGTATGAAGAGGAAATTTCCCTCTCCCATAAGAGGAAAGTACGCAAAGATAGGGGATATTTTTTATAAAAACGAGTTCGCCAAGAAGTACTTCTCGTGTTCGATGAATAACATATTTAAGTTCAACTTCTCAAAGAAGACCAGCTCTCGGGCTCTGGGTAAGTTTTGCACGAACAATATCACCATGGAGAAACTGGCCAAAAGAAAGTGAACGAGGAATGACAAAATATTCCTTTTCCCCATCTTGAAGCAATACTTTTTTTGAAGAAAATATGAGCTTTCCGGTAATATATGTAGAGTGTTGTTTCTTCATATACTAGGGAAGTGTATCAAATTCTATATAAGATTTTTCTTGAGTAATTCCTGAAAGAGCAATTTTATGATGGGGAATCATGAGTTCTGGTAGCTCATCAGTATGAAACCATGCAATATCTGTTGCAAGTTTTGGTTCAAGAATCTCAGGAACACCCTGAAACTCTTCTATTTCACAGAAATACTCAACCTTCGTTCCACGAATATTTCTTCGCATCACAATAATTTCACGAGATATGTTTAAGTGGCTTGCAAAAATACCAACCTCTTCACGAAGTTCACGGAGAGCACATTCTGTAAAAAGTTCATTTCATTCGAGTTTTCCTCCAGGAAAACCCCAGTGAAGTGGGTATTCATTTGTCGTATGGGAACGACGAATGAGGAGAACATGCGAACCATGCCGAAGGATAACATCTGCACTTGCAGGAATAAGTGTACGGGTCATAAAGTTATCCGAGATTCAGATGATCTGTATCTGATTTTAGAACATTCTCTGTACGAAGTCTCGGGTTATAGTAGTTATAAATGAGTTTTATTAGTTCTTCTTTTTTTATTTCATCTGCCTTGAGTCAGATAGATTCAAGACTCATCTTTACTGTCGAAAGTCTCTCAAAATTTCCTTTTTTGAGCCTCTCTGCTCGAACACGGTTGGCACGAATATCGGCAACTGACTCTTCTTGGGAAAGAGCATTCCAAAAAGATCGAAAAATACCAAACATATCTGTTTTTCTGACACTTTCGTTATTTTCGATGTCAAAAGGCACAACAATATAAAATTCCTTTTTCATGATCTGTGCAAGGTCTATAAGGTTCGTAAGAAAATCAATATATCTATATGTTTGCTCTTGCATAAGTTCACTCGTTTGTTTGAGTGCGAGATTTTTCAGTTTATTGATATATGCCTCGATATCTACTTTCAATGAACGAATAATAATCTGTATAGGAAAATTGAGAGAATTGAGAAACCTCTGATAACTCATAAGAATAGCATCTTGTTCTTCTTGGCTCTTGAGGTTAAAATTGAGTGCATGAATTTTTAGGACCATACGAGATGATCCATCTTTCATGATAATCAAGTTATCACGAATCTCTGAAAATGGAAGATATCGTTGTGTACTCGTATCTTTCGCTGGTTTCTTTCCAGATTGTACAGATGCTGTTGTTTTATCAACCATGGGTTTAGAGTTTGAGTATATTTTCTTTTATTGTTTCATCTTGTGTCAAAGTTTGTTCAAAGGAAACATTTTGTTCTCATGGAGCTTTTTGCTGATTTAGAGTGACATATCCTACCTCAATATCACTATAACTATCAGTTCATTGTGACCATTTTCGCTCGACAGCATTTAAAGAGAGTCGAAAAAAGTTTAATGCTGTTGGAAGAAATGTCATCTCTGCAACACGCATAAGGGCAATAATAATACCAATCAAAACAAACGGAACGGCGAGTATGAGTCCAATCTGTGGTCAAAGGTTTGTCTCAACAGACTTAAAAATAGCATAACCAAGACCTCACCAAACCATGATAATAGTAAGTTGACGGAGGGAAAGTCATGCAAAAATAACATCTTCATTTTCTATTTGAATCGGAATCTTGTATTGCATGAGATTAGTATATCCTAACGACCGAGAAACCGCAAGCAATTATGACGGATTTCTTTTGACTTTTTTGGTCTTCATCGTATAAATGGTGGGAATTCTTTCTTGAATATTTATATCTTTATACTTCTCTCATGTTTTCTTTTGTAAAAAACCGTTTCTCATTTTATGCCATCGCCCTTCTTCTCGTGGCTATCTCTCTTATACTTCCATTTATAACAAAACTTAATCTCGGTATCGATATGACTGGTGGATTACAGGTGGAATATAAAACTACTGGAATAAAAGCAGAAAAAGCCATAGAACTCGCAAAAAGCACACTTATTGATGAAGCAAAGAAAAAGCTTACAAGTGATGAAGCAAAGATTATTACAGATACTCTCGTTTATGGAATATCTGGAACAGAAAACTTTGTTATTGAAGCCTGAGTTCATGAAGAAGGCATAGATCCAAAGGTTGTTGAATCTGCAAAATCTCATTTTATCACAGAACTCCAAAAAGGTTTTAGTACGATAAAAGAAGGTACGGTTGAACAAGCTCGTTATGTGAATGTTGGTGCTTCATTTGGTGCTTATATCAAAAAATCTGGCTACATAACTCTTGCACTCGCTATCATCGCAATTTCTCTCTATATTCAGTATGCGTTCCGAGGTTCTATTGCTGGTATGGCTTCATGGCCATTCGCAGTGGTTACTGGGGTATCACTCATTCATGATGTAGTTATTGCTTCATGACTCTATATTCTTACATCTATTTTCTTCCCAGAATTTAAAATAGATACATTTTTCATAACTGCCCTCCTTACTGTTCTCGGGTATTCTATAAATGATACAATCGTCGTTATGGATCGTATTCGTTCAAATCTCCAAGATGGAGCTCAAAAGAAACTCTCATTTTCAGCACTCATCGATAAGTCTATCCATGATACTATGCGTCGTTCTCTTTTTACTTCACTTACTGTTATTATCGTTCTTGTAGCACTCTTTATTTGGGGGCCAAGTAGTCTCAAGGGATTTACTCTTGCACTTATATTTGGTGGTATCGTCGGTACATATTCATCTATTTGTATTGCAAGTCCACTCCTCATAGATATTACAAAAAGAAAATAATTAGTAGTCTCTACTAAAAATAAAACCCCTAATTAAGCAGGGGTTTTATTTTTTAGAATAATCTCATCACATTCGTTGTCTCCAATGGAATCACTCATCGCTTTACAAGCTCTATAAATGAGCGCATTGTTGCCTCTACATCGACCATCGCATTATGTGCTCAGTCAAACCATTCATCAAATAAAAAACGATGAAGTTCTGCGAGTTTTGGAGGTTTATATGAAAATCATCTTCACTGGAGTTTGCAGTAATCCGTAGAACTTTTCATAGTACAGAGACTTTTTGTTGGGGTGTATTCTCCAGTTCTTCCAGAACGAGCAAGTTCATAAGAAAGTACTTCCTCATCATAAGAGATATTATGTCATGCGACAATATCAGCACTATTTAATACCTTTAATATGACATCAAGTTGTTGTTCAATATACGGGGCATTTTCTACATCTCTATCGTAAATACCATGGACCTGTGAGGCACCAAATGGTATAGATATACGGGGCTTTATAAGAATATCATATCTTTCAATTTCTTTATAGTTTTGATTTTCATCAATCTCTCAGATAATAGCAGCAAACTGAACAATATATGGCTGTTGTTCTAGTGCTCATTCTCTTACTGGAAAGCCTGTTGTTTCTGTATCCCAAACACAAATACGCATAAATAAAAAATTACAAAAAATAAGAAAGACCTCTATAAAGCAAGGTCTTTCTTATGATAAATAGATTTAGTAAAACTTCTTGTAGTCATAACTCTTCATATCTGTGTCAATTCGACGAATAATATCAAGAATAACACCAACCACGATGATGAGTCCAGATCCAGAAATAAGAAAATCTATATGACTCGATGTAGTGAAAAATCCAAATGTTGAATTTACTTTAGTCATAATATATGGGAATACTGCAATGAGAGCAAGAAATCCACCACCAAAAAGATTGAGTCTATCAGAGATGTGCTGAAGCATAGTCGCTGTCTCTTTTCCTGGACGAACTCATGGAATATATCAACCCCTCTTTTGAATGCTTTCTGCAACTTCTGTCGTATTAAAGGTAATAGAAACATAAAAGAATGAAAAACCAAGAACAAGGAGAAAATATACAGCAATATATATCCAACCTGGATTCTGCATAGAAAGATTTGTTGCAAGCCAGTTTCCAATTTCCACAGAACGTCAACTTCCTCTTTTTGCCATTATCTGACCAATAAGAGAAGGAAAAGTAATAAGCGCAATAGCAAAGATAATAGGAACCATACCTGCTTGATTTACTCGGATAGGAAAGTGTGATCGCTCATCACGACCTGTTCGTGTATAAATAAGAGGAACCTTTCTAAACCCTTCGGTAAAACGAACGATAATATAAACAACTCCTACTGTAAGAACAGCAAGAAGAACAAGAAGTCCAATTTGATTCGTAGTAATATATTGGAGAATATGCTGTGGCACTCATGCCAAAACTCATGCAAAGATAACAATTGATGAACCATTACCGATACCCATCTCTGTAATAAGATCCCCAAGCCACAAAAGAATCATTGTACCCGCAGTGATAAATGTCATAGCAGGAAGAACTGTCCCAAGAAAATCTTTTGTATCAATAATAGAAAGACCACTTGATCCTGTTCCTATAAGAGTATTCAGAAGATAAATCATTCCATAGCTCTGAGCAAAAGCAAGAGGAACAGTCAGCCAACGAGTATAGTTATTGAGTTTCTTTTGTCCTTGTTCACCTTCTTTTTTTAAGCTTTCCAAAGAAGGAACAATAACAGCGAGAAGTTGGATAATAATAGTTGCATTGATATACGGAGCAAGTCCCATGAGGATAATAGAAAAATGCTCAAGTCCACCTCCCATAACAGAACCAAAAAATGCAAGTTGTGTATTTGCACGGAGCTGTTCTGTATATGCAGAAAGAAGAGCGACATTGACTCCAGGAACGGGAATATTTGCAAGGAGAGAATAAACTGCAACCATCAGGAGAGTAAAGATAATCTTTGTTCGAATATGCGGAGTATTCCAAATTTTTTTCGCGTTTGCTATCATGTGAATAAAAGGTAAGTTAAAAGAATTTGTTGCGAATTATAGGGAAAAAATAGGGAAAATCAAATAAAAGTAATTTCTCTCAAGAGAAAATTATTTTGTAAAATAAAGACCCCTTAGTAAAACTCAGGAGTCCTTTTTAAATAGAATGAATTTACGCAATAGTAAGAGTTCCACCTGCTTTTTCTATTGCAGTTTTTGCCGATTCAGAAACTGCATCAGCAGTAACTTCTACTTTTGTAGAAAGTGTTCCGCGACCAAGAATCTTGAGAAGTTTTCCCTTTTCTCGAACAAGACGAGCCTCATAGAGAGATGCGTAGTCAATAGTTGTTACACCTGAACGAGCGAGTTTCTCAATCTGATCAAGATTTACCACTACGAATTCCTCAGGAGCATATGCAGTAAATCCTCGACGCTTTGGAGTTCTACGGAAGAGAGGAGTTTGTCCACCTTCAAAAGTTGGATATCTTTTTCCTTTTCCTGTACGAGAATTTTGTCCATTCATTCCACGTCCATTTGTACCTCCATGGCCACAAGCACGACCACGACCGATACTCTTTGAGCGAGTAAGAGATCCAGGATTCGGAGCAATTGTTGAAAGATTTGTCATAAAATAAGATTTTAGATGGTAGAGTAATTATTCAGCTGACTTCTTCGCTCATTTCTTTGCAGGAGCCTTTTTTTCTCCTTGTACCTTAGATTCAGCTATCTCTGTTTGAGAAGATGCCTTTGTTCCAAATTGTTTTACGAGAGTAAGTGGCTTAAGAGCAGAAAGCGCTTTCATTGCAACTCGAGCATTCGTAATAGCATTTGGCGCACCGTGCTGTTTTGCAATAATATCTTTAATTCCTGAAACTGCGAGAATCTTACGAACAGATCCTCAAGCAATGATACCAGTACCTGGATGAGCTGGATGAAGGAAGAGTGAGCTTGATTTAAAATTTACCATAACATCATGTGGAATGCTTCCACCGACAATAGGAAATGTTATAAGATTCTTCTTTGCATCACGAATTGCCTTCTCAATTGCGCCTTGAACTTCTCCTGATTTTCCAATACCGAGACCAACGCGACCTTTTCCATCACCAATAACAATTGATGCACGAAAACGAAGTTGTCGACCACCAGCAGTTACACGAGTTACACGGTCAATTGCAAGCATCTCTTCACGAAATTCTTTTTCTTCTTCACGAACACCTCCTCGTTCTCTTCTTTCTCCACGAGGTCTTCTTTCTCTTCGTTCTTCACGAGAAGACTCTTTTGAAGTCGCAGAAACAACCGTTTCTTCTGGAGAAGTTTCTGGAGTGATTTCAGGAGTGATAACAGTATCTGACATAATTATATAAACTATAGAGAATTAAAATGCGAGACCAGCGTTTCGGGCAGCTTCTGCAAGGGCTTTTACACGACCATGATAGAGATATCCACCTCGATCAAGAACACATGTCTTAATACCTTTTTGAAGCATTGCTTCTGCAATAATTTTTCCAACTTCACCTGCTTTTTCGCTCTTTGTTCCTTTCTTGATTTTTGTATCAGTTGCAGAACAAAGCGTAACTCCACTAACATCATCTATAGCTTGTGCAGATATGTGTGTATTACTACGGAAAACTGAAAGACGAGGTTTTGTAGCAGTTCCCTGAATACGAGAGCGAACTCGTTCAGCACGGCGAATGCGATTTTGCGTTTTCTGTAACATAGAAAAAATGATTTACAATGTAATTGAGTAAAGAAAGAACTATTATTTACCAGCAGTTTTACCAGCTTTTCGGCGAATATATTCACCAACGTAGCGGATACCCTTCCCTTTGTATGGTTCAGGCTTCTTGAGTGAGCGAATATATGCTGCAAAGTATCCAAGAAGTTGTTTATCATGAGATTTGATATGGATACGGTTTTTTTCATCCTTATCTGCTTCAATACTAATTCCTTCTGGAGCATCAACATTTACCTTATGAGAAAATCCGAGAGCAAGCTCGAGCTTTCGTGGTCCTTTTACATCAAATTTATATCCTACACCGATAATATCAAGGGATTTTGTATATCATTCAGAAACTCCAACAACCATGTTTTGAAGCATTGCGCGAGTAAGACCCCAAAATGCTCGTTGTTGTTTATTTTCTGGATTTTGTACAGAAATGATAATCTTTCCTTCTTCCTGTGAAACTTTTACACCCTCAAGAATATTGAAATTAAGAGTTCCTTTTGTTCCTTTTATAAGAACATGTTCGCTCGTAATTTCTACAGTGACTCCAGTAGGGATTGTAATTGGTTGTTTTCCGATTCGAGACATAGTGAATTATTTAAAAAATTGATTTATAGAGAGCAGGAAGAGAAAGTTTGTAGCATCACGAATTCTCATCTGCGAGCCTCACGATAGTTAATTAGTATACTTCGCAGAGAAGTTCACCACCAACACCAAGTGCATGAGCTTCATATCCAGTAACTACTCCTTTTGGGGTAGAAAGAATATAGATACCTACACCATTTCGTGACTTTTTAATATCAGAAGACTTGATATAAATACGCTGACCTGGGCGACTAATTCGGCGAAAAGAGGGGATATATTTTGTTGCACGAACATCCTGAAGGGTAACAATAAATGTTCTCGTATCATCAGACTGAACAAAATCAACAACATATCCATTCTTCTTAAGAATTCGAAGAATCTCTGCTTTGAGTTTAGAATATGGGACGCTTACAGTATGAAGACGAGCAAGGTAACCATTTCGAATACGAGTAAGGAGATCTGCAATTGGATCGTGAATCATATGAAAGAATTTAGAATTTAGGAATTGAAAGGAGAAGAATATAAACTACCAACTTGATTTTCGTACTCCCATAAGTTCTCCAGCATTTGCTCTTTCGCGAATACAGATACGGCAAAGATCAAATTTTCCGATATATCCATAAGCACGACCACAGTTAGAACAACGGTGATAGAGACGAGTAGAGTGAACTGGTTTTTTTCCGAGTGTGCGAGCACGTTCTGCTTTTTCAAGAGCAGTTTGACATTTATGCACAAGAGCTTTTCGAGCCATAAGAGAAAATTTTAAAATGTAATGGAGAGAACTACTTTACGAATGGGAATCCAAGTTTATCAAGAAGAGCTTTTGAGTGATCTTTTCCTTCTGTTCTAAACTTCATAGTGATTTGCATACCATGAGGTTTTACAACATCAAGTTGTGGAACTTCTGGGAAAATAGTATGTTCCTTGATACCGAAGTGAAAGTTTCCAGCTTCATCGAATGATTTTGAAGAAATACCACGAAAATCTCGAACACGAGGAAGAACAACTGCGATAAGTTTTTCAAGAAATGCGTACATTCTCTCACCACGAAGTGTTACCATCATACCAACTGGCATACCTTGACGGAGTTTAAAGTTAGAGACAGCTTTTCGAGCATGATTTACACGAGGAAGTTGACCAGCTATGAGAGCAAGATCATTCTTGAGGCTTGAGAAATCTTTATTTCCAGAAGCAACATAGGTACCAATACCCATATTGAGAACAATTTTCTCAATACGAGGAATCTGCATAGGATTCTCAATACCGAGCTCTTTTGCAAGTGCTCCAAGAATGTTCTTTTGATAATTTTCTTTAAATGACATAGAGAGTGTTGTTAGAAGAAGTGGTACTATTTACTTATTATAGAACTGTACCAGATTTTTTTGCAATACGAACCTTTTTACCATTTTCGAGCTTGTATCCAACACGAGTTGGAGCATCTGTTTTTGGGTCAAGGAGCATTACATTTGAAACATGAATTGGTTTTTCAAAAGAAACTTTTTGTCCTGGAGTTGTTCCTTGACGCTTCATGTGACGAGTAACGATGTTCACACCTTCTACAAGAAGCATTTGTTCTTTTGGCATAGCACGAAGGACTTTTGCTTTCTTGCCCTTGTCTTTTCCTGTGATAACAACTACTTTATCATCTGTGTGGATTTTCATAGAATGTAAGTTATAGAGAGTTAAATGAAGTGGTCTTATACAACTTCTGGAGCAAGAGAGATAATCTTTTGATATCCTCGAGCTTTGAGTTCTCGGAATACTGGCCCAAATATACGAGTTCCTTTTGGTTCAAGCTTATCATCAATAATAACACAAGCATTATCATCAGAACGAACATATGAACCATCTTCTCTCTGATATTCTTTTGCTACACGAACGACTACTGCTTTACATACAGCTTTCTTTTTAATATTTCCATTTGGAAGTGCACGCTTAATAGAAACAACGATAATGTCACCAACACTTGCGTAACGACGCTTTGATCCCTTAAGAACCTTGATACAGAGGGCTTCCTTAGCACCTGTATTATCGACGACTACGAGTCTACTTTCTGTCTGAATCATAAATAAAGAGTTTTAGATTGTATAATGAAGATATGGGAGTTTATACTGTAGCTCGAACAATAGAATCCTCTACAAGAGCCCAACGCTTAAGGCGAGAAAGTGGACGAGTTTCAGCTACGGTAACAGTGTCACCAAGTTTCGCAAGACCATTCTCATCATGAGCATAGAATTTTGTTGAAGACTTATATCGCTTCTTATATTTTGGATGAGTCTTGTATGTTTCAACGGTAACAACTATAGTCTTTTGCATCTTAGTACTTGTTACCACTCCTGTTTTTGTTCGCATATTATAGAGATTAAGAGAATTAGAGAGAACTTGTAATAAAAGTAGAAATTTGAGCAATATATTTTCTCTTCTTTCGAATAAGATGAGATTGCTTTAATTCTCCGAGTTCTTTCTTCATAGTAAGAACGAAGAGTTCTTTTCTTGCGAGTGAAAGTTCATCTTGAAGCCCTTTTCTATCAAGAGTCTTAAGTGTATCAAGAGTCTTTTCCGCAAGCGAGGTTGTTGTTTTTTTCTTTGGTGCCATAGAAATTGAATTTATAGTGTAATTCTTAAAAGAAACCGAGAGAATTAGAAATCATTCTTTGAGAGGATAATTTTTGTCTTGAGTGGAAGCTTGTATGCTGCACGAGTAAAAGCCTCTCTCGCAACTTCTGGGGCAATATCTCCGATTTCGAAAATAATGCGACCAGGTTTTACAGGAGCTCGGTACATTTCAACACTACCTTTTCCTCAACCCATAGGAACTTCAAGAGGTTTTGTTGTATATGGTTTATCTGGAAAAACACGAATCCAGAGTTGACCACCCTTTTTCAGGTAACGAACAATTGCCTTTCTGGCACTTTCTATTTGACGAGAAGTAAGGTATCCAGACTCTATAGTTTTAAGAGCATAGTCACCGAAGTTTACTTCAGATCATCGTATAGCAAGACCCTTAATTACTCATCTATGAGCTTTTCGGTATTTGGTTCTACTCGGTTGTAACATGGAAGAAATCGTTAGGATTATAAAGAAAATTTTTAAAACGCAAGTTTATTTTTTGTAAACATCACCCTTGTAAATCCAGACCTTAAGACCAATAGTTCCTGCTGGAGTTTCGGCTCTTTCATAGGCAAAGTCTACATCAGCACGAATTGTCTGAGTAGGAATACTTCCTTCTTTGTATGTTTCACGACGTGCAATTTCAGCACCATTCAATCGTCCACCAAGTTTTACTTTAATTCCAAGACCACCCTTTTCAATAGATTTTGCCATTGCATTTTTAATTACACGACGGTATGGCATTTTCTTCTCAATTTGACGAGCAATAGAATCAGCAACGATAGAGGCAGAAAGTTCTGGTTTTTTTACTTCCTTTACTTCAACCTGAAATGCATAGAGAGGAAATCTCTTTGCGAGAATTGCCTTAAGAGCTTCTACATTTTCATCATTATTTCCAAGTATAAGTGCTGTACGAGAAGTATAGATAGTAATCATTACAGCATTTGTACCTGAATGAGAAAGGAAAAGATTTCCAATTGGAAGATTCTTGAAATGACTGAGGATAGCTCGACGAATAGCAACATCTTGAGATACATGAGTTGCATAGTTTTTCTTATCATAGTATCCTGTAGATCTCCATGATTTGATGTATCCGATACGAAACGCGAGTGGACTAACTTTGTGTCACATAGGTGAGAGAGTTAAAAGTGTGAGTAAAATGAATTATGCAGAAAGAGTGATATCAACATGGGAAGTTCTCTTGAGGATTCGATGAGCACGACCACGAGAAATCGGGTTGATACGCTTCATGACGAGACCTTGAGTTACTGATATTGATGCAATGCGAAGATCTTCAACTTTCTGAGAATCATTATGGGTTGCATTTGCAACAGCACTTTTGAGAACATCATAGACGATTTGTGCACCTTTCTTTGGCATAAATCGGAGTGTATCGAGAGCCTCCTGAGCTTTCATGTTTCTCACGATGTATGCGATAACATTAAGTTTCTTTGGAGAGATGCGAATATTTCGGACTGAAGCTTTCATAAAAGAGAGAATTTTAGAGTGTATTGACTGATATATAACCTATTACTTATTACCAGAGTGAGCACGGAAGACACGAGTAAACGAAAACTCACCGAGCTTATGTCCAACCATATCTTCTGTAACAAATACAGGAATATGAGACTTACCATTGTGAACACCGAATGTATGACCTACGAATTCAGGAGCAATAGTACAAGAGCGAGACCATGTCTTGATAATAGTCTTTTTTCCTGAAGCATTCAGTGCTTCTACCTTCTTCATTACGCGAAGATCAATGTAAGGTCATTTTTTGAGACTACGAGTCATAGGGGGAGAAAATTAGATTGTAGATTACAAGAAGAGAAATTAACCTTGGAGTTTTCCTGAACGAGTTCGGAGAATCCATCTATCAGTACTCTTGCGAGAACGAGTCTTCACACCGCGAGCGAGACGACCCCATGGAGTCTTTGGACCCTTTCTCTGTCCAACTGATTGGTGTCCTTCACCTCATCCATGTGGATGGTCTACCGGGTTCATAGATGAACCGAGAACCGTAGGACGACGACCCATCCATCGTGAACGACCAGCTTTACCGATAGTAACTTGGTTGTGATCAATATTTGAAACAACTCCGATAGTCGCACCACACTTCTTATGAACAAGACGGATTTCTCCACTTGGCATCTTGAGTTGAGTATACTCACCTTCTTGTGAAACAACTTGAGCGTATGCACCAGCTGAACGAATCGTAGAAGCACCTTGTCCAACAATCATTTCAACATTATGAACAAAAAGTCCTGTTGGGATAAGTCCAATCTCCATACGGTTTCCAGCAACCGGTTTTGCAGAATTTGAGGTAATTACCTGATCTCCTACCTTTGTTTCAGTATGAGCAAGAACATATCTTCTTTCACCATCTTTGTAGCATACAAGAGCGATAAATGCTGTTCGATATGGATCATACTCAACTGTTTCAACAGTTCCAGGAATATCGATTTTATCAAGTTTGAAGTCAACTACACGATAAAGTTTCTTATGACCAGCACCTTGATGACGAACTGATATACGACCAGCACTATTGCGACCTGCATGTCTCTGGATAGAAACAGTAAGTGGCTTATATGGTTCATTTGTTGTAAGTTCTTCGTATGTAAGCCCTGTCATGAAACGACGAGAGGGAGTGGTAGGTTTATACTTCTTGATTGGCATAGAGAGAAAATTAGTGAGATACGAGAATCATTATTATTTTGCAGCTTCAAAGTTTGCTACCTTTTGTCCATTCTTGAGAGTAACCATAGCTTTCTTCTCAATTCCACGACGACGAGCAACACCAGTACGAGTATTATGGAATTTTGGACGAGTATGAAGAACATTTACCTTCTCTACATCAACACCGTAGATAGTCTTAAATGCATTTTTTACATCAATCTTTGTTGCATTCATGTCAATCATACATGTATAGACGCCTCGGATTTCTCCATCGGTACTTTTGTTGGTAACAACAAATTTTTTGATGACATTATAGAGAGAGTTCATAGGGAAAATTTTAGATTTTAGATTTTTGAGCGAAACTTTTAATTGAAGTGATCATACAGATGAGCGAGAGAAGCTTCTGTAAATACAAGATCTGTATACTTGAGAAGATCGTGTGGATTAAGGTATTCTACATTTACTACACGAGTATCCTTAAGATTTGAAGCACCAATTATATTCGCTTTTTCGAGAGTTGTTACAGCAATAATTGGCTTTTTGATTCCTGTAGTTTGGAGAAGTCCTGCAACAGACTTTGTCTTTTCTCCAACAGAAGCAAATGTTTCGATAACCTTTACTCCTTCGCTTTGAGCCTTTATAGAGAGGAGAGAAAGAAGAGCAAGTCGTCTTTCACGAGCATTCATAGAAAATGAGAAGTTTCGAGTATTTCGTGGACCGAATACTGCACCTCCACCTCTTCTCATAGGAGATCTTCTATCACCCATACGAGCGTTACCAGTACCTTTCTGTTTAAAAAGCTTTTTTGTAGAACCAGCAACTTCACCGCGGTGTTTTGCATGCGCAATAGCAATACGACCATTTGCTTGCTGAAGAACGAGAAGACGGTGAACGAGAGGCATATTTGGAGCAACTCCAAAGTGAGAAGCCTGAAGGTCAACAGTACCTTTTTGTTTTCCTTTTATGTCGAAGAGAGGAGCTTTCATAAATTAATTGAGTTTAGAGATTTTTGATATGGAGAGAACTAAAATGTAAGAGTTACAAGTGAGTTGCGTGCTCCAGGAACTGGACCCTTAACTGCAACAACACGGAGGTCTTTGTTTACGAGAACGAGTGGAACTTGCTTCAGAGTAATCTTATCAAGACCCATATGACCATGCATCTTTTTACCAAGTTTTGTACGACGAGGTTTTCTGTTACCAATAGAACCAAGTGCTCTATGAAATTTTGAACCATGTGAAGCAGGACCTCCAGAAAAGTTCCAGCGCTTCATAGCACCTTGGAAACCTTTACCCTTTGATATAGAAGAAAGTGTAAGTTCTGTAACTGCGTCGAGAATATCAAGAGAAACCTCATCTCCACGAGCGAGACCCTCGAGAGCTCCGTCGCGAGAAACTTCACGAAGAGTTACTTTTTTTCCATCAATCATACGAATAACCACAGCTTCATATCCATCAGTTTCAATTGTCTTTACTTGAGCAACTTCAAGTTTTGGGACAGCAATAAGAGTAACAGGAGTAAATGCTCCGTTATGGATGACACGAGTCATCTCGAGTTTTTTACCGATAATTCCAGCCATAGAAAAAATGTATATGTAAATAATGAGAGGTTGTTCATGGCTTCCAAGAGAGGAATTAGTATGAGACAACATCACTTTCTTTTTCGAAAAAACTTTCGAGTAAAATTGAAAAGCCCGCGGATTATATCGGAGGGGTAAGAAATGTCAAAACTTTTTTTACTTTACTTTCCTAGATTCTGAAATAATGAGCGAAGTGAGGCTTTTTGTTCATCTGAAATAGCAGAATCAAGAAAGCTCTTCACACTTCCATCCATTTCTTTTAGAATACGGCTCGTATTTGGAAGCGTACCGCCTGTCATACCCATCATATCATAGAATGATGAGAGCGTAAGAGAAGGGATATACTTTTTTAGCTCTGAATCCCCCGTATTCACTCTCTCGAGAAAGACACCACGAAGTGTGTCTCGCTCTTGTACAAATTTTTTATCCTGAAATGCCTGATATACTCCTAGAAGTTTTTCTGTACTGAGTGTTGACCATATTTCTGGTGTACCTCCTTTTATGATAGACTCAAAAATTGTCATATCAGAAAACAGAGGGAATTTTGAAAGAATCCACCGAACAAAATTATCCCACACACCTTGAATTCATGAATATGCATTTCCAGATAAAAGGGCTGTTCGGGTAGAAAGTGCACTTGAACGAATAGATGCATCGACAGTATCTTGAGTTTGATTTATAAGTGTCCATGTACTATCGAGAGAAAATCCTTCTGCAATCTTTGTAATATCCGTAGCTTTTCGGAGTGTTCATGGAAAAAGATGTATAACGTTTCAAAACATATCCGAAAGAACGACTGCATGATCTGAAGACCGAATAACATCATTCGTAAGATCAATATCGAAAATCGTCCCTCGCACCCCAGCTATTGTTCCATTTTTTGGGAGTTTCACTCGGAAGTATGAATCTGGGTAGAGTGTACGAACAACGGTATTCCATACTTTTCCATTTTCGAGAGCAAGTTCAAGTTCTATACGAGAATAATCACTTGCAACTCGCATTTTTTGTATAGTCATTCGAGTGTTTGGGCCAAGTCTCGTCGTCGATCCATCGGGCCAGTACACACTCGCAAGAGTTCGAGCCTTTGTGATAAGGATATCTTCTTCTATAACATCATACTGTTCAGACGGTCAAAGATCAATAGCAAGGTCTCATCGAATAATCGAAAGTGCGCCACTCTGAACCATAACATATGGAGTAATTGGGTCATCTGCATGAAGTGCCTTATAATACTGATATGTTGACATACCAAAGAGTATCGCAAGTATGGTAATACAGAGAACTAGGGCAAGAATAATAAATTTTTTAAGCATAAAAAGATGGGAATATCAAAATATGGTAACTCTTTTTTGAAAAAGAATTGTTTTTGGATATTGTAGGAAAAAGAATAAAAAAAGAAAGAAAATGTATTCTCGTTTCCATTACATACTTATCGGACTGATTGCTGTGATAGTATACCTCATATACTTGATTGGATATTACAAAATCCAAGAGTATGAGACAGATTCTTTTACGACATCACTCAAAGGTGCAAATCAAAATCTCGAAAACGGACTCAAGGAAAAAGAATTCAAAAGTGCATGGATACGAACTCCTGCATATGCAACACTCGTAGCAAAATCTACACAAAACAAAAAACTCCCATGAGAAGAAGTAGTAAATCTCGTAACAGAAGAAGAAGTTGCAGGAAATGTCGATATAGATACACGGACAGTAATAGCTGAGGTACGCGAAGATGAATCTCCAATAAAGAAAATGTCGAATCCTGAACGATGGCTCTATCTCATACAGTGAGGAAAATAAAATCCCGTAATCATACGGGATTTTATTTTAATTCTTAAATGGAGAAGTTCCTGGGAGTTCAAGATTTGATATAATATCTTGGATAGTATATTTATCCATACCATCTCTGGAGTGAAGGGTAAATTGCATAGAATACGCCATATATTCACCTGCTTGTGTCTTAAATGGATAAAAAACCACTACACTTTGTTCATATACAGCAGGAGAAGCCATTGGATCATCATAGTTTTTAAAAGTAATGATAAGTCTTTTCCCGTCTTTTGTCGTAGTATCAAAGTCAGTAATATATGAAGATCCTACTGTTCGGTATCGTTTAAAGAATGCATCAAAAGAATAATCCTTTCATTTATAGTCATCATCATAGTAACCATAATTCATATATCCATCAAGATTGTCAAACTTTAAAACCT
>Ga0209594_1000445_pt1 | contig 25420 bp, 18 predicted proteins | sample AshMeaCrysSpring_FD_184126 | JGI IMG/M metagenome (GOLD analysis project Ga0209594, IMG submission 184126) | Groundwater microbial communities from Big Spring, Nevada to study Microbial Dark Matter (Phase II) - Ash Meadows Crystal Spring... | ecosystem: Environmental > Aquatic > Deep subsurface... | reverse complement strand
AGAAGATTTGCGATTTTAGGGAAATTACAAATTAACATTAATATCAGTTATGTTCGGTTTTCTTATCCATATTATAACAAATTTGGACTCTTTAAATGCTAAGTTTTCTTAACATTCAACGTTTCTGTTCAAAACCAGAATATTCAAATCAAAACCCGCCCCGAAATTTTCTAGACTGTTTACCCGTTTAGTTCCCTACATTTTGATACATTTTGTTTGAAGTGTCCGCTTTCACAGACTTGCTTTGCAGTTAGTCCGCGCAGGCGGACACTTCGACTGCGCTCAGTGCACCGCTTCGCCTCTATAGCCGCGATTTCAATCGCCAGGTTTGTGTTATATATTCTTCGTATTTATGGGGTTTTTTTCAATGAAATTATCCCTGAGAATAAGACCAAACCCGCCCTTACATTACTCTTGCTCAACTGGTGCAGTACGGAGAAACTCATCTACATCAACCTCAATGTAAACTTGAGGAGTAGCAGAACTATGAGAAACTGGTCCACTTGCACGCCCATTAAACACTTCTTTGAGTTGATTTAAAATCGCTAAAGAATCATCTTCAGGTCGCAAAGTCATTAACAAAGTATCACAGTCACCCCCTGTTTCCCTAGCGGTACAAATAACTGGTTGAGCGTTCATTGTACCATTAGTCATCAGATTTAAACTACCATTATTATAAGCCTCCTGAAAACGAGGGGACACCTCCTCACACCGACTTTTGGGGTCAAAACCAGACCCTTTAAAAAAATCAGTTTTCCAGCGGACAACCGCCGTTTTCCCCCTGGATGTCCAAACAAAAGTAGTGGGGTAACGTTCACCGTTCTCATTATCAAAACTATTCCCACAAATAAAACGAACCTCCTCCTCCGACGCTTTTACTTCAGTGGAAGTAAACCCAGAGGTAAAGGCGTAGGCGAAGCCCGCCGCAGGCATCGCCCCTAAAACCAAACAACTGGCTATGTGTTTAAACTTCATCTTCCTCTCCTATAATGTACGTTAATTACTTTAAAATTTAGTTACTCTTACAATCTAACCCCTTTCACGGGGAATTAACGAAATGTGAGAAAAATCTCACACTTTTCAAACTGGTAGGGTGAGTCTGGGGTAGCAAAAATCCTTGTAACCCTACCCAGTAAACAATTATGAGTTATTATTTCCCCAAAAGTATTTAATATTATTTAAAAATTCACCCAGATCTGTTAATTTTTTTGATTGTGCATTAATTGCATACTACACCAGGGATTAAAATCCCTTAGCCAAAGTGGTTTTCAAACACTTATATATTTTTTTAAGTTAGTCATAAGCGCGAGGACTTTAGCTATTAGCCAGGGATTTTAATCCCTGGCGGTTTATGGATTTGATGCAAAAGTATTAAAATTATGAATTAAAGTTCAGTTCGACTACCCAGTTATTAAGAGAAATGGAAACCATAGTCAAAAATCCAAGCTATTCACCATGAAACAAGAAACATTTATCAAAATCTATCAAGAAGAATTAACTCCAAAACAGAAGAAAGTAATACCTTTATTTTTAGCAGGAAAAAGCGATGAAGAAATAGCCATAGAAATAGGAGTAACTCACCGAACTGCTGCCACTCACCATTTAAGAAATATAGCCCGCAAATTCGGTTTACCACCAGAAACCGAAGTTGACTATAAAGCCAAACTAATAGAACTTTTTGCCCAACATAAACCAGAAATAGTAAGCAAAAAAGCCCTAGAAAAATACGGATTAACATCCTATAAAATTCGTTTTCCCACAGGGCCAGAACCTTTAAATTCACCATTTTATTTAGAGCGTAACCCCATAGAAGCCCAGTGTTATGCAGCCATCAAAGAAGCGGGGGCACTCATTAGAATAAAAGCCCCCAAACAGATGGGAAAAACCTCTCTTATCAAGCGGATAATCGCCCAAAACAATTATCACACAGTTTACTTAAATTTTAGCCTAATTGAGCAAGAAAGATTTAAGAATCACAGAAATTTCCTGCGGGGATTTTATGCTTATATAAGGAAAGAAATACAAAACGCTCCACTTTTAACCCAGTGGGATGAAGACACCCCAATAATGATAAAACTTACCTGTCAAATGCAGTTACTGTTAAATCAACTCTCAGGAGTGTTATTATTAATCTTAGATGAAGTAGATACCCTCTTTAAACATCCAAATATTTATGAGAATTTTTTCCCCTTATTACGCAACTGGAATGAGAAAGCAAACGAATCAGAAACCTGGGAAAAATTGCGCCTAATAGTGTGCCATTCCACCGAAGATTATGGTAAACTAGATATAAATCAATCACCATTTAATGTCGGTTTTCCCATTAAATTAGAAGAATTTACCCCAGAGCAAGTGGCAATTTTAGCCATGCGTCATGGAATAAATAAACAAGATACGATCCCATTAATGTCAATGGTAGGAGGTCATCCTTATTTAATTCGTTTAGCTCTTTATCATCTAGTCACTCAAAATCTAAAAATCAACCAGTTAATGCAAGAAGCACCCAGGGAAAATGGAATTTATCATCAACATTTACTCCGCCATTTAGAGACGCTCCAACAACACCCAGAATTAGCAAATATTTATAAAAAAATAGTCAGCAGCACCCAACCAATAAGCTTAAAAAAAGAAACCATGCACCTTTATCAATTAGAGAGTATGGGCTTAATAAATTACCAGGAAAACCAAATCATCCCCCGCTGTCAATTATACCGTTTATATTTCCCTTCTCGTTTATAATTTGGACAAGGGCTGAAGCCCCTTGTCTATAATAAAATAATAAAACCAATAACCAATTATGAGCTATTATAAAATAGGTGGAAGCTTAAAATATAATCATCCAACTTATGTGGTTAGAAAAGCAGATGAAGAGCTTTTTAATTACCTAGAAACAGGAGAATATTGTTTTGTCTTAAACTCACGTCAAATGGGTAAATCAAGTTTACGCATCAAGATAGGAAAAAAACTTCAAGCAGCAGGAATAAAATGTGCTAATATAGACTTAACCTTAATCGGGAGTAACTCTTCTCAAAATGCCTGGTATAAAGGCATAGCATCCCAGTTTTTATCAAGTTTTGAATTAGAGAAAATAGATTTAAATAGCTGGTGGGAAAACCAAACAACTTTGACAGAAGTGCAGTGTTTAAATAAACTAATAGAAACCATTCTCTTAGAGGAATTTAACCACAAAATAGTAATATTTTTAGATGAAATAGATACTCTCCTAAAAATACCCTTTAAAGATGATTTTTTTGCCTTCATTCGCGCTTGTTATAATCAAAGAGCAGAAAAACCCAAATATAACCGTTTAAGTTTTTGCTTATTAGGAGTAGCAACACCAGCAGATTTAATTCAAGATAAACAGCGTACACCCTTTAATATTGGTCATTCCATTCAGTTAACAGGGTTTACCCTAGAAGAAGCAAAAAAAGCCTTACTTCCTGGGTTAGAAAATCATGTAAAAGAGCCAGAAAACATCTTAAAACAAATATTATACTGGACAGGAGGACAACCATTTCTAACTCAAAAAGTGTGCAGTATCATAGTAGAAAAAGCCAGCAATGAAAGTTTAGATGTAGATAAAGCAATCCATCAATATATAATAGCTAATTGGGAAAACCAAGATGAGCCAGAGCATTTAAGAACAATTAGAGATAGACTGTTAAATAATGAACAAAAAGCCCTCAGACTGCTAGGATTATATCAACAAGTTATTACAGGGGAAATAAAAGCAGATGGGAGTAATGAACAAACAGAGTTGAGACTATCTGGGTTAGTAGTTAAAAAAGATAACTATTTGCAAGTATATAACCCCATTTATGCAGCAATATTTAATCAACAATGGATAGAAAACCAACTAGCAAAAATCCGCCCCTATACCGCACAACTTAACGCTTGGTTAAACTCCAACCGCCATCAAGAGCAATTATTACAAGGCGAATTGTTGTTAACAGCTCAAAACTGGGCAGCAGGAAAAAGCCTCAGTGACATAGACTATGAATATTTAGCAGCTTCTCAAGAAAACCATCTCCAGCAAATATTAGCCACAGCAGAAACAAAAGCCAAGAAAACTATCAGAAAAGGAGGTATAATTTTAGGCATAACCTTTTTTGTAGCCATAGTTATAACAATTGCCACAGGAATATACAGCCAACAACAACTAAAAAATGCCCAAACAGCGATAAAATTAGAACAAGCAGGAGCAAATGCTTTACAACAATATGAAACAGGAGAAATAGAAGGGTTAAAAGCAGCCATGAAAGCAGGAAAAGAGTTACAAAAATTGGGGAAACCAGCAGACTCTCTCGAAGAATATCCAGCCATAACCCCCATAACAGCTCTTCTCAATATTTTAGGGAATATTCGCCAGCAAAATCAATTGCCAGTAACAGGAGCAAAAACAGTAAGTTATAGCCCAAATGGGGAAATAATAGCCACAGGTGGAGAGGATGGAAATATTATTCTCTGGAGTTTAACAGGGGAAAAAATAAAAACTCTCCCAGGACATCATAGTAAAGTTTGGAGTTTAACTTTTAGCCCAGATGGGGAAATAATAGCCACAGGTGGAGAGGATGGAAATATTATTCTCTGGAGTTTAACAGGGGAAAAAATAAAAACTCTCCCAGGAGAAAATACCATCTATAGTCTAAGTTTTAGTGGAGATGGGCAAAAAATAGCCGCAGGTACCAGAAAAGGAGATGTTATTCTCTGGAGTAGGGAAGGAAAAATGCTCAAAACTATCCCCAGTCATCAAGGAGCAGTTTATAGTGTGAGTTTTAGCCCAGATGGAAAAGCGATCGCCTTTGGAGGTTTAGATGGCACAATAAAACTGCAAATTCCTGATGGCAAAAATCTTCTCAGCTTCGACGCACATCAAAGTGAGGTGAATAGTATAAGTTTCAGCCCTGATGGAGAAATAATAGCCTCTGGGGGTGAGGAAGGTAATGTAAAACTTTGGCGCAGGGATGGTACTCTAATTCGTAGTATTGCAGCCCATCAGGGAGCAATCACCAGTATAAAATTTAGCCCAGATGGAGAAATAATAGCCTCTGGAAGTCAAGACAAAACAGTTAAACTTTGGAGCCCAAATGGTACGCTCATAACAACAATTACCACAAAAAATGGACTATCCAGTCTAAGTTTTAGCCCCAGTGGAGAAAAAATAGTCACAGCAGAAGAAAACGGTACTGTTAAAATTTGGAAATGGCAGGGAGGAGGGCTAACAACTTTAGATGGCATTTCGGTGAATAGTGTAAATTTCAGCCCAGATGGAGCAATAATAGCGACTGGAGAGATAGATGGTAGCGTCAAACTCTGGCATAAAAATGGTATTCTTCATCGAAGTCTCCGTAGCCATGAAGATGCAGTGAATAGTGTAAGTTTTAGCACCGATGGAAAAATTATTGCCTCTGGCAGTGATGATGGCACTGTCAAACTTTGGAGCAAAGAGGGTAAATTAATGATAACCCTCCCCGTACCCGAAGGATGGGTACGCAGTGTAAGTTTTAGCCCAGATAGTAAATTAATAGCTGCAGGCACCAATGGCGGAGATGTTTTACTCTGGAAAATAGATGGCAGCTTAGTTAATACCCTGTCTACAGAAGGGGGGAAAGTGCTGAGTGTCGCTTTTAGCCCCGATGGAGAAATAATAGCTGCAGGAAGAGAAAATGGTAATGTAATACTTTTTGCAAAAGATGGTAGTGTTGTTAACACCCTAACTAGCCATCAAGGGAGAGTCTTGAGTGTGACTTTTAGCCCCGACGGCGAAACCATCGCCACAGGTGGCGCTGACCAAAAAGTGAAAATGTGGAGAAAAGATGGCAGTTTAATTAGTACTTTAACAGAGCAAAATGGAGAGGTAAACAGCGTAAAATTCAGCCCTGAAGGAGAAATAATAGCCGCAGCCACAGCAAGTGGTGATGTTAATTTGTGGAACAAACAAGGGAAGTTAATCACAAAGCTCACAGGACACAAATTCAGCGTGAATAGTGTAGATTTTAGTTCACAAGGTAATTTAATTGCCACAGGAGGAACTGATGGCAATGTGATATTGTGGAATTTAGAATTAGAAGAATTACTGGAGCGAGGAGCTACTTGGTTACAAGAATATTTGATAGTTAACCCGTAGAGAGTTTAAACTTTTTCTCAAGAGATTACTCCCATGAAGTATTATAAAGTTTTTAGAAAAAAAAACAGAAAGCTTATGGGAAGGAATCCATGAATTTTTACACCGTCATTCCCTAATTTCTCATTTTGAAATAGCCTCATAAAAAGAAGGAGGAAGTGGAGTTATTATTGCTTATTTGAGTTAACTTGATCGGAATATTTTAGGGGCGTTAATCAATTGTATAATAAACCCTCTCCCCACTCCCTACTCCCCACTCCCTACTCCCCACTCCCTACTCCCCACTCCCTACTCCCCACTCCCTACTCCCCTCTCCCTACTCCAAACTCCCTTCTCCCTTTAGAGGGTTGTAAAAAAAGCTTCCTGTTTGTGGTGGTAAATTTGGATCGGCGATAATTTCCGTTAAACTTTTGACTACACCAGTGAGAGGAATGGCTAAAATAACTCCTAGTAAACCTCCAACTTTTGCTCCTAATAATAAAGCGAAAAAGATAATTACAGGGGGTAAACCAGTTAAATTTCCCATAATTTTAGGGGCGATCGCATTATCTTTTATTTGTTGAATTATCACGGAGATAACTAACACTTGCAAAGCTAAAAACCAGTTAATAAATGCTACCACAATTACTACTGTTCCTATGCCCAAAGTAGCCCCAATAAAAGGGATAATTTCCATCAAACCAATAAACACAGCAAAAAGGAGGAAAAAAGGCACTTGTAAAAGTTGAAAAGCTACAGTAAGACTCGTAGCCATAAATAAACCCAAAAATAACTGACCAGTAACAAATTTATGTAAATTATTTTGCAGTGAATTACTTAATTCTTCTCTAATTTGGGGAGTAAAACAACTGGTAACAAGTTTCCAAAGTTTCTCACCATCTAAAAGCATATAAAAAGAGATGACCAAAATCAAAATTAAGTCGAAAAACCAGTTAAAAGTGCCTAAAACTATGCCAAAACCAGTAGAAGCAATTCCTTGTATTTGAGCTTGCAGACGAGTTAATAATTCAGTGGTTAAAAACTGCACATCAAAAGGTAAATTACGCTCCATACTCCAAGCTTGGAAACTTGTTAATTGTTGTTCACCTTGTGTTAATAATTCTGGCAGACGAATAAATAATTGTTTTCCTTGATTAAAGATAGGAGGAAATAAAATAAGTATCAGTAAAGTAAAGATAATAGCAGCAACTAAATAAACAGCGATCGCCGCTATTGAACGAGGTAAAAAAGGTTTTAAAGCTGTAACTGCATAATTAAGTAAAAAAGCAATTAGCGCCGAAGTCAAAAAAATACTAATTAACTCACCAATATATCCAAGAATTTGTACCGTGAGCAAACCTGTTATCAAAATAAGTAGCCAAGTTATGAGAAACTTTTGTAGGGGGGAAAAAAGAGTATTCATTGCCATTAAAATTGTTAATTGGTTGTATTTTCAATGCTGGAAAAATATTATAGCTTTTCTCTTAGTCTTAAGGTACGGACAAGGGCGATCGCCCTTGTCTTACTGTAACGTATAAAAATGTTTAGAAAATATGTATTCTAAAAATAACAAATAAAATCAAAAAAAGCAATAACATAGCACAACGGGTTAAAACCCGTTGCTACTCAGACAAAACCCGCCTGCGCGGGTTTAAGGTTAGGGAATGATTATTTAATCAGATTATGCTATATTAAGGACTAATTGTGGCGGTTAACCCAGGGATAATGCAAACAATATGGCTTCTTTAAGAGTACCAGCACCTCCCAAACAGGAGGATTTAACTACAACCAAAACACCAGATGCTCAACAGTTGGACAACATTAAAGCGCATCTGGACATACTCTTATTAGCGTTAGAAACTTTAACAGATATAAGTTCAGAAGCAATGCTAGCCGCAGCAAAAGAATTAAATTTAAACGCATCAATAACAGATAGAGTGGGACTATGGCGTTTACGTCAGTCTAACCCTTTACGGAAAAGTTCGGGAGGGCGAAAAAAACTTGATGTAGAAGAAGCGCGACATCTGGTATTGATAGTTTCCCATCTGGCTAAACATCATCAAGAGTTAATTCGTCGTGGAGTACATCTCCTTGAACAAATGGTAGAACAAAACCAAGAACCCTACAAAACTGAATTATTGGGAAATTATATTGATAACTTTACTAATACCTATCTTGAACGCATGGAAGAGGGAGAAAATACTTCCCCCGATATGTTATCTCAGTTAGCATTAAAATTACTCATAGATTTATTCTTTTATAGTGCCCCTAATGGTCATCGTCGTCTCTGGCTCTCTCTTTTGGATTATTCTAAATAATTAATCAGAAAAAATAGGCGATTAAAATCGTAGATATAGAAACAAAGAACCTTATATAATAAAAAAAATATTAGCACCAATAACTAATGACCAATGACCAATGACTAATGACCAATGACTAAATCAATTATTAAACGCTATACACCACCAACTTGTACTCTGGAAATAAGGGGGAAAAAGTCGCCTTTATCACGCATTTTTGGACGAACTTTACTCAAAGATTTGAATTTTCAATTGCGCTTTGATGACCCCAGAATACCAGAAGAAAATCAGGTGATTTTAGAAGGCGATCGCACTCAACTAGAACTATTATCTGATGCAGTCACCAGTTATGTGCAAAAATTCCTTTCTAGCCCCCCCATAAGTATCACAGAAACAGAGAGTAATAACTCCTTAGTACTTCTTCCCACAAACCCTAATTTAAAACAGCGAAGTTTGCTCAAACATCAACTATTTTTTGGTTCTTTAGCCACAAAAGAGTCTGGTCCAGAAATTAAATTAAATGCTTCTCAATTATTTGATTTAGCAAATGCTTTAGATGAATATAACAGCGACTTAGCAACATTACCAGAAGCTAATTATGCTGGAAATCGTAATAATTTTTTGGGAGTTACGGCAGCTAGTTTATTATTAGCAGTGGGGTTAACTACTCTCGGGATAAAAGTATTTAACCGCGAGAATAACTCAGAAAAAAACTCATCTGTAGTTTCGCTTCAAGAAACAGCACCAAAACCAAAAATAGAACCTATCCCCACACTTACTCCTCAACCAGCTACCACCACCGTACCTACCCCAAGTTTACCACCGCCCCTGGCATCTTCAGATAGACTAGCACCACCTGAAGCTGTAAAACCACCTAACCCCCCTACTCCTACTCCCGTAGAACCCATCATACCTCCACCTCCACCCAGTCCACCTCCTACTGCAAGGGAAACCATTACCATTGAACCCAGTGCTCCTAGTTTACCACCACCACCACCCCCAATTGTTACTTTTGACAATACAGGCGTAACTCCTGAACTACCTAAATTACCGCCTCTGGAGTCTAACGCATCAGAAATTACAGATGCTGGTACACCTGAGACTATTGTTGATAAAAGTGACTCCCTTACAGCTTTTAATGAAGAGAATAAATTAAATACCTTGCCCCAATTGTTGGAAGCACAGGAGTATTTTCAAACTAGATGGCAACCGCCAGAGACTTTAGAACAATCTTTACAGTATAGTATAGTGCTGAATAATGATGGTTCTATAGGGCGGATCATTCCTTTAGGACAAGCATCTCAACTATATTTAGATCGTACAGGAATGCCTCTCATGGGTGAGTCTTTTGTTTCTCCTCTCCCCAGTGAAGGTAATTTCAAAATTCGTCTGGTACTTACTCCTGATGGTAAAGTACAGACTTTTTTGGAAAATTAATGAAAATCCCAGGTTTTCTGGCATTTAAAAGTTAATTTTAATATATTCTCATATAAAAAACATGATAGCTTCGCAAAAATAAACTCTTTTGATTTTTCTTAGTAAAATTAACTTGTCTAGAGTAAAGCTTAGATTTTTACAAAAATACTAATTTTCTCAATTAACTGCCCAACCCAGTCGTGTGGGTTGCTGATAGACTTTTTTAAGGGTGTTAATATCTCTGGGGGAAACGGGAGGAGACTCAGCTACTTGAGAAAAATAAAGAGCATCGGTAACTTCTTTACTGTGGCCCCAAATACCTACAGCATGACCCAGTTCGTGACGCGCGGTGGCTAAAATGGCAGTGTAGCTTTGCCCTGGTCTAATCACAATGGTCATGCGGTGGGATAAGATGGGGGGTGTGGTATTTTTCAGATAAAACTGGTAACGAGTTTGAGCTGCTGCAGCACGGGGTAGGTCAAAAAGTCCCGTTTCTGGGTTGAGTTTGGGTTTAAGAGGAGGATACTCCCTTTTAATTAAAATATCCGCCTCTTCTCCTGAGTCAACCATCTGCAAAGGTAAGTAAATATTCCACTCTTCTATAGCCAGTTTTACTGCTTTTACCCATTGCTCAAAACGTTGAAGTTCAGCGGAAGTTTTTTTAGTTTCTAAGAGTTGGTCAAGATATACTGTAACGGGAAACTTAGACCAAACTAGATAACCTACGGGTTGAATAGTTTCTACTTCAGAAAAATAGTCTCCCACAGAAGCTGTAGTTTTCCAACTGGCTAAAGTGGGAGGTAAAGGATGGGGTTTGAGAGGTGGGAGAATAACATTATTAGCACCAACTCCCAACACCAATGATAAACAAAAGGCGATCGCTGTTATTAACCCAAATACCTTAGAGAAACGTCTCAAAACTAACCTAACCAACCTGCACTTAAAACAATAGTTAAAGCCATAAAAGTTATACTAAGAGTCCAGGTAATGCGGTTTAGAGTTTTCTCTGCACTTTTGGCGCTAGTAAATAACTGAGCTTGTCCTCCTATACCACCTATACCATCTCCTTTGGGACTATGAAGTAATACTAAAATAATGAGCAGAGTAGCGGAAAGACTCCAGACAATTTGAATTAGTTGTGTTATAGTCATTTTCAATCTTCTTCGTTGATTAATTTATTTTATAGCAAAGCAAGGGAGGGTTAGGACATTCTAGCAGGATCACTTCGACTTCGCTCAGTGACCCTACTAGAATGTCTTAACCCTCCCTTGCTTTGCTATAAAATACCATTTACCTTAAAGCATTTTTTATAGAATCCACTTGTTTTGTTTTTATCTTAACCTGCGCAGGCAGGTTTTGTAAAGGTAGCCATAGGTTTCAACCTATGGCTACTATGGAACAATCTGATTTTTTTTAAGAAATTCGTAATGGAGTACGATTTTGTTTTACCTCAAATTCCAAAGGAACAATCAAACTGCGACCAGTCATTTCTGTTGGCTTTGGTAGCTGTAAAATTTCCAAAATAGTGGGAGCAATATCAGCTAAACGCCCATCATCTCTGAGTTTGACTGCTGTACCATGTCCTGTTATTTTTCTGCCTTCTCCTTCTACCAAAATAAAAGGAACTGGGTTAGTAGTATGAGCAGTCCAGGGGTTGCCCTGTTCATCTCTCATTACTTCTGCGTTACCATGATCGGCAGTTATTAAAACAGTACCACCTGCTTTACTGATACTTGCTAATAAACGTCCGAGACAAGTATCAACGGTTTCGATCGCCTCAACTGCTGCTTCTATATTCCCAGTATGACCCACCATATCTGGGTTTGCATAGTTCATCACGATCAGAGAGTAGATCCCTTTGGCGATCGCCTTACAAGCTACATCTGTCACTGCTTCAGCAGACATTGCTGGTGCTTGATCATAGGTTGCCACTTGTGGACTTTGGAGTAGTTCCCTATCTTCACCTGGAAAAGGCTTTTCTCCGCCACCATTAAAGAAATAAGTTACATGGGGATATTTTTCTGTTTCCGCCGTTCTAAATTGGAGCATTCCTGCGTCTGCCACTACTTCTCCGAGAATTTTAGTTAAATTCTGTGGTTCAAAAGCCACTGGCAGAGGTAATTTTGCATCATACTGAGTAAAAGTCACAAAATGGAGCGGAGTTATTTGTTCCCGCTCAAAACCATCAAACTCTGGTTGAGTAAAAGCATAGGTTAGCTGTCTGGCGCGATCGGGACGGAAGTTATAGAAGATCACCCCATCCCCTGGGGAGACTGCTCCTGGTGCGATCCGAGTTGCTGGAATAAACTCATCAGTGAGATCTTTTGCGTAAAAATCCTTAATTACTTCTACTACTGAACGGCCATCTCCCTCACCATCTTGAGTTAGGAGGTCATAAGCTTGTTTTACCCGTTCCCAACGGCGATCGCGATCCATTGCGTAATAACGACCACAGATGGTGACTATTCTTCCCACCCCTATTTTTTCTATATGTTTTTGAATTTTTACTACTACACCAATTCCTTCAGTAGTTTGAGTATCCCGACCATCAGTTATTACGTGGACACAGACATCAGATATACCTTGTAATTTTGCCAAATCCAAAAGACCGAGTAAATGATCCAAATGGGAGTGAACACCCCCATCAGAACACAAACCAATCAAATGCAGTTTACCCTTTGATCCTTGTACTTGTTGACATACTTTCACCAGAGCGGGGTTCTCGAATATTGAGCCATCTTCTACAGCATCAGAAATGCGAACTAACTCTTGTGGTACTATGCGACCTGCACCCAAGTTGAGATGTCCCACTTCTGAGTTACCCATTTGACCTGCTGGGAGTCCCACATCTTTACCCGAAGTGCGAATTAAAGTTTTTGGATAAGTTTCCCACAGGCTATCCATTACGGGGGTTTTTGCTATAGCAACGGCGTTTGCTTCAGTTGTTTCCCGATAACCCCAGCCATCGAGGATGACTAATACCACGGGAGATACAGATTTTTGCGCCATGATTTATCTCTAAATAGTTGACTTCTACGCAACTTGATATTAGCATTTATATCTCATTTTCTTCTATTATTACTTTTGTCCGGCAAATTATTCACAAATCAACAAAATAATGCCTATTCTTTGACCACCAAATTATCACGATGCACAACAGTCTCAGCCCCTACATAGCCTAAAATAGCTGCAATTTTTTCTGAGTGATGTCCTTTTATTTTCTCAATTTCTGTATTTGTGTAATTAACTATTCCACGAGCAATTTCTTCACCGAACTTATTACACAAAATAACTGCATCGGAAGCTGCAAACTCTCCTTCAATTTGAGTAATTCCTGCAGGTAAAAGAGACTTATTTTTCTCACAAATTGCCCTAACTGCACCATCATCTAAGTATAATTTACCTAAAGGCATTAAACCATAAGCAATCCAACGTTTACGAGCATTATCAGTGCGGGGGAAGGGTTCAAACTGTGTACCGATTAACTCTCCCTGTAATATTTTGGGGATATTTTGGGGATATTTTCCTTGTGTAATTACGGTTTTTACACCAGCGCTGGTGGCAATGCGAGCAGCAGTTAATTTAGTTTGCATTCCTCCAGTTCCCCATTGAGAACCACTTGACCCTGCTTTTATTTGTAGTTGAGCTAAATCAGTGTTATTGACTAGGGTAATGGGTTGAGCATTGGGAACAGTGCGGGGATCTGCTGAATAAAGGCGATCGACATCGGTTAAGAGAAATAACCAGTCTGCTTCAATTAAACTGGCAACAAGTGCAGAAAGGGTATCATTATCCCCAAATTTCAGCTCTTCTACCGCAACTGTATCATTTTCATTGACAATGGGAATAACACCTAGTTCTAATAATTCTTGGAAAGTGTTGTAAACGTTGACATAAGAACTGCGATCGATTAAATCCCGACGAGTGAGGAGTATTTGCGCGATGGGTTGTCCCAGACTGGTGAAAAAATCATCATAAATCCGCATTAATCTTCCTTGTCCTACGGCTGCTACAGCTTGTTTGATTGCCAGTTTGCGGGGTCTTTCTTTTAGGTTTAGTCTGGCACAACCAACACCTACTGCACCAGAGGAAACTAACACTATTCCATGACCAGAGTTACGCAACTGGGTTAGGGTTTCGATTAAAGCTGCAATGGTAGATAATGCTAGTTGTCCTGTGGCTGCAGTTAGGCTTGAAGTGCCAATTTTTACTACTAGGGTTTGCGGTTTGGAATCTTTGCTTGACATCTTTGTAATGCTTAAATTCTATGGAGTTTTGTAGCTGTTGATCAATTTATGTCAAGTTAGGTAAATTTTGCTCAATCAACACAAAATATAAAGAAGTCCAGACTGGGGGCTAAAGTCCCTTGTTAGTGGCAAGGAGCTAAAGCCCCTTGTCTTGCATTCATAACTTTATAAAAGTTATAGTTAGTGGCAAGGGGCTAAAGCCCCTTGTCTTGCATTCATAACTTTATAAAAGTTATAGTTAGTGGCAAGGGGCTAAAGCCCCTTGTCTTGCATTCATAACTTTATAAAAGTTATATGAAATACTTATAATTTTTTTGTAATTTAAATTAACAAAAAGTTTAAAATGTTAAATTTTAAAAAAATAAATAAGACTTCAAGTATTTTTAAATGTTATGCGGTAACTTTCCTGGCTTGAATGACTTGTAAACTACCACCAGCATAAAGTTGATGCAAGAAAATCTCAAACCCCACAGCCTCTAACTCTTGAATTAAATTAGTATTTAGTAGTTGCCAGGCGGTTTCTGTTTCAAATAACCACATAAATATAGCAACAGGTGGCCAAAATAACCAATTACTGGGTTGATGAAAATCTGTTAAAGTGAATACGCCTCCAGGTTTTAAAATTCGATACACTTCTTTAAGAATTTGTTTAAGTTCTAATAACTCCATTTCATGGAGAGCGGCGCTGGTGTGTACTAAGTCAAACTGATTATCAGCCAAAGGTATATTTTGTGCTAAACCTTCGATATACTCAGCTTGCGGCGCATTGCGAGCAGCTCTGGCTAAGGCAACAGGAGAAACATCTAAACCTGTTACTTTATTAGAATATGCAAGTAAATGCTTAGTAGTTTGACCTGCACCACAACAGAGATCCAGAATTTCTGTATTTTTGTCAATTTGTAATCCTTGAAGGGGTAAGTTACGCAAGCGTCTTTCTCCGCCAACACTTAATGCAGCCAGACGGGAAATAGTATCATAAAGCCACTGGTATTGATAGCTTAAAGGGCGTAAAATAGTTGCCAACTGCTAACCTCCTGATTAATTGGTGTTTATTGCAAAAATATATTGTTAAAATTGGTAAAGAAAATTAAAAAAAGGAAAGTAGTTTTATATGGGTCGTGTTGGGGTTTTATTACTAAATTTAGGTGGGCCTGATCAAATAGAGGATGTTCGTCCTTTCCTATATAATCTATTTGCTGACCCAGAAATTATTAGGTTGCCGTTTCCCTGGCTACAAAAACCACTAGCTTGGTTAATTTCTACTTTGAGAGCTGAAAAGTCCAAAGAAAATTATAAACAAATTGGTGGCGGTTCTCCACTACGCAAAATAACAGAAGCACAAGGCCAAGCAATACAAGAACAGTTGGCTGCTAAGGGGAGTGAAGCTAAAGTGTATATTGGAATGCGTTATTGGCATCCTTTTACAGAAGAGGCGATCGCAAAAATTAAGGGCGATCGCCTTGAAAAGCTGGTCATTTTACCTCTGTATCCTCACTTTTCCATCAGTACTAGCGGTTCTAGTTTCCGAGTGCTTGAAGAAATGTGGCAGCAAGATCCAGAACTGAGAAAAATTGATTATACCATTATTCCTTCATGGTATAACAATCCTGGTTATATACAAGCTATGGTAGAACTTATTGAGCAGGAATTGGCACAATTTAATCATCCTGAACAGGTGCATCTGTTTTTCAGTGCTCATGGGGTCCCTGTAAGTTATGTGGAAGAAGCAGGAGATCCTTATCAACAGGAAATAGAAGAATGCACTCGTTTAATTATGAAACAAATTAAGGGAGGTAATGATTATACTTTAGCTTATCAAAGTCGTGTTGGCCCCGTTGAATGGCTCAGACCTTACACAGATGATGCACTTAAGGAATTAGGGCAAAAAGGTGTTAAAGATTTGTTAGTAGTTCCTATTAGTTTTGTTTCTGAACATATCGAAACTTTGCAAGAAATTGACATCGAATATCGCGAAGTTGCCGAAGAAGTTGGGATTGATAATTTTCAGAGAGTTCCTGCTTTGAATACTCACCCCACGTTTATTAATTCCTTAACTGAGTTAGTCACAGAAGCTCTTGAGCATAAACCTTGCACTTTTGCAGAAATTATTCATCCGAAAGATAACATGAAAATGTACCCACAAGAACGTTGGGAATGGGGTTTGACTACTACTGCGGAAGTTTGGAATGGTCGTCTGGCAATGTTAGGATTTATTGCTTTGGTATTTGAGTTAATTAGTGGTCACGGTTTATTGCATTTTGTTGGTATTTTATAAGTTAAAATTAACGCTCCTGGGGTGGGCGTTTTTTTTCTAAATACCAACGTCGCCATTCTGTGGCGCTACGAATTGCTATCCATAATAAAAGCATAGCAATTAAGCCACCATTTTCAGGAGCTTTGAAAGCAAATAAAACAAGAAAAACGCAGAGAAAATCTTCAATGAAAACTACCCAAATGGGAATACCTCGTAAGCGAAAAAACCAACCTACATGAACTAATTTAAGCACTAAGGCTAAAAGTCCTCCAACAATACCTATTAACCACATTGGAACGGGAATATCAGTCATTTTAACAACTGTCATTCCCATTATTCCACCAACTATTGGGCTAAAAACTAACTGTATTATTTGGATAATTCGCTGACCAAGCAATTTTTTTGAGCCTAATAACTCAAATAAAGACCAACTGGTGACAACCCCTATGAGTATGGGAGCTTGAATGTAGGAGAGAATGGGTAAATTTGACCACAACTGCTGACTACGCAATATGCCTATTACTAGCAATGGTAAACCTATTCTCATTCCCCCTGCAGCGGATGCAGAAAGTGCGGCTAAAATTCCAATGAGCATAAAATTGGTGTTTCTATATATAATTACAGAATAGCATTCATATTTTAGTTTACAACTTAAATTTAAAAAATATCCGCAGGATCTGCTGCTTTTAATTTACCTATGGCGATCGCCCCAGAAATAAAACACATTAATATGGTGGCGATGAAAACATATATTGCTCGCTCAAAAGTCATTGTAATGGGCAGTAGGGTTGCTTGTTTGGTAAATTCATACTGAATTATACTAATTATTACTCCTGGAATATAACCTAAAACAGCAATAAAAACAGCTTGTTGTCCCACTATTGAAAGTAAATAATCATGACGATAGCCCATAGCTTTTAAAGTAGCATATTCGGCTAAATGTTCGGAAACATTGGTATAAAGAATTTGATAAACAACTACTATTCCTACAATAATTCCTAACCCAACTCCTAAATTAAAAACAAACCCAATAGCTGTACTACTTTGCCAGTAATTTTTCTCGAAATTAATAAATTCTTCTTTGGTTAATACTTTAACATCTTTGGGTAAATATTGTTCAAGTTTCTGGGCAAAATTTATTGAATTATAATTAGGTTTTAATTGAATTAAGCCCACATCAATAAATCCCTGTTTACGGTTATCAAAAATTCTTTGAAAATTTAAATGACTGGTGATTAAATTGCCATCTGACCCAAAAGATGTACCTAATTTAAATAAACCAACTACTGTTATTTTACGGTTATTTCCTCCATTCCCTACTTCAGTAATTACTCTTCCTTGTTGTTCAAATTTAGCAACAATTGGTCCAAATTCACTTCTTGAACCTCGATCAAATAAAACTTGATCGGGAATTTTTAGTTGATCAATATTTTCTGCAACTCCTGGTAAATCAAAAATTTGGTGTCTAATATCAAACGCAATAACAAAAATATTCCGCCAGTAATTTTTAGTTTCTGGATTTTTCCATTGAGCAAAATCTAAATAAATTGGACTGACAAAATCTACTTCTTTAAAACCTAAAGATTGAGTTAAACGACGCTCTGGAAAACTCTCCATTGCAATTAAAGCAGTTGACCGAGGACTTATTAAAAAACAATCTCCTTTTAAGGCTTTATGTAAATGCACTGCACTATCAAATAAAGCATCTCGAATACCTAATTGCATAAAGACTATTACTACTGCAAAAATTACGCCAGAAATTGCGACTATTAATCTCACTTTTTGATGTCTTAATTGTAACCAAGCTAGGGGAATTTTTTTGAACATAATGACTAATACCATTTCTATCAAGATTAGATAGCCATAGGTTTAAACCTATGGCTACACAAAGGAAGTCCGCCTGCGCGGACTAAGTAACTTATAGTATTTATTATATTAATACATGTTCCAAAAAGCTTTTATCTTTAATTTATTTTTGGAGAATGAAGCAACCCTGAGTTATCCCTAAACCCACCCCTACAAGTCAGGGCTGTTTTATTTTACAATTTTTGCGGTGCGCTGTGGTTCGACAGAGTTTACCAACCGCCCAGTGGAAGCGTTATAACTAACCAATATTAATTTTGAAATAGACAACTGACTAACCCGCGTAGGCGGGTTTTGTTTGGGTAGCAACGGGTTTAAACCCGTTGCGCTACAGTTATCCCTAAAACCGCCCCTACAAACCAATAATAACATTGACTTGTAAATTGGTTAAACCTGCAACTTTTTTACTGTCTTCTGGACTTATTTTAATTTTAACTTCTACAACTCTCGCATCAGCATCAGCAACTGGATCTGTTCCTAAAATATCTTTAGTAGCAATTTGTAACCCAATCTCCTCAACTGTTCCTTTTAAATCAGCAAAAATTCCCTCTGCTTTGATAATTGCTGATTGACCTATTTTAACTCGATTAATATCTGTTTCATACACTTCTGCTGTGACAAACATTTGTTGAGTATTCCCAATGGTTACTATTCCTTTTTCATTACTTACAATTTCCCCTGGTCGCGTATTAATTTCCAAAATTTGACCGTTTTGTGGTGAACGAACATAAGCTAAATCTAAATTAGCTTGAGCGCTTTTTACTGCTTTTTGCGCTGCAACCAATTCTGCGGTTGCTAATTGGATATCTACTGGGCGTACTTCTTCTACCGCTTCTAACGTTCCTTCTTCTTGATTTATTTGTCGTTTAACTGTTGCAATTGTCCGCTCAAGATTGGCTTTTGCTTCATTAATTTGCTCTTCTCTACTTGTGATAATTCTAGTTAAACTCGCTTGCGCTTCTTTGAGTTGATTTGTTCTGGTTTCTTTTTCAAGACAAATATTATCTCTTTGAGAAGCAGATACCGCTCCATCTTTGTATAAAGATTCATATCGGATACACTCAGTATTTGCATTATTTAATTCGGCTTCAATTCTTTGAATCACTGCTTTTTGAGCTGCTTTTTCTCCTTCTAATTCAGCTTTTAAACTGGCAATATTTGCTTTTTGAGTGGCAATTTGTCCTTCTAATTCTGCTTTGGTTGCTTCAAATTTTGCTTTTTGTGCGTTAATTTCACCTTGTTTTGCACCCGCTTTTACTTGTTCTAAACGGGCTTGTGCTACTTTTACTTGGGTTTGTGCTTCTTCTAAGAGTGCAGAAAGGCGATCGCTATTATCTAAAATAGCTATTATTTGTCCTGTTTTAACCATATCTCCTCGTTTAATTAAAAGTTGTTCAATTCTTGCACCTTCCATAAAAGCGGGGGCTGATAGTTGAATTATCTCCCCTTCTGGTTCTAAATATCCCAAAGCTGCTACTGCTTCAGGAAGAGTCTCTGGAGTTGGTAAAGGTGTTTGAGTGGTTGGTTGTTTTTTGAGTATTTTGTATGTAATTAATAATCCTAAACCTAAACTCAAAACCACGATTAATAATTTTATTTTTTTGGTGAATTTCACTTGACTTAATATTTTAAGACAGCTTTAATGCGGCAACAAATTTTTAAGGCGGGAATGCCATTAATAAAAGTTAAATAAACACAACGAAATTCATCGTTTAGTTCACATTTACAACTGTAAAGAGGAATGCCTAAGCAGGAAGAACAATTGTGGGCTTTTTTGGGTAAATCTTTAAAAGTAATGGCTGTTTTATCTTGCCCTTGATTATTAGCTAAAAGCGCAGAAGCTATAATTAAAACTAACCCAATTTGACTTAACTCCATGTTCTCTAATAAAATAGTTTTTCCTCTATTTAAATCATTTATTTCCGCTTCTGAAAGTACTAACCCAATTCGCTCTAGTGCTTTTTTCAATTCAGAATTTTCTAGCAGCATTTGCTGAGTATATTCAATCATAATATTATTATGTTTTTATTGTATTCCGTACAGGCGGACACTTCGTCCTCGGTAGGTGCACCGCTTCTTTTAGGTAGCAATAGATTTTAATCTTTCCCATCTGAGGTAGCAATAGATTGAAATCTATTGCTACACAAACGAAGTCCGCCTGCGCGGACTGGGGGAAAGGTTGGGGTGGGGTTTTTGATAATTGAAAGCCTAAAAACTGCATAAAACAACTATGAAATTTTATTTTTTACATAATGATGTGTCTTTTTCCCCGAACGTGGTATTAGTCCGCGCAGGCGGACTTCGTTTATGTAGCGAGGGATTTCAATCCCTCGCACTCTCGGTAGCAATAGATTGAAATCTATTGCTACACAAACGAAGTCCGCCTGCGCGGACTGGGGGAAGGGTTGGGGTGGGGTTTTTGATAATTGAAAGCCTAAAAACTGCATATAATAATTTTTCCTTATATTACATAATGAGGTGTCTTTTTCTCCGAACGTGGTATTAGTCCGCGCAGGCGGACTTCGTTTATGTAGCGAGGGATTTCAATCCCTCGCTATTCAATCCCTCGGTGTTCAATCCCGCGCTATTCAATCCCGCGCTGTTCAATCCCTCGCTGTTTAATCCCTCGCTGTTCAATCCCTCGCTATTTTTACTCCATAAAACGGTTTTGAATAGCAATAGGCAATTCACAAGCTACTGGGATTGATTTCTCATCTTTACGAGTTGCCCAGACTAAAATATTATGACCGTAGGCTAGTTTACGTTTTCCTCCTGATAAACTGTAATATTCAAAGTAAAGTTTGCAGCCATTTGTGTACCATTTTTCTAGATACATATTGACCTCAATTTCCTCAAATGGCATTGCTTCTTGTAAATGATTCACCTCCGCTTCTAAACAAATATATTCACCTGCTTTTCCTCGTGCTATAAAAACAGCGGGCATAAGCTGATAAATGAATTTTTCGATGTTTTTTGCTTGCCAATCGTAGTAATTAGAATAATAAAGATTTCCCACCGAATTACTATCATAAATTCCTGTTTGATAGGTTTGGCTACTCAATAAAATATCTGGTCGGGGTTTTGCTGTTGATTCATATTTAATTTCCCCCAAATCCAAGAGAGAAATATATTTTATTTGATGTTGAGTTTTAGTTGCCGTTTTCCCCTCTTCAATTATTTTTAGTAACATATCATATAGATAACCTGGCATTGGAGTAGGTTTTACAATGCCATGTCCCTCAATTTTTACCCATGTTGTGGATAAATAGCAATCAGCTAATTTAATCAAACTTCCATCAGCTTCTTCTTTAAACCACTCAAATTCTAAGTCGATAAATGATTTTTCTAAATCAGATTTATCAGTAGTTAAGACTTTCCCAACAATGTTATTTAGTGTTTCCGCTTCGTTATAGATTTTGATGCTAGAAGCATTGGTTACCATCCCGTATTCACCAGTTTGGAAGTCTTCAAGAATACGATGATTAACAGGATTTAATCCCAGTTCCCGTATTTGTCCCATCCACACTGGAAAGTTGGTAAAATAAGTTTTACCATAGGCTCCTTTACAGTCTTTAAATGTTGTTTTAAACTTATGAACAAATTTACCATTAATCAAGTCTATTTTAGGTTGTTCTTCTGTTTCTTGGCTTTGCATTATATTTAAACCACGCTCAATAACCTGCAGTCCAAGTGGCTGAACTAAACTAGCTACTATTAACTGATTTTTCGGCCAAATATTCACTGGGAAGGTTAAAATATGAACGCGACGATCGCCTTTTACCTCACTCTCAAACACTACTCCCTTTCCGTTGATAAGTTCAATTTTGATGGTTTCTGGCAATACACCAAAGGCTTTGATTACAGCTTCTTTAACGCACCATAAGCGAGTTGCTGACACATCAATAGAATTATCTACTGTTTTTAGTTCATCTAATAAAAAAATATGTTGATTTCCCAACAAGTCGCTCCACTCTTCTCTTGTGCGCGTGGCGACAAATTCTAAATCGCAACCCTGAACAGTTTGCCCAATTGTCATCAGTAACAATGAGCGACTATGAGCAATAGAAATTTGTAAATCACTGTTATAAATTTCAGGTTTTCCACTTTCTAACCAAGTTATTTGATGTTTAATTCCGTTAACAGCAGCATATTTTTCTGCAAACACTTGTTGTTCGATCTGATGACGAGTTTCGCGGTTAAGTTCATTGAATAATTCAGAATGTTTATAAACAATCAACTGGGGTTTATCTGTCAGTAACTGTTCATAAGCTTGAAAACCATCTATAATTTTGGTTTCAATGAAAGAGGGTTCTCTTATTTCCATTGGTTGTGGATATTCGGGAGTTGGTTTGAGTGATTTAACTTGGTAGCCCACAATTTTTTCGCTAATTTCATTCTCTTCATTGATAAATACAACATCAGCAAAAGCTCTCTCTTCTTCTACTTTAGTAATTGTGCATTCTACCAAACCTCCGAAACTGTAAAAAACCCCACCCTTACCCTCCCCTTGGTAAGGGGAGGGAGTCACAACACTAGGCATTTTCCCCCCTTTAGTAAGGGGGGGTAGGGGGGGGTTAATACCACTTTCGCTCATTGGTTTAATTTTAAAAATTTCCCATTGCTCAATGTTTATGGGTAAATAAACATTCTGAGTAAGTGGAATTTGACCTGACTGCAACAAAACATCACGCAAAAGTGGACTACCTAAAATAAAAGGAGTTAACTTCTCATCAGAAAAGCAAATTTCAGCAGTATCAGTTGCTAAAGCTTTAGTTGACAACACCACTTTATCTGAATTAAGGCGATAAACTTTGTCAATATTTTGATAAATTTCCCCTTGAAAAAGTAGCCAACTGTAGAGGTCTGTTTTGGGTTCTAAATGCAGAGTTTCTGCGGGTAAATTTAGGTTTTTGAACTGCTTTTCCTGGCTGGGGTTTAAGGTAATTTCAGCCGAAAAATGAGGGGTTTGATAATTAGATTCTTCAGTAGAAATAGCTGCAAAAACTTGATTTTTCTCTACAAGTGCGTGGATCTGAATTTTTATTGTACCAATCTCAGGTACAACAATGGGACGCAACAGAGAAATGTTCTGTAGTTTTACAGAATTAATGTTAGTAATACCAGTAACACAAGCCGCAGCCTGTGTCATTGCTTCTAAACCAAACACAGTAGCAAACAAACGGGAACCATTAAAGTTATGGTCATCGGTGTAACGGTCATGTTGACGAGTGAGTGATGAACGCACAATCAACTCTACTCCAGGCTCAAAATACTGGATATCTTCGAGATAGCGATAAGCAAGAGAAAAATCATAGGTTTTTCGCTTCCAAGTATCCAAACCGCCCAATTTTGCCGCAATTACAATTTGCTGGTCATCTGTCGAGTTTTCCACCCAGTGTAAAAATTCTGCTACACCAACATGGGGGGGTATAGCCTCAATACCCATTTTAGCCAGTGTCTGGGTGCTTCCCATCCGTGCCCCCATCCCCACTTCGCTCCAAACACTGTACGCTAAAGTCAAAGTTTGTGTTTGTTTTTGCAGATTTCTCAACAACAAATCTAATACTTCATTGGCGAAAGCATACCAACTATTCCCAGGCATTCCTGTAATGCCAATAATGGAAGTGAAGGCGATAAAATACTTTAAATTGTTGGATTTTAGCGCCTCAATTATGTTCTTTGCACCGATGATTTTAGCTGATATTTCTTGATATGCTTCGGTAGAAGATACCTGCTCACTTTTGCGTGGTTTGTTGGTGCCCGCTCCATGAATTACTGCTATTATCACTCCTAATTCAGCAGTTACTGCTTCAATAAGTGAAGCGATCGCTTTTTGGTCAGTGATGTTGCAGCAGTAATATGCGGCAGTTAATTGAGCCTCCGCGTATTTTTTGAGAGTATGCCGTACCTCATCCCCTAAAGGAGAGCTCCCCACTAAAGCCATTTTGCAGTGATATTTCTGAGCAAGAGCTAAAGCACATTCAGCAGTTATACCTTTAGCTCCACCTGTGACAATTATTACGTCATCTTGTGAGAGATTAATACTTCTCGGCTGTGATTTTTTCTCTGCTAATTCGTAAACCATTTGGTTACGTTGAGCTTCACTGTTATAACCCGCAGCACAATAATAATCCGTTGTAGCAAATTCAGCCTCAACTTTCTGGGTAATAATTTCAAAAGATAGGGTGCGATGGAACTCCAGAACGCGAATTTTTACTGTAGGACGTTCAAGATGCAGGCTGGCTGCGAAGGAAACAGCACTTAAAACAGAAACTGGTGCATTATTATTTTGACAACGAGCAAAGTAACCATCACCAAATTGAATAAATCCCAACTCGCAGGGTTTGCCAGCAGTGATTTTTGCTACATTTGTCAGCATTTCTACAGTTTCTGTTAAGTTTTCCATTGTTTCAGGTATCAATACCAACAAGCGATCGGGTGTATTTTGTCCATTCCACAATTCTCCTAGACTTTCTGCCAACTTTTCATGGGATTTTGTGAAGATAACTGCTGTCTGTTTTTTTTCTGCAACATAAGACTGGTTTTCCAGTTCTGTTGCCACCACTTCAACTGTAAAACTTCTCACCCATGATGGCTCAGAGCTGGTTTCTGGTTGTAGTTTTGCTTCCTTATCTTGGAGATAAAAGGCGATCGCCTCAATAATTTCTCCTAATGTAGCATTAGCAAATTGTGAAGCTTCAAACTTGCCTTGCAAATTATATATTTTAGCAAGCTCCGTCATCAATGAACCTGCCTTAATACTATCAAGATTCAAATCATCAAGGAGGCGATATTCTAAGTTAATTGCTTCTTTGGTTAATCCTGTTTTTTCTGCGGCTAATTCAATTACTTTTTCCCGCACTTTTTCCCGCAGATTAACAGTTTCAGGCTCAATTTTTTGCTTAATTTCTGACTGCTGGTTTTTATCAGCCACAAGTTTTAATTCTTTTTTTTGGTTGGTAAAACTTCCTTGTAAAGTGGGTAAATTTTCCAGGTCAGCCATAATTACTTTAGCATAAAAACGGCTTCGTTGAGCTAGTAAACGAGTTAAAACTTCTAACAGTTCTTCTTTGTTTATTTTACTTGTTAAATCGGTTAAATTTGTCATGATTTTCTCCTGTTTACTATAGACATGGGCAAGGGGCTTAAGCCCCTTGTCTCGGGTGTCTCTGGGCGTTCGGGCAAGGGGCTTAAGCCCCTTGTCTCGGGTGTCTCTGGGCGTTCGGGCAAGGGGCTT